>OGPC01001211.1_pt1 | contig 17975 bp, 15 predicted proteins | sample 1552911 | NCBI WGS metagenome assembly OGPC01 (sample SAMEA2580248, study PRJEB22360) | human gut metagenome | biome: human gut; feature: human-associated habitat; material: faeces | place: Denmark | collected 2008/2010 | reverse complement strand
AGGAAATCTTACGATTTAAAAGAGAATACGAAGAAATGCAAGAATTTTCTTCACCATATATTCTTGAAGTATATAGATATTCTGAGAGCAATAATGAATATATCATGGAATATATGGATTATACATTGGATTCCTATATAAGTCGAAATAATTCAAAACTGACAATCGCACAAAGGAAGGGGATTGCTCAACAAGTTTTAAGAGCTTTTGATTATATACATTCTAAGAAACGCTTACATAGAGATATAAGTCCTAAAAATATATTAATTAAAGAATATGAAGATGTGCCGGTAATAAAAATTGCAGATTTTGGTTTGGTCAAGATACCTGAAAGTAAATTAACTACAGTTGGTACGGAATTTAAAGGATATTTTAATGATCCATCGCTTGTGGTCGAGGGGTTCGATACATATAATATATTGCATGAAACGTATGCTTTGACGAGAATAATTTATTATATTATGACAGGTAGAACGAATATTGAAAAAATCACTAATAGTAAATTGAAAATATTTATTGAAAAGGGATTGAATGTTGACAAAACAAAGCGATTTAAAAATGTTTTTGAGATGATGCAGGCATTTCGTGAAGTATAGCAGTTGTTTCTAGGATGGATTTAAATCGGAATATATTACAATTATTTACAGTTTTGAAGTTAGCAATGCAAATACTGGTGTGATAGAATGTATGGCGAAGAATGATTTCATAACAATGTTCTATCGTGTGGAGAGCGTAGAAAATGAGGGGAAAGGAGGCGGTGATTCGTACCTTGATTTGCTTAGTTGTATTACTTGTGTAGATTGTGGTAGCAAATGCATTGGATGCTAAAAAGATATAGCTTAAAGTATATTATCAAAATAATGATTGCGAAGTGATCTCAACGCAGTTATAATGAAGTGGCAACAAATTGGCAACAGAAAATCAGCGAGCCAAAATAATATATGTAACAGAAATAGAATAACGGCAAAAAAGACATAAAACTTAAACAAATATATTTAAGAATATTTTTGAATTTGCCGAGTTCGAATAGTTGGATATCACAGGGCAAATAATTTTATCCAGTTTCAGGGCAAAACTTTCAGCCAGTGAAATGAAAAAAATCATGTGAAAACATGAAATGCAATTTAGAATAAAGAATGACCTTGATGGTTTGGAATTTCCAGACTGTCAGGGTCTTTTTTCTTATCTGGTAGCAGTTTTCTAGGATTTGAAAAGTAGAGAAAAGCCTTATTTTAAGGGATTTTAGAGGTCTGGAAAGTGACATAAAATTTTAATTTTATGAGGACATCTAAAAACGGAAGCAATACAAAATATAAAAGAATGGGTAGGTGCAATTTCTGATATTTGAGGAAGAAAAGTTCTATTCGAGAGGAACTGATGGTTTATGTTGACCTTTTCCGGCGATGTGGCCGGCTGGAGGAACTAAAAAACTGATAAGAGGAGAATCCTGTTCGCAGGATTCTCTTTTGCTATATATAGTATATACAAAAATTAGATATCAATATATTGTATACGAATCATTGGAAAATTACTGAAATCGTCAGATATTCCAATGGTTCGCATATATTTTTTCTGTAAAAACTGATATGCTGACTTCAGATAGAAAGTGAAAACAAAGAGAAGAAAGGAGATTTATTTATGGGACTGATTAAAGCTGGTATGGGAGCATTGGGAGGCACACTTGCGGATCAATGGAAAGAGTTTTTCTATTGTGAGGCGCTGGGAAAAGATGTACTGGTAACAAAAGGACAGAAACGTATAACAGGACGTTCGTCCAATACGAAAGGAAATGACAACATTATTTCCAATGGAAGTGGTATCGCAGTTGCAGATGGGCAGTGTATGTTGATCGTAGAACAGGGCAGGGTCGTTGAGGTCTGTGCTGAGCCGGGTGAATTTACCTACGATACTTCTTCAGAACCAAGTATCTTTGCAGGAAACCTGGGAGAGAGCATTCGTGAGACGTTCAAGGTAGTCGGCAAACGTTTCACATTTGGCGGAGATACTGGAAAGGATCAGCGTGTTTATTACATTAACACAAAAGAGATGGGAGAGATCCTTTATGGAACAGCGACACCGATTCCGTTCCGCGTGGTTGTAAATGAAGAGCTGGGATATAAACTGTCAGTAGATCTTCGCTGTAACGGTAATTTTACGTATCGTATCAGTGATCCGCTTCTGTTTTATACCAATGTCTGCGGAAATGTAGAAAGCGACTATGAAAGTACGGAGATTGCACCTCGCTTAAAGGGTGAATTGATGACAGCTCTGCAGCCGGCACTGGCAACTCTTTCTGCAAAGAAAATTCAGTATTATGAAATTCCGGCATACACCCTGGAGCTTTCTGATGCATTGAATGATGTTCTCTCAAAAACCTGGAAGGAAAAACGTGGTATAGAGGTATTTTCATTTAATATCAATTCCTTAAGTATTCCGGATGATCAGCGTCTGAAACTGACCGAGTGGGAAGAAAATGCAATGACAACCAATCCGAATACTGCGGCAGCCCGCCTGGTAGGAGGACAGATCGATGCTATGAAAGCAGCAGCAAACAACAATGCAGGAGCGATGACCGGATTCATGGGCATGGGTATGGCTATGAATGCAGGCGGAATGGGCGGCATGAATGCACAGAACCTGTTTGCAATGGGTCAGCAGCAGAACCAGGCAGCAGCACCACAGCCGGCACAGCCACAGGCGGCAGCAGCACCACAGCCTGCAGCAGGAAGCTGGACGTGTAAATGCGGAGCCACAGCTACCGGAAAATTCTGTCCGGAATGTGGTTCACCAAAGCCGGCAGACAGTGACGGATGGACCTGTTCCTGTGGAACGGTGAATAAAGGAAAGTTCTGTCAGAACTGTGGCGCAAAGAAACCGGCCGGAGCACCTTTATACCGTTGTGATAAATGCGGTTGGGAACCGGAAGATCCGGCACATCCGCCAAAATTCTGTCCGGAGTGCGGTGATCCGTTCGATGATGGAGATATTACAAACTAAAAATTACCTGACAAAAAGAAGGGAGCTTTCAAGATGGGATTTTTTGATAAAAAGTATTGTGATGTGTGTGGAGAAAAGATTGGTCTCCTTGGAAACCGAAAGTTAGAGGATGGAAATCTCTGTAAAGATTGTGCAGCAAAGCTTTCCCCGTTTTTCTCTGAGAGAAAATCTTCTACGGTGGAAGAGATCAAACAGCAGCTGGCTTATCGTGAAGAAAACCAGCGTCAGATCGCAAGCTTCCGGGCAACCCGTATCATCGGTGATCGGATGAAGGTGATGGTTGATGAACTTGGAAAACGTTTTGTTGTCACCTCTTCCAGCGATATTTTAAAGGCGAATCCGGATATCATTCCTCTTTCCGATGTAATTTCCTGTAATCTGGATCTGCAGGTGGATGACACGGAACTGAAGAAGGAGGATGCCCAGGGAAAGGAAGTCAGTTATAATCCGCCGAGATTCTGCTATTCCTATAACTTCTATATTGAGATTTCAGTCAAACATCCTTGGTTCAGCCAGATTCGTTTCCGCCTGAACTCGAGTGATATTGAGATTGTAGATGAGGTTACCGGTATGGGTGCCGGCATGGGAAGAATGATGGGCAGCCGCCGCCAGAGTATGGTACATCCGGAGTACAATATGGATTATCGTAAATATCAGCAGATGGCAGATGAAATCGTAGCTGTTCTGACCGGTCAGCCGACAGCAAGAGGTGTAGCGGCGAATGTGATCAACAATATGGCAGATGGTCAGGGATTCGTCAATTCCGTTGTGAACGGAATAGGCGCTGGCATGGCTGGTGCTGGAATGATGCAGGGACAGGCCGGGATGCAAAATCCGAATATGATGCAGGGTCAGGCAGGAATGCAGAATCCGAACATGATGCAGAATGGAAGCTGGGTCTGCTCCTGCGGTATGACAAATACAGGAAGATTCTGTCAGAACTGTGGTTCTCCGCAGCCGGCAGCACGGCATCTCCGCTGCAGCAACTGTGGCTGGGAGCCGACAGATCCGACACATCTACCGAAATTCTGCCCGCAGTGCGGAAGTTCATTCTAGCAGAGAAAACAGCAGCAAAAGGAGGTGCTGTTTTATGAAGAATAGAAGAATTTTAACAGTTGTACTGGCAGTGATTATGGCATTTGGCCTGGTTGCATGCGGCGGAGGTAATAAACCGGCAGAGACCGATGCTGCTGAGCTTGAGACGAAAGAGACAACAGAAGAAGAAACAAAAGTGAACGAACCAAAAGAGGAAGAAGCGGAAGAGGCTGAGCCGGAAGAGCCTCAGTCCAGGATTCCGGAGAATGCCACAGAGTTTCTGCTGACAAATCCGAAGATCCAGGCATAGGCAAAGTTCTATCTTCCAAATGAAGCGAAGGAATGGGAAATACAATGCCTGAACAAAAAAGACCCAGTCAATGTACCTCAGAGATATGTGTACAAATCAGAAAATACAGATGGCGATGTACTGATGATGGATATCCGGTTGACGGCGACAGGTACGGAGAATCTGGCTGAGATGCTGGCGGACGAGGATACGGAGAAGATACAGGTTCAGAATTATCCGGCTTCTTTGGAAACCACGGACACCTCCTGGAACTATACCATTGATCTGGGCTCCTTTACAGAGGGATTGAATCTGTATGTGTCAGTTTATTTTGAAACTGGAGATGAGGAATATGCCAGCATAAAGGAACTGGCAGATACCAGGGACATGTTCCTGGAAACCCTCACAGTGACTACAGATTATGAAGGCAAAGAAGAACGCAGCGGACGCAAATATCAGGGCTCTGGTATGTGTTCTCTTCCAGATACCATCGAATATCATGGAGAAACCGTTGAAATCATCCAGGTTCCGCAGGATTTCCAGATATACAGTCTGAAGGCAGAAGTATATGATTCAGATCCGATACCGACAAGAGTAGTGGCAACGATCAACAACACGATCAGTAATGCCTATTTGGAAGCGGAAGGGTACGAGGAATGTACCATTGCCGGATATTCTGGAATTATGAAACAGACCTTGTTCTATGGATATGTGAGCAGTTATCTGCGTCTTAAGATCACTGAGAGTACCAATTATGATGTGTATGCGACCACCTATGTGGATGACAGTGTACTGACGGATCCGGTGGAACTGGCAGCTGCTACGAATACCATGAAGAATGATCCGGATACCTATTATCAGAAATCTCTGGAGCTGTTGGAAGCTATGCTGACCGCGGCGGAATTCAGAGAACCGGTTGACTCATGGTTTGAGTAAATTCAGGCAGAGAGAATGAAAGGAGGACAGAGTATGGGAAATATTCAGGAATATAAATGTCCATGCTGTGGCGGTGCCATTGTTTTTGACAGTGCCATTCAGAAGATGAAGTGCCCCTGCTGTGATACAGAATTTGAGATGGAGGTGCTGCAGGGATATGATGATGCTTTAAAGCAGCAGGAGCAGGGCGATGATATGACGTGGGATACTGCGGCGGGAAGCGAGTGGCAGGACGGAGAGGAAACGGGACTGCGTACATATCAGTGTAAATCCTGTGGTGGTGAGATCGTGGGAGACGAAAGTATGGCGGCCTCTTCCTGCCCATACTGTGGCAATCCGATTGTTTTGATGGGGCAGTTTTCGGGAGACCTCCGCCCGGATTATGTGATTCCGTTTAAGCTGGACAAAAAGGCAGCGAAGGCAGGACTCATGAAGCATTTGAATGGAAAACGTCTGCTTCCGAAGATTTTCAAAGATCAGAATCATATTGATGAGATTAAAGGAGTATATGTGCCGTTCTGGTTGTTTGACACCAATGTAGATGCCAATATCAGTTATCAGGCGACAAAGATAAGAACCTGGAGTGACAGCAAGTATGATTACACAGAGACGCGGTTTTTCATGTTGAGCAGAGGCGGAACCATTGGATTTGAGCGGGTGCCGGTAGATGGCTCCAGTAAGATGGAAGATGATCTGATGGAATCGATCGAACCCTTCGATTTTAGCGAAGCAGTTCCATTCCAGACAGCATATCTTGCAGGCTATATGGCTGACAAATATGATGTGTCTGCTGAAGAAAGCATTGAACGTGCCAATGTTCGCGTGAAGAAATCAACGGAAGACAATTTCAGATCTACAGTGCAAGGATATAACACGGTAACTGTGGAACAAAGCAGTGTACAGTTCCATGATGGAAGTGCTAAATATGCACTGTATCCGGTATGGATTTTAAATACCACGTGGAATGGAAATCAGTACCGATTTGCCATGAATGGACAGAATGGAAAATTTGTCGGAGACCTTCCTGTGGATAAGAAAGCGGCAAACCGCTGGATGCTTCTTTCAACAGTTGCCATTGCAGCAGTGGCTTATGGGATAAGCTGGCTGTTGTGGCTGGCACGTATTTTATAGAAAGGGGGTAAGACAGATGAAAAGGATGCTGAAACAACTTGCGTGTATGACGGCTGCTGTGCTTCTGGCTGTATCGTCTTTCCCGGCTGCGGCAATGGCTTCGGAAGGATTTACGGGAGAGTATGAACGGCTGATAGACATGGCAGATCTTCTGACTTATGAGGAAGAGTCTGAGTTACTTGAAACCTTAAATGAGATCAGTGAACGACAGAAAATGGATATTGTACTGATCACGTCGGAAGACATGGATGGTTACAGCGATATTCAGGAATATGCGGACGATCTTTATGATTACTGTGACTACGGTTATGGAGCAAACAGGGATGGATTGCTGCTGCTTATCAGTATGGCAGAGCGTGACTGGTATATTTCCACCTGTGGGTATGGAATCACCGCTTTTACAGATGCGGGAATCAGCTATCTTGGAAGTGCAATGAAAGAAGATCTTTCTTCTGGAAATTATGCTTCTGCATTCTACACCTATGCGTCTGAGTGTGATCAGATGATCACGATGGCCAGAGAAGGTCATCCATTTTCAAAAAAGGATCTGCCCCATGCTCCGTTGTCACCACTGGTACTTCCTATCTGTATTGTGATTGGTCTGGTAGGAGCCTTTCTTATAGTGGGCAGCATGAAGGCTCAGCTGAAAACTGTGCGTAAACAGACAGCGGCAGCAAATTATGTAAAAAAAGGAAGTATGCAGCTTGCAACCCAGCAGGATCTGTTCCTGTACAGTAAAGTGGATCGGGTAAAGAAGCCGGAAAAGGACAGTTCAGGAAGCAGTACCCATACTTCTTCTTCAGGAACGACACATGGTGGCGGTGGTGGAAAGTTTTAAACGGTGCTGAAAATTGCGTGGAAAAGGAAGTGGTATGTGCATGAAAATTCTGATGGGTGCTGTGATCGTATTATCAATGGCAGCCGTGACAGCCTGTGGGAAAAAGCCGGAAGTGGTTGAAGAGAAAACCGTAGAATCTGTTCACGAAGAACCAGAGATGGCAGACGAGCAGATGACAGGATCGGAGCATGAGGAAACGACAGAATCGGTTGACGAAGAAATTGCAGAAATCACGGAATCTGCAGGGCAGGGCTTTGAAAGAGTGGCAAATCAGTCTGCCTGGAATGGTACATATTATCGCGAAGACGGAGAATATATCACGGTGTATGATACGGATGAGGATTATCTGTTTCTTTCTTGCCCGGAGAGTAACTACGAGCAGATGATAGATATTCTGCAGTTCACAGATGCGGGAAAAACACAGGCAGTCTCAGCAACCCAGGATATAACGGCAGTTTATACACTTTCGGGAGATGTCCTTTCTGTAGATTTCGGTACAGCATATATTCCATTTATGCAAGGGGATTACTACAGGAAAAAAGATGCTTCCTGCTGGAAAACAGAAATAGATGGGACTGACAGATATCTGGATGAAACAGGAAATATTCTGCGTAACCATCTGACTCCGGATGGCTGGTATACAGATGAAAATGGCAGAAAATTGTGGCAGATAGGGATGCTGCTGATTACACCAGGGCTTTATGAGTCCATGCCGGCATATTCAGAGAGAGAAGGATATGAGACCTGGAGTTTCAATATGTATAGTGGAGCAGGAGATTCTGGATTTTTCAACAGTCCGGACGAGCGGCTTGAGGTCGGAACAGTGGATTATACCGTGTACGATCAAGAGATGAATCCCTATTACACAAAGGAAGCAATGTATGTATATAATTCGCCCGACGGCTATGTGATCGAGGATGTGTCCGGACAGGAATTTGCCTGGTTTTATCCATCTATTCACTGGAACGATCTGATGATCCAGATGTATGGGACAGAAGCTTATCATACCGTGCGTCTGATAGAAGATTATTCAGATTATGGTGGCTAATATTTTGAAGAAGTTATAATTTTTATAATGATATGAGGAGGGACAGCAAATGGGAAAGAAAAGAAGAACTGGAAAAAAGGAAAGCGTGCTTCTGACAATACTGGTATTGTTCTGTACATTTCTTACCGGCTGCACCCTCCTGGATATTAAAGACGGCGGGCTGGGAATGACCAATCCAGACTATGTGGAACCGGAAGAAGAATCGACCACGAGTGACCATACGGAATCCCCGGATTTGGGAGAGTTCCAAAAAGAAGGTACGACTTCCTGGCTTACGGAGGCGGGGAAAGCGGCATTGGTGGAAGAACAGGAATGGCTGCGAGATTATGGGGCAGCATTTGGAGCCTCATTTCTGGGTTATACGTCAGACTACAGCTTTCCGGGAAAAGAATATCAAAGAGCTGAGACCTATCCGTATTTGGATGGGATTCCAGAAGACCATATCATAGAATATACAGGGGATGAGTGGTATGTGATCGTTCCGGCAGAAGATGGGTGGAAGATATCCATAGAGTCCTGCAGCTGGAATGATGACTTTACGGAGAGCCGTACAGAAGATCTGTTATGGGAAAACGACGATGGTCTTCCTCTGATCTTGCAGTGTAATCTCAGTGATCTTTATTCCAATGTACAGGTCACAGCCAGAAAAGGAAGCAGGGAAGTTTCCTGGCATCCTTATTATCTTACTTATGCCGGAGAGATTGAGCCGACAGACGGAGTGAAGCAGCTCTTATCGGGTTCCTATATGCCGGAGGAGGGATATCTCTATGGAATGGAGGGAAGCTGGTATTGCGATTCTGCTAAAACGGATGCTGGTGAACCTTATTTTTACAGCGTTACTTTCATGACCGGTGAGGATGGATATCCCTTGGACATGTGGTATTATGGGGGACTTTTGGATGGAGAGATGGAGGATATCCGTTTTTTCTGGGATGGCAATTATGCATATGGGGATCCACTTGGGGAATCTCTGGAATTCTGGCTGAACACGCCGGATGGCACCCGAAGTGGTACGATCTGGCTGGAGTTGGATGGAGAATGCCTGACCATTCACGAAATGGAAGGAGAAGCTTTTTTCCCATTTACGAGCGGGTCAGTGGAAAAATTCTATTTGCATCCTGTAGCAGCGGCTGGGGAGAATTACGATTATTCCAGCAATGAAATCGATGTACTGCTTGCACAATCTGAAGTACAGGAGAGACTGGAACTTGGTATGGCAATCCGGGATGTGGACGGCATGGATACGATCCGAGGGGAAGCTTGTGTACTTTTTGCCCTTGGAACAGAGCATCCCGATCAGTTTGTAGCAGAATATTATTATGCGGTATCTTCATCTGGATTAGTTTATCGAATGGATGATCTGACCGGAGAATGGGAACCGATCTAAAGGAGGGATATTATGAGCGAGATAACATTAAACAAACTACCAAAAACATTACAGGAATTACAGGCAATGCCACAGGCAGGATTGACAAACCCGGAGGAAGTGGCTGCTTTAACGGTAGCAGCACTTGCCCTTTATCCTGAGAATCCATCTGAAACAGAAAAAATGCTGGATTTTCTGCGGGGTCCCAGACCGTTAAATGGAATTGACAAACAGTTTATAAGAGACAGATTTCGTGGAAAAGAGTATCTGATGCGTTCCTATTTTTCCGGGTCTTCTCCGGAAAATAATTATACTCCAGTACAGCCGTATCGGGTTGTTGTATTGGAAAATGCATATAGCAGAAGCCAGATAGGGGAAGGGTATCTTAATTTATATGTCGTATGTAGTGGTGCAGACAGTCCGAGACCATTAAAGCTCCGGAATAAACCATCTACAGGACAGTGGTTCTTGTGGGAACAGCAGCTCTTAACCGGAATCCGTATACCAAAAGAAGCAGATTCTTGGGCATAAAAACAGGATCAAGGGAGGATAGGGTATGAATCAGGGAAAGATTATGACCATTCACTGTGCCACCTGTGGTGCACCTGCCCAGTTTGACGTTGTGACACAGAATTACCACTGTCCGAACTGTGGAGGAAATACAGGAACAGAGATTCCACTAAAAAAGCTTCGGGAATTTCGGAGCCTTACAAAAACTTTGTTAGAGCAGGAACTTCCGGACAGCCAGACGATTGCCTGTGAGTGCCCGAATTGTGGAGCACGGGTGATTGTGAAAGAACATGAAGTGGCAGAGACCTGCATTTTCTGCCAGTCCAAGGTTCTGCGCTCGGATGTCCAGATGGGAGAAGGTTTCCCGGAGATGCTGATTCCTTTTAAACTGAATCGGAAGCAGGCAGAAAAACGACTGGATGAATGGATCGAGCAGCATCATGATAAAAGCGAAGCTCAGATTTTAAAGGAAAATAAGAAAAAATTAAAAGGAATTTATCTGCCATATGAACTGATCCGCGGACCTATCCGTTTTGTCGTGACCAGAGACAATTCCAACAGACATTATGAATGCGGAGGATTTCTGGAGCATGTGGCAGTCAATGTGACGGATCGCTGCAACAATCTGTTATTAAATGGAATGGAACCATTTTTGTGGGATGAACTGGAGCCATTTCAATTTGGATATATTGCAGGCCATGCAGCAGAGATTCCGACAGTAGATGGCGCGGAGTTAAGACGCCGTGTGTTTGAAGAGGTGGCAGAGGAATATCGCCCGACTGTGGAGCACACGATGCAGACAACCGGTCTGGCATTGTGTCCGGAGTCAGAAGCATTGCTTCGTCTGCCGGCATTTCTTCCGGTCTATTTTATGGATTGCGGAGAAGTGCAGGCGGCAGTGAACGGGCAGACAGGCAAAGTATCTGTATTGGCGGAAAAAGAAACCAGGACCTATCCCTGGGTGATCGAGCCGCTTCTTGGAACGCTGGCAGTGATGATTTTTTTCTTTTTTGCATTCCGGAATTATGGCGGAGTGCCGATGGATCTGAAGGAACTGTTTGAACTGGTTGGCATGGCTGGACTGGTGGCGGCGCTGATTCTGTTTACGGTGTTCAGTAAGGGAAGAGAGGCCAGAGTTCGAAGAAAGATTCTTAAAAGTATCAGCGAAGAAGAAAAGAAGAAACCAGAAGACTCCATAAAACCGGTGTTCTTTGAAACGATTGGCGGAAAGGAACTTCCGGTACAGCTGGGATTCTACTCTCCGGGGCGTATCGTAAAGATTGTGATGATCCTTCTGCTGGTGAATGCTTCCACTTGCATTCTGGCATGGATCCTTACTGCATTTAAGTGTATGGGTTCCGGTGACTGGACCCTGTTCCAGCAGCTGGATTATAGTTACAATATCATCTGGCTGTGTCTGGCACTTCCGATTTCTATGGTAGGATTTGCCGTATTTGGGCGAATTGAGGTTTATGATTCACCAGTGATCTTTCAGCTTCTGGAAAATGGAAAACGAAAACGCATTCACCAGAAGAGGGAGAACAGGAAAACTTTACTTATGCGTTGGAAGAATGTCAGGGAGACAATGGGAAACTGGGCGCTGCCGTTATTCATTGTATTACCATTATTTGTCATGACTGTTTATATGATCATGAATCCCTGGCCATAAAGCGACAGTAAAGAGCAGTGATGTATGATCTGGAAAGAAAGGGGTGTGAAGATGAAGAAAACCCAGAAACCAAGAAAAAATAGAAAAACAGGTGCAGTTATCGTGATACTGCTCGGCTTACTTTGTGCTGTCTCTACAGTAAGATCGTGTGGTACAAAGCGTGCGGCCATTCAAGGAAAAGTGGATGATGTGGTATATGTGGGACAGGGCAGCTATGATCCGGCAAATGATGGAAAGATTGTGATTGTCTGCGGAGAGCTGAAGGTTCTGGAACCGGCTTATGATGACGAACTGGGACTTACGATCTATGCCCCAGGTGCTATGCGAAGTGCAAAAAAAATGAAACTGAAAAAGTGGAATCTCCCGGCAACAGAGGAAAATATGGAATGGAATTCCGATCTGGGCGTGGGCGGAATGGAAAGCTTCCAGGGCGCAGCAGATGTGGGAGATTATCATCTGTCCCAGGAATTTATCGAACAGCTTATGCTGGGAAGAGAATACGAATTTGATGAGGAGACGCTATCGGAGGCAGGACTTGCGATTCTTACAGACCGGAAATACCGCGGTGAAAAATTTATCGGAACCCAGCGAATGGGCAGAGAAATCTTTGAGGAGGGCGATCGGCGTTATCAATATTCTGTTCCGTATCAGAGCGATGGGGATATGGTGACAGTAATCGGCATTCAGGAGCAGGGAACCCTGACTTATGTAAAAGGGGCGACACCCAATATGCTAAGCGGAGAACTGGATAAAAAAACTGCACTCAAAAAAAGTGGCATGTCTTCTGGTGGAGTCAGTATTTTCAGAGTTGTGCTAACTATTTTACTGCTGTCAACAGGCATCCGAATGCTTTTGAAGAAGCGTGATTAAAAAGAAGATGGAAGTGGCTTATGAAAAAAGGAAAGAAAGGCTGGTTATTGCTGATGGCATTTACTACGTGGGCGGCGTTGATTGCAGGCTGCGGAAAGTGGACTGGAAATAAGCAGGATAAAGTTCCGGAAGTCACGATGGCAGGAAGTGACACAGAGAACATGGAGAATCCAGAAAACAGTCAGAGTACACCGCTTCCGGATATTCCATGAGCTTTCAGGTGGAATTTGTGGATGGAAGCAGGATAGAAGCGTTCGGTGAGAACAAATTCCCTAAAAACTACCATGATGTTTTCACGGAACTGGATGACCTGACGGTTGAGGCAATCACGTTGTGGAAGGCTAAAGGAAACTTGTTTTATCTGTTGAATTTCAGCTACATTGGAGGATGCCTTGCGTTGGAAACAGCACTTTTTACGGCAGGAAAACACTATGCCTGACATTTTGTGCAGCTGGCGGTCGGAAGTTATATGCTGTTGTACTTAGGTGTGATTTCCTGTGAAAATATGCAGATCGATGGTTTCTGGTACTATCTGTTTCTTGGTGTTTTTGAGGCGGCAACAATCCACTACGCAGTCGCGAAGATATTCGGTCCACTGTTTTTCAATCCTGCGTGTTCACTGCGATGAAAGCAAATGTGTTCATTGTGAAAAATGTCTGCGTGTCTGCCCAATGAATGTGGAGGTCAATAAGGAATCCCGCAAACGAAAGAGAGGAACGGAGTGCATACTCTGTTATGAATGTACGAAGGTCTGTCCGACCAAAGCATTGCATTAAAAAATGGAGTTGGAGATATAGCTGCAATGGCAAAGTCGAGTTTTGTACATACACCAAAAAATAAAAGATATAATTTGGAATGGAGATTATGATATACTGTAAACAAGATATAGTGCAAAATGTAACAGGAAGGAGTACGCACAGTGTCAGAGAAAAAGAAATTTACAGTATACGTCGGAAGTGTAGCACTATGCGTAGGTGTGGCAGTTCTGCTTCATGATGTGTCTTTTACCAATCCTTATCTGCAATCTATTTGTCACCTTTTAAGGCCTTTTATTTATATAGGACTTTATCTGGTATGGGCGATTTCTTTTCAAAAGAGAATTATCCAAAAGGAACCCCGTCGTTGTTTAATAATGATTGCAGTGATGATGGTTTTTTGGATGCTCGTTCGTATGTGTAAATTTGAAATACCGTATGAGATGCCGACAGCACTGCGCTACGCCTGGTATCTTTATTATATTCCTATGCTGTTACTCCCTACGGTCAGTCTTTATCTGGCATTTTATATACGGCAGCCGGAGAATTATAAATTACCGGAAAGACGGTGTCTGCTGTTTTTTCCGGCATTGTTTCTGATAGGGATTGTATTAACGAATGATCTGCACCAGTTAATTTTTACTTTCCCGGAGGGAAGACTGGGGGAAGCAGCTTCCTATGAAGTAGGAGTCTATGGATATGGAGCAATGTATTATGCTATAGTCGCCTGGGATCTTGGATGTCTGCTGGTGGCACTCTTGATTATTCTATTAAGGTGTAGAAAAATTAAAAACAGGAAAATGCTTTGGATGCCTTTTGGTGCTTATGGTTTGTCGGTTGTCTATGGCATCGCCTATTATCTGAATCTGCCCTTCTGGAAAATATTTTCAAGCGATATGACAGCTGCATTATGCCTTCTGTTTGCTTTGATCATTGAAAGCTGCATCCAGTGCGGATTGATCCCTTCCAATACAGGATACGCACAATTATTTGCAGCATCTACAATTTCAGCACAGATTACAGATCAGAGTGGAAAATGCATTTATCAATCTCAGGATTCGGAATGTATTGCACCGGAAATCGTAAGGCAGGTAGTTCAATGTCCGATCATGTTAGAAAATGGGATCAGGCTGTCGGGAAAACCAATTTTGGGAGGCTATGTGTTGTGGAAGGAAAACCTGTCAGAATTACAGGAAATCGTAAGAGAGCTTGAAGATCGGAAGGAAGAATTAAAAGATGCGAATCTGATTGAGGAAGAAAAACTGAGAATAAAAAGAGAAGTAGAAAAACTTTCTGTGAAGAATCAGCTGTATGATAAAATACAGAAACAGACGGCAAGGCAGAGTAAACTTTTGACGGAATTCATTGAAGCATATTCTATGGAAGAAGATGAGAACAAAAGGGAAAAAATATTAGGGAAGATAGTTGTGATCGGAGCCTATATAAGAAGGCGTAGTAATCTTATTTTTATTGCGGAGCAGACAGTAAAATTTCCGATAAGAGAGTTGGAGTTATGTTTCAGGGAAACGATAAAGAATCTGGAATGGAATCATGTTGAGGCAGGTTTTTCCACCGCTTTAGAAGAAATACGAAGTGAAGATGCTATGCAGATTTATGATTTTTTTGAAGCAGTCATAGAAGAATCTTTGGAAGATCTGTCGGCATTTAATGTAAATCTGAAACGCAGAGAGGCGCGGATCATCATGTCTATGAGTGTGGAATGCAAAACAGATTTGCAGGAAATTGCAAGACGATATGGAGCTTATGCGGAGCAGGATTTTGACGGATCATGGCTGCTTTCTCTGATTCTGGGAGGAGGTGGCGGCAAATGATAAAAACATTTGAAAACTGTTCACCGGAGTATCAGATTACGATTGTTTGTTTTTTTATTTTTTTGACTTTGCTGTGTATGATACTGGTTATTTATGAAGGAACAGGAAAAAGACAAAGAAAGATGTTGCTGCTGGACAGTGTATTGCTTATAGTTATTTTCTTTATAACAGCTGTCTTGTGTGTGTGGCAACGGGCGTTTTACGAAGAAGATTCCATGATATTATTTAAAATACCGTATGTGATTTTAATTGTTATAGGAATTGGTGTTTTTTTATATGTGGGATTGAAGATTTTTGGAATTTATAAGTACCGCAAGAGCTGCCTGAGGGAAAATGCAGTTCAGGAAAGTCTGGACAATTTGCCGAGTGGAATTGTTTTTTTTGATGGGAACGGAATGCCTAAACTGATGAATCGAAAAATGTATCAAATTTGCCAGAATCTGGCGGGAAGAGATATACAGAATATTACAGAACTGGAGGAAGCACTGGGACATCCTCTGAAAGAGAATGTATTTTATGATGTTGATTTGAAAGTATACTGCTTTGCGGATGGAAGTGTGTGGAAATTTTCAGAGAAAGAGATTATTACGACAGCCGGAGATCATTTTTTTCAAGTTCTTGCTTCTGAAGTGTCGGAATTATATCGGAACAAAGTGTTGCTGAAGGAAGAAAATCAGAAACTTCAGGAAATGTCTGTGGCTATGAAAGAACTTTCTAAGAATGTAATAACGCTGACCAGAGAAGAAGAAATGTTATCTATGAAAATGAGAGTGCATGATAATCTGGGATATAGCGTCCTGGCGGCACAGCGGATGTTGCTGCGCGAATCGGAAGCAGACCGGGATGTTTTCCTTTCGCAATGGAAGCAGACATTAGACTTGCTGAATAAAGATAACGAGTCTGTGAAAGGCGAACAACTGCACAGGCAGGTGCAGGAAAGAGCGGAGATTTTGGGTGTGAAAATCATTTATACAGGAGAACAAGTCTGGGAATCTCATATTTTCGAACTGATGGATATAATACTTTTGGAGGCACTTTCCAACTGTGTCCGCCATGCAGGGGCAAGCGAACTGTATGTAAAATGCAGTAGTGAGGAACAAGAATGGATTATGGTGATTACAGATAATGGACAAACAACGGAGAAGGATGTCAAAGAAGGAGGAGGATTATCCGGTATACGAAAAAGGGTGGAGCAATGTGGAGGTACATTGAGAATTTGTGCGGAGTCAAAATTTTCAATAATCGTTAAGATACCAAAGGAGGTGCGGAGATGATACGGGTACTAATCGTGGAAGACCAGCGTATGGCTCGGGAAGATATGGAAAATTATATCCAGTCCAGTGGGAGATATTGTCTGGCGGCATCTATCACAAACGCAGCTATGGCAGAAACCGTATGCAGGCAGAGCAAATGTGAACTTGTCTTGATGGATGTCTGTACGGAGAATGATGAGAGTGGTCTTGTGGCAGCAGAGAAGATTAAAAGGACAATGCCTCAGATAAAAATAATTATCGTGACTTCTTTAGTAGAGTGCAGTTTTATTGACAGGGCGCGCAAAGCGGGAGTAGAAAGCTTCTGGTATAAAGATGCCGGTAAAGAGGAACTGTTGGAGGTTATGGATCGTACGATGAAAGGGGAGAGCGTGTATCCGGATGCTCCACCGGTTGTGATGATCGGAACAGCGAAAAGCTGTGATTTTACACCTGGGGAATTAGCAGTTCTGCGATTAGTGGTGGAAGGAGAATCCTATAAAAAAATTGCAGAAAGTTTGTGTATATCACCGGAGACTGTAAAATGGCATATCAAGAATATGCTGCAGAAAACGAATTTTGATTCCAAAACGAAATTGGCGGTAGCTGTTACAAAGAAAAATCTGATTATAAACGGATTTTAAAAACAGCATTTTACTACCCACATGGGGAGTGTTTAAATCGCTGAAAACCGTTATCATATACTGTATAAAAGTGTCTTAATCCTAAGATATTATTTTTTGTTGAGATGTCAGATGCTTTATAAGATACTGTCTGGAAGGGAGAAAAATAATATGAGATATATTATGAGAAAAATCTGCCTGTTCCCGGTAATGATTGCGGTCATAGTTTTTACAGGGTGTGGGCAGACGAAAAACGAAGATCCGGTAACCGTTACATTGTGGCATGTATATGGCGGACAGACAGAATCGCCATTAAACGATCTGATTGATGAATTTAATGAAACGATTGGAAAAGAGGAAAATATCCGAGTACAGGTTGGCAGTGTTACAAATACGAATACGATACATGAAAATGTACTGGCATCCGCATTTGGAGACCCGGGAGCCTCTAAACTGCCGGATATGTTTGTTTCCTATCCTAAAACAGTTCTGGCGATGCCGGATGATACGGAACTTGTAGATTATTATGATTATTTTACAGAAGAAGAATTGAACGAATTTATTCCGGCTTTTTTGGAAGAAGGTGTCATTCATGAAAGACTTTCCATTTTGCCGGTAGCAAAATCAACGGAAGTTATGTTTATCAATAAAACAGCATTTGATCGTTTCGCGAAAGAAACAGGAGCGAAGATGGAAGATTTAAAAACATGGGAAGGACTCTTCGCAATGGCAGAACAATATGCTGCATGGACAGATAACCAGACGCCGGACATTCCTGATGATGGAAAGAATTTTTTCGTTCATGATTATCATTTTAACTATTTTC
>OGPC01001200.1_pt1 | contig 18075 bp, 17 predicted proteins | sample 1552911 | NCBI WGS metagenome assembly OGPC01 (sample SAMEA2580248, study PRJEB22360) | human gut metagenome | biome: human gut; feature: human-associated habitat; material: faeces | place: Denmark | collected 2008/2010 | reverse complement strand
CGCCACCAGCTTCGTGGATGCAACCTGTAGGACATTCGCCAGCGCAAGCGCCGCAACCGATGCATTCGGGTCCGATTTTGTGAGCCATTGGATACACCTCCTTTATCATTCTACAAGCCTATTTTATATCAAAAGTTCGTATTGTGCAAGGAATATTTGCGAAATTTGGTATAAAAATAGATGCATCAGGAAACAAAGAGGCGGGATATACCGGAAAATGGGCATTTGCGGTAAAAAATCATTTGATATAATTTTTTAGCATCTGGATTTATCCGTACAAAAATCAGTCCAGACGGCCTTCTTTGGCCAATGCAGCGTCTTGTGCTTCCAGATCACGTTTGAAGATTTGATATTCCTTGGCGGAGTCTCGGATATCTGCATACTCTGCATCGGTGATAGGACGAACAACCCGAGCAGGGAACCCATAGACCATACTGCCGGGAGGTACGATCATATTACGGCGGATGAGCGCTCCGGCACCGATGAAGCTGTTTTCTCCGATAACTGCGCCATCCTGTACAATGGCTCCCATGCCTACCAGTACGTTATCACAGATGGTACAAGCATGGATGATGGCATTGTGCCCAATGGTGACGCCGCTTCCAATATGAACATCCTTGTCCCATTCAATATGGATGGTACTGTTTTCCTGGAAATTGGTATTATCTCCGATGGTTACCTGGTGGTGTTCGGCGCGGATCACTACGCCGGGATAGGCGATGACATTTTCACCCATGATCACATTGCCAATGATGGTGGCGGTGGGGAAGATATAACAGGAATCTGGTATTTGTGGTGTATGGTTTTGAAACTTGCGAATCATGAAAAATCCTCCGGTTCTTTATAGATTGATACTTTTATCATATCAGAAAAAAACGGCTTGACAAGTGGGAACAAAGGGCATACAATCATTTTGCAACTGAATTGCATTTAGAATGGAGAGGAGATGCCATATGAAAAAGATTTTGGCTTTTTGTTTGGCTGCGGCAATGATTTTAGGCGGCTGCGGCAAAGGAACTGAAAATACATCGGGAGAAACAGCACAGGCAGACGGTTTGACTGTTGTGACCAGCTTTTATCCTGTTTATCTGTTGGCGGCAAATGTGACAGATGGTGTGGAAGGCGTGACTCTGAAGAATATGACACAGCCTCAGATAGGCTGCCTCCACGACTACGAATTGACAACAGAAGATATGAAAACACTGGAAGGTGCAGATGTGCTGTTCATCAACGGTCTGGGCATGGAAAGCTTTATGGATAAGGTTATGGGGCAGTATCCCGACCTGTTTATTGTAGATACATCTACTGGTTCTGTGACACTGGCAGGCGACGATCATGGTCATGCCCATGAAGGGGAAGAAGATGGCGAAGAAGAAGTAAATGCACATATCTGGCTGAATCCTTCCAATGGGGTGAAGCAGGCAGACGTGATTTGTGATGCACTTTCTCAGGCAGACCCTGCTAATGCAGACAAGTATGCGGCAAACACTGCTACTTTCGCAGAAAGCATGGAAAGCGTTATTGCACAGGCGGAAGCCATCAATGCGGCACCTGGCACAGAAGTGGCAATATTTCATGAAGGGTTCCCTTATCTGACAGATCTGTGTGGTCTGGAAGTAGGCGTTGGCATTTATGCTGACGAAAACGAAGAACCTTCCGCAAAAGAAATGGCAGAAGCGGCAGAAGAAATCAAAGAGGACGGCATTAAACTGCTGTTGGCGGCAGATGATGCAGGTATGAAATATGCGGAAACACTGGCGGCGGAAACAGGGGCAACGGTGGTAGAACTGAACCCCATCACTTCCGGTGAGTTAAACAAAGACGTATATCGTCTGGGAATGGAACGGAATTTGCAGATTTTGGCAGAGGCATTGTCATAAGATACGAAAGAAGGAACGAACATGCAGACACACAACAGCTGTGGGCTATGCAGCATTACCTTAAAAGACATGCAGGTAGTCAGTGGACAGGATACCCTGCTGGATAACATCAATTTGCAGTTTCACTGCGGGGAGCTGACAGCTCTTATCGGAAAAAATGGCGCAGGCAATGGCAAGGCGTTGCTTCTGCCCGCCGGACAGGGCAGACGGGTGCGCGTCCCTGTACTCGTAAAGGCCAAATTCTTTCAGCAGATGTATTGCACGGTCTTTGCTTTCTTCCGTCAATTCGGTATTCAGCAGCAGCTCCTCCGCCACACTCGCCGCAAAAAACTGCGTTGACGTGTCATTGCCGCAGTAATAGATATTCCTGCGCCGGACTGCCGCTCTTGCTTTTTTCCATTTTGAACAATGCGATTTACCTCCATTTCCACGTCTGCCTGCTGAACCAGCAGTGCATAGTAATTTTTTGTTTTGTAAGGCCTCGTTTTCGGCCTCTTGAACTTTGCCTCATAGAAGTGCTTTGCCACCACTTCCAGCGGCTGACCGTCTTTCTCGTACATGGCAAGAAAGAAGAGCGACAGCGTCACCGCCATCATGCCAAGAGCGGCAAGGCTCAAATTCCCGCTGGATTTGAGCAAAAAGAAAACCGGAACGCCAATCAGCGCACCGGCTCCGAAGCAGAGAATCTGCCGTTTGGTCAGGTTCATAAAGACCTTGGTTTTGACCTTTGAAAGGTCTCGCGGCACAGAAATATAAGATGCCATGAATCATTCCTCCTTCCTTAGTGCGCTGCAAACACGGATTTCGCAAGGCTTCCCGTCTTAAAGAGGGTAAATACCAGCAAAACCGTATAGTCCATAACGCCCCAAATGCTGCTGATGATGTTATCCGAAAAGGACAGGTTCTGAAGAAAAGCAGCCTAAAATCTTACGATTCTAAGCTGCTTTTCAATGCCGGTGGTGGGGGTCGAACCCACACGTGTTATTAGCACAAGGGATTTTGAGTCCCCCTCGTCTGCCATTCCGACACACCGGCGTATGTAGAACGGTATTATTATAGCGGATTTTCCGTCCAAAATCAAGACGCTATTCCCTTTTGCAGAAAAAAGAATTTTTCGCCTTCCCTTTCCGGGGATTCCGTGGTATCCTTACAGCAAAAAAGAGCCTGGAGGTTCCTATGAATCACACGTTTTCTGCTCCCGTTACCGCTGCACAGCGTCAGCGGGACACTCTGCTGGGCGCGCTGGTGGGGCTGGCTCGCTCCACGGTCAATGAACCCAAAACGGAGGACACTGACCGCGTGCTAGCTGCTGGTCTGCAGCTGGCGGCTGCCCCGGAGGCCGCTGAGAGCGCGCTGCTCCGGATGACTGACATCGTTGAAGCCGAGAAGCACCGGGTGGCGCCCAACTGTGCCGCCTGTGCCATGCCCTGCGGAAACACCAGCAATTATGACCTTGCCCGTTTGTGGGGCGCACCCGCAGAAATTTGTGCCCTGAAAGTTCGACTGCTTTCTGCGGTCTGCGTCCTTGCCGGACAAAAAACGACGGCACAAATCCAGAAGGAGATCTGCGATGATCTATTTGTGCTGGCAGAGGACTGGGATGCTGAACTGCTGCTGTCCATCGTCACACGGGCCGAGGGACTGTGCGTCCAGTAACTTTTCCAGAAACAAAAAAGCATTTCCTGCCTGAAAACGAACCTTTTTTCACAAAACCTCTTTACAAATGCGCCGCAAAAAACTATTATATAGCTATATGCTGCTGTTTGATGCAAAGTTTTTCTACCGGCGTAGTCCGGTATTATTCCCACACGCAAAACTATATGAGAAAGAAGGTAGAATCCATGTCAGTGAAAAAGCCTGTCGTTCCTGCCGCTGCAGAAGCTCCCGCAGCCGAGGCAAAGCCCGCACGCAAGACCGCAAAGTCCGCTGTCAAAACGGAGAAAGCCCCCAAAACGGAAAAGACCGCCCACAAGGGTCGTCCCCCGCTTTCCCCTGAGATCTACGTTGAATTTGCCGGCAAGCAGTATAACATCACCGATCTTGTGGACCGCGCCAAGGCCGATTACCGCCTGACCCACAAAGTGGGCGTGCAGTCCTGCAAGATCTACGTCAAGCCTGAGGAAGAGGCCGCCTACTATGTCGTCAACAAGGTCGGCGGCAAGCTGCCTCTGTAAAGGCTGCGTTTCTGTTTTTCACCGCACAGAAAAAGACCAGAGCTGTTCTGCCAAGTGGCAGTTCAGTTCTGGTCTTTTATTTTACAATGTTACAAACCCATACGCTCTTCCCTGACGCGGAACGCGGGCTCTTACTTCAGAAACTTGTGCACGGCGCGGGCCACGATGCCGCCCAGGATGCCGGAGACGAGGAACTCAGCCACGCCCTGGACACCAACCAGCAGCACAACGAACATCAGGGGGTTGGCAGCGCCCTTAACGGACACCAGGTTCTGGACATAGTCGCAGTTGTAGAACGCCAGCACGATATAGCCCATAAAGAACAGGGTGTTCAGGGCCGGAGCACACATAGCGCTGACGATATAGCTCCAGGTGCGGCTCTTGTCCAGCTTGCTCAGGCCGTTGAAGATCAGGCCCACACACACGCCCATCAGCACACGCATGCCCACGCAGAGGATAAAGGCGTTGACAGGGCTGACCTGGAACAGAGCGCCGGTCATGGCGGAAGCACCGGTAATGGCATCATAGAAACTCACCGCGCCGAACACGCCGCCCAGCACAGCACCGGCCACGGGGCCCATGGTGATGGCACCCACCGCAATGGGCAGGGTCAGGAAGCTCATGTAAAGCGGGCCCATGGGCACACTGCCCAGGCCGATAGCCTTCATTACAAGTTCGATGGCGACCAGCAGTGCCAGTCGGGTGAGAGTGCGAAGATCGTTGTTTTTCATAATTCAGTTTTCCTCCTGCTGCCGTTCCGCCCTATACGTCGGATACGGCGCAAATCTGGTTTTTTCTGTCAGGGAATCTATAAATAAGCGGGCAAGCCCACCTTATTTATCACAGGGAAATTTGATGTTGGCGCTCCGCCGGGCTACGGTCAGCACACGGCTGACGGCCACGGAGGTATCCAGCATCCGGCTGCACAGCTCCTGGTCACCGCCCTCGATGGCCCTGGCAAAGGCGTGGAACTCCGCCGCCTGCCGGGGTCTGCCGCCGTTCAGGTTGAAGTGCTCTTCCTTGCCCTGATTGGGGTGGAAGGTCACGCCGCCGCACCAGTTGGCCGTGGATTTCTGCAGGATATAGCCCTTTGTGCCCTGGATGACATACCGGGCAGGCGCACCGCAGTCCTTGGCGGCCATGCTGACTGCCTTGAAGCTGTTGTACTCCATGGTCAGGATACCGCTGGTGTCGATGCCGCGCTCCATGTTGGCCAGGTAGTGCACCTGATTCGGCTCGCCGAACAGGCCCACAATATAGCTGATGTTGTAGACATTCAGATCCATCAGGGCACCGCCCGCACACTCCGGGTCAAAGGAGACCGGCGTTTCCCCGGCACAGAAGGCATCGTAGCGGCTGGAATACTGGCTGAAATTGCACTGCACCAGCTTCACCCTGCCGATGCGGGGCAGCAGCTCCCGGATCTTGTTGTAGTTTTCGAGGTACTGGGTGGTCATGGCCTCAAACAGGAACACCTTTTTGCGGCGGGCCAGCGCCGCCAGCTCCTCGGTCTGGGCAGCGGTGCAGGCCATGGGCTTTTCCACAATGACATGCTTGCCCGCTTCCAGCGCCACCTTGGCATAGCGGTAATGCTGCAGGTTGGGCACGGCCAGATAGATCACATCCACCCACTGCAATAATTCAAAATAGTTCGTGGTGTGCTGGGGAATGCCGTACTGTTCGCACATCTCGTCGGCCACCGGCGCACTGCGCTGGGTGCTGCAGAGCGCCTGCACCGTAAAGGGGCAGTCCGGCCCTGCCAGCCAGGGCAGAAACTCCCGCACGATCATCCCCGTGCCCAGGATCCCTAGTTTCATTGTTCTCTCCATCCTGTTTCGTCGTCAGCCGTTTTTGTTCTTCTCCTCGCGGCGTTCCCGGCGCTGGGAGCGGGGACGGCGGCCCCGGCGGAAATTGTTGTTCGGGTTCCGCCGCCTGCCCCCGGCGGCATAGTGCGGCTGAGGGGCGTTCATCTGGTACAGCAGTGCCAGCCCCTTCAGCAACAGCTCCGGGTCATAGGTCAGCGGATGGCGGCAGAGCGGCGTGACATACTTTGCCAGCCCGCCCGTGACCACCAGGGTGGCCGGACGGCCCAGCTCTTCCTCAATGCGCTGGGTGATGCCGTCCAGCAGAACTGCCGTGCCCAGCACAGAGCCCGAAAGCATACAGCTCTCAGTGTTCACACCAATGGCTGCTTTGGGGGAGCTCAGCCGCACCTGCGGCAGCTGGGCACAGCGCTCCCCCAGAGCCCGCAGGCCGGTGGAAAGCCCCGGGCAGATCACACCGCCCCGGAATACCCGGTTCTCATCCACAACATTAAATGTAGTGGCAGTACCCAGATCCACGGTGATGACCGGCAGCGGGAAGTTCGCCGCAGCGTAAGCGGCATCCACCAGCCGGTCCTTGCCCACGGCATGGGGGTCAGGCACCCCCATGGTCAGGCCTGTGCGGATCTCCGGCGAAACGATGACCGGCTTTTTGCCGGTGTAATAGCGGGCGCACTCAGCCAGTGCCCCGGTGATCTGGGGCACTACGCTGGTCAGCACCGCGCCCTCGAACCGGATGGGCTTTTCCGGGTGGCGGCGGTGGGCAAACACCTTTTCCATTTCAATGCGGTATTCCGCGGCGGTACGGGTGCGCACCGTATCCATGTGGGCCACAAAGCATACACGTCCGTCCTTGATGCCGCCCAGGGCGACGGTGGTGTTGCCTATATCAATGGCTAAGATCATATTTTACCTTTCCTGCAAAACCTCTCAGGCGCTTTGCTCCGGCTCCCCTGCCAGAGGAGCCGGTTGGCTTGCCTCTCCCGGCAGGAGCGGCGGCAAAGACGCAGACCTTGACGGAGAGGTTTTATTCTAAGTCAAGCTATTTTACCGCATTTTTGCGCTGGATACAAGACCCAACCGAAAGATTTTGTTGTGCTGGCGGTGATTTTGGATTATACTAAAGAGGCAAACCCGCAAAACAGGAGGTTTTTTGGATGGATCTGCAGGGCAAATGCGTCCTTTTGGGCGTTACCGGCGGCATTGCCGCCTATAAAATGGCAAATGTGGCCAGCGCACTCAAAAAGCTGGGGGCGGACGTGGAGGTCATTATGACCGAGAACGCCACCCATTTCATCACCCCTCTCGTCTTTGAGACGCTGACCGGCCACAAATGCATGGTGGACACTTTCGACCGCGATTTCAAGTTCGAGGTCACCCACATCTCGCTGGCCAAAAAGGCGGATGTCGTTCTGGTGGCACCGGCCACGGCCAACGTCATTGCCAAAATGGCCCACGGCATTGCCGATGATATGCTCACCACCGTGGTGCTTGCGGCCAGGTGCCCCAAGCTGGTCAGCCCGGCCATGAACACCGGGATGCTGGAAAACCCCATCACGCAGGACAACCTCAGAACGCTGGAGCACTACGGCTTCACGGTCATCCCCTCTGAGAGCGGGGTGCTGGCCTGCAAGGATGTGGGCAGCGGCCGCCTGCCCAAGGAGGATGTGCTCATCGAGTACATCCTGCACACCATCGCCCGGCCCAAGGATCTGGCCGGTGTCCGCATCGCTGTGACCGCCGGGCCCACGCAGGAGCCGCTGGACCCCGTGCGCTACCTGACCAACCACTCCACCGGCAAGATGGGCTATGCCATCGCCCGGGCCGCCGCCATGCGGGGAGCGGAGGTCACCCTCATCCACGGCCACACCGACCTGCCGCCGGTCCGCTTCACCACCGATGTTCCCATTACCACGGCGCAGGATATGTACGATGCCGTGACCAGCCGCTTTGAGGAGATGGACGTGCTGGTGATGGCTGCCGCCGTGGCAGACTACCGCCCCGTGACGGTGGCAAGTGACAAGATCAAGAAAAAGGACGGCGACCTCTCCATCCCTGTGGAGCGCACCGCCGACATTCTGGGTACCATCGGCCCGAAAAAGACCCACCAGTTCCTCTGCGGTTTTTCCATGGAGACCCGGGATATGGTGGAAAACTCCACGGCCAAGCTGACCCGGAAGAATCTGGACATGGTGGTGGCCAACAATCTGAAGGTCGCTGGGGCCGGTTTTGGGGTGGACACCAACGTGGTCACCTTCATCACCCCCGATGGCACCCGGGAGCTGCCCCTGATGAGCAAGGCCGATGTGGCCGATGCCATTCTGGATGAGATTTTGAAGCGCAGAGGTTTATAAAAACTTTTATCCCTCTCCGTCAACCCGGCGGAGAGGGTTGTTTTTGTAAGAAAAACGTTCACTTTACCCTGCTTTTACAAAAACATTTTTCAAAATCCGGGCAAATCACTTTCCAAAAGTGCAATTTTGATGTATTCTATTCCTATCCGCTGTTCAGGACCACTGTCCGCGGAGGAACCACAAACGAAAGAGGGGTGCGCACAGATATGCTGAAATATCTGTCAAAACGCATCGGGCGTTCCATCCTGACGCTGTTCGTCATTGTAACGCTCGTGTTCTGCCTGCTGCGGCTGATGCCGGTGGAAGGCTACTTTGCAAACTACGAAAAAATGACCGAGGCCCAGATCCAGGCGGGCCTGCAGTCCATGGGCCTGCTGGACCCGCTGCCGGTGCAGATCGGCCGCTTCTGGTGGAATGCCCTCCACGGCGACCTGGGCGTGAGCCATATTTATAAGGTAAATGCCTCGGTCACCGGCATCCTGGCCAAAAAGCTGCCCATCTCCATCCAGATGGGCGTGTTTGCCATGCTGCTGAGCCTGGTCATCGGCATTCCCATGGGCCTGCTGATGGGCCGGTTCAAGAACCGCTGGCCGGATAAGATCGGCACCGCCATCATCGTGCTCATTCAGGCTGTGCCTGCCGCCGTGTATTACCTTTATATTCAGATGTACGGCACCACCGCCCTGGGCGTTGGCCTGCTGTTTGATGCCTCCGACTGGCGGTACTGGGTGCTGCCGGTCTGCTCCATGAGCCTGGGCAACGTGGCATTCTACGCCATGTGGCTGCGCCGCTACATGGTGGACGAGAGCAACAAGGATTACGTCCGGCTGGCGCTGGCCAAGGGCGTGAGCGAGAGCAACATCGCCCTGCGCCACATCTTCCGCAACGCCATGGTGCCGCTGGTGCAGTATATTCCCTCTGCCTTCCTGAACACTGTGGTCGGCTCCATCTACATCGAGAGCCTGTATTCCATCCCCGGCATGGGCGGCCTGCTGGTCACCTGCGTCCAGCGCCACGACAACACCATGGTGCAGGGCATCGTGCTGCTGTACGCCTGCGTGGGCATCATCGGCCTGATCCTGGGCGATCTGCTCATGGTGCTCATCGATCCCCGCATCAGCTTTGGCAAGAAAGAAGGTGGCCGATAATGCTGTTCCACATGAAAGATCACAAGGCAGCTGTTCTGGAAAACGATCTGAACAAGCTGCAGAAGGACGGCCCTGCCGCTTGGGCCGACCTGCCCGAGGACGAGCTGTTCACCCCCGCCGGGTTCAGCGAGGAGCGTGCCGAGGCCACCTCCTACTCCAATTACAGCTATTGGGGCAGCACCTTCCGTGCTTTCTTCAAGAATAAGATCGCCGTGGCCCTGCTCATTGCACTGGTGTTCGTGGTGGGCTTTGCCTTTTTGCAGCCCTATCTGCCCGGTCAGGCAGATCCCAATCTCTGTCAGGTAGACTCTACCACCGGTATCCAGTTCCGCAATATCGCCCCCGGGGAAGAGGGCTTTATCTGGGGCTCCAACGCCATCGGCCAGGACCTGTGGGCCCGCATCTGGGCCGGTGCACGCACCAGTCTGACCATCGCCTTCTTTGTGGCCCTCATCGAGGCCGTAGTGGGCATCACAGTAGGTGTGCTCTGGGGCTATGTCCGCCAGCTCGATTTCTTCTTCACCGAGCTGTACAACATCTGCGATAACATCCCCTCCACCATCATCCTGATCCTGATCTCCTATGTCGCGTCTCCCAGCATCCAGACCCTGATCCTGGGCATGTCCATCACGGGCTGGATCGCCATGGCGCGCTTTATCCGCAACCAGATCCTGATCATCCGCGACCGTGATTACAACGTGGCTTCCCGCTGCATCGGCACCCCCATCCGCCGCATCGTGCTGCGCAACCTGCTGCCCTATCTGGTATCGGTCATCATGCTGCGCATGGCCCTGACCATCCCCGCCGCCATCGGCAGCGAGGTGTTCATCACCTATATCGGCCTGGGCCTTTCTGTGGAAACGCCCTCTCTGGGCAACCTGATCAACGACGGCCGCAAGGTGATGATGCAGGCGGGCCTGCGGTACCAGCTGCTTTACCCCACCATCATCCTGAGCTTTGTCACCATTGCGTTCTACCTCATCGGCAACGCCTTCTCGGACGCTGCTGACCCGAAGAACCACCTGCAGTAAGGAGGGACAGAAGATGGAAAAAAATCAGCTCATCCTTTCTGTAAAGGACCTCAACATCAAATTCAACCTGCGCGGCAAGGTGCTGCATGCCATCCGCGGCATCGACCTGGACATCTACCACGGCGAAGTCCTTGCCATCGTGGGCGAATCCGGCTCCGGCAAGAGCGTATTCACCAAGAGCTTCATGGGCCTGCTGGATGCCAACGGCTCCATCACCTCGGGCACCATTGATTATTACGGTGCCGATGACGGCAAGCCCATCCGCCTTTCCGACCTGAAAAAGGAGAAGGACTGGCTGAAGGTCCGGGGCCATGAGATCGCCATGATCATGCAGGACCCCATGACCAGCCTGAACCCCCTGAAGACCATCGGCGACCAGATCATGGAAGCCGTGGAGCTGCACCAGCATCTCAAGGGCAAGGCCGCCCGGGAAAAGACCCTTGAATACCTGCGGGATGTGGGCATTGCCGACCCCGAGGTGCGCTTTGCGCAGTATCCCCACGAGTTTTCGGGCGGTATGCGCCAGCGCGTCGTCATTGCCATTGCGGTGGCCTGCAACCCGCAGATCCTGATCTGCGACGAGCCCACCACCGCACTGGATGTGACCATTCAGGCCCAGATCCTGCAGCTGCTCAAGGAGATGCAGGTCAAGTACAACCTGACCATCGTCCTCATCACCCACGATCTGGGCGTGGTGGCCAACATCGCCGACCGGGTGGCCGTCATGTACGCAGGCGACATCGTGGAGATCGGCACCTCCGATGAGATCTACTACGACCCCCGCCACCCCTACACCTGGGCGCTGCTGTCCAGTATGCCCCAGATGGGCATCAAGGGCGAGGATCTGTTCAACATTCAGGGTACACCCCCGAATTTGTTCACCGAGATCCACGGCGATGCCTTTGCCCCCCGCAACCCCCAGGCGCTGAAGATCGACTTTGTCAAGCGCCCGCCCTACTTTGCGGTCAGCCCCACCCACAAGGCCAAGACCTGGCTGCTGGACCCCCGGGCCCCCAAGGTGGAGCCGCCTGCCGCCGTCAAACTGTTGAAAGAGGAGGGGATGCAGGATGCCTGAAAATCGTGACATTCGCGTTTGCGAAGCAGCGAACACCCCAGTGGAGTGTTCGAGCGAAAAAACGGTCTTGCGTCAGCAAGACGGAGGGGCTTCGCCCCGGCAGGTCCTGCTTGAGGTCAAGGACCTCGAGGTGACCTACGGCTCCGGCCGCAAGGCCTTCAAGGCCGTGAACCGTGCCAACTTTGAAATTTACAAGGGCGAGACCTTTGGTCTGGTGGGCGAATCCGGCTCCGGCAAAACCACCATCGGCCGCGCCATCATGCGCATCCTGCCCACCTCGGGCGGCGAGATCCTGTACAAGGGCCAGAAGATCAACGGCAAGATCTCCCGCCAGCTGGACCAGCAGGTCATCAAGGAGATCCAGATGATCTTCCAGGACCCGCAGTCCTCCCTGAACGAGCGCGCCAAGGTCAGCTACATCGTGGGCGAGGGCCTGCAGAATGTCCGGCCCGACCTGACCGCCGCCCAGCGGGAGGAGAAGGTCCGGCAGGCACTGCTGGATGTGGGCCTGCTGCCTGAATTCGCTTCCCGTTTCCCGCATGAGTTCTCCGGCGGCCAGCGCCAGCGCATCGGCATTGCCCGCGCCCTGATCGTGGAGCCTGAGTTCATCATTGCCGACGAGCCCATCTCGGCTCTGGATATGTCCATCCGCGCCCAGGTGCTCAACCTGCTGCGCCATCTGCAGAAGGAGCGCGGCATCACCTACCTGTTCATCGCCCACGACCTCTCGGTCATGCGGTACATTTCGGACCGCATCGCCGTCATCCACAAGGGCGATATCGTGGAGCTGGCCGATGCGGAAGAGCTGGTGACCCATGCCATCCACCCCTACACCCGCAGCCTGCTTTCCGCCATCCCCATGCCCAACCCCAGGCTGGAGCGGAAGAAAAAGCTGCTGGTCTACGACCCCGCCATGCACGATTACACGCAGGAGGCTCCCCAGTGGCGGGAGCTGCGCCCCAGCCACTGGGTGCTCTGCAGCGAGCAGGAGGCCAAGGACTGGCTGGCTGAAATGTAAACTTTCTCTTGCGTTTTTTGGCAAAGTTCGCCCTTTGTTTCTTGACATTTCCACCCTGCTCTACTACAATAGCTCTTGTACGTATTGTGTTGTTTTTAACAAACGGACGAAATTTAAGACCCTGTTGAATCCGGCTGCCCCGGCTGCGGGTGCAGTGACTGCTCAAAGGACAAAGGACAATTTATGACAACATCCAACACCCCGATCTATGCTTCCCAGGCACGTCCCTGGCTGAAATTCTACGATCAGAAGTACATTGACCAGACCATGCCCGCCTGCACGGCGTTTGAGCTCGTCTGCCGGCAGAACAAGAACCGGCTGGGCGAGACCGCACTGGAATACTATGGCCGCAAGTTCACCTACGCTGATTTTATCGTCAACGTCAAAAAGACGGCAGCAGCCCTGCGGGCCGCGGGCCTGAAAAAGGGCGATATCGCCACTGTGGTCAGCGTGATGACCCCGGAGATCATCTTTGCGTTCTATGCCGCTGACATGATTGGCGCGACTCTGAACCTGGTGGATCCCCGTTACAGTGTGGAGGGCATCCGCGAGTACATTGAAGAGGTGGATTCCCACCTGCTGATCTGCCTGAATGTGGTGTATGAGCGCTGCCATCAGGCTGCCAAGCGCACCCATGTGGAGCATGTGGTGGTGCTCTCCCCGGCCGATTCCCTGCCGCTGCCTCTGGCGCTGGGTTACAAGGTCAAGAATCTCGACAAGAACAAGTATCACTCCAATGTCATCCACTGGAAGCAGTTCCTTGCTGCCGGGAAGGACGAGAGCATTGCCGCAGAGCCCTATGACCCGGAACACACCTGCGTGGTGGTGCACACCGGCGGCACCACTGGCTCCCCCAAGGGCGTGATGCTGACCGATAACAACTTCAACGGCATCGCCATGCAGTTCTCTGCCTGCGACACGCTGTTTTCCAAGGGTCAGTCCCTGCTGAACATCATGCCCCCCTTCATTGCCTACGGCTTTGCCTGCGGCGTACATCTGCCGCTGACGCTGGGCATCAAGGTGGTTATCATCCCCAACCTCGACTCCAATAAGCTGGGCAGCCTGATCTGGAAGTACAAGCCCGAACACATGTTCGGTGTGCCCTCCCACTACCAGCAGCTGGCTGTTGACCCCAAGCTCCAGAACAAGGATCTCTCCTTCATCCGCAACTATGCCGCGGGCGGCGATGCCATTGCCCGGGGTGCCGAGCAGACGGTCAACGACTTCCTGGCCGCCCACAACGTGGAATTCCCCATCGCCAAGGGCTACGGCATGACCGAGGCATCTTCTGCCGCCACTGCTGCTGCCGGCCGGAACAACAAGCCCGGCAGCGTGGGCCTGCCACTGGTCAGCACGCTGGTGTCCGCCTTTGAGCCGGGCACCGACACGGAGCTGCCCATCGGTCAGCGGGGCGAGCTGTGCATCTCCGGCCCCGGCGTTATGAAGGGTTACTACAACAAGCCTGCCGAGACCGCCGCCATCCTGCGCACCCATGCAGATGGCCGGGTCTGGGTGCATACCGGTGACATCGGCTATCTGGATGAGGACGGTTTCGTCTATCTGGACAGCCGGATCAAGCGGCTCATCATCCGTCACGATGGCTTCAAGGTGTTCCCCTCCATGATCGAAAATGTGGTCAGCCAGCATCCCGCCGTGCATCAGTGCTCTGTGGTGGGCTGCGCCGACAAGGATCATGTGCAGGGCCGCCTGCCTTTTGTCTATCTGGTGCTTGACCCTGCGGTTCCCGCCGCCAAGCGCAAGCAGATCATCAAGGAGCTGCGCCAGCTCTGCATTGAGGAGCTGCCCGAATATGTCCAGCCCGTGGGGTACAAGATCATCCCCGAAATGCCCCTGACACTGGCCGCTAAATTTGATTATCGCAAGCTGGAAGAAGAGATCACTCCCCGCGATTATTAAGCAGAATAATACACATTGGAAAGGATTCGTGACGACACCATGAAAAAGAAACTGATTGGCCTGGCCCTTTCGGCCGCCATGCTGTTCTCTGTCCTGAGCGTTCCGGCCTTTGCAGCCGCACCGGAAGAGAGCGCAGACCCCGCTCCGGCCACTGAACAGACCGCCGCAGAGGAGGAGAACTGTTTCTTCACCTCCAGCAGCACCGAAGAAGAGAAGGAGCCCAACTCCATCACCTATGTTGCCCTGGGCGACAGCATCTGCGCCGGCATCGGCCTGACAAAGGTGCAGTACGCCACCAACCTCATCGGTGTGGATGTTTCCTTCAACTTCAAGGGCTACCCCGAGGCCTGCTATGTGGGTCAGGTGGGCAAAAGCCTGAACCTCGACCGGGATCATGCCATCAATCTGGGCCTGCCCGGCGTGATGAGCAAGGATATGCTGGAGCTGGTCAAGACCGGCACCATGGCCGAGATGAACACCCTCTCCGGCTGCCAGTACAATTACCCTGAGTTCATCGACTACATCAAGAGCGCTGATGTCATCTCCATCCAGCTGGGCTCCAACGATGCCTTTGTGCCCACCGTGGTCTCCTTTGGCGAGGCTACCAACTGGAAGAGCGCCGACCTGGCTTCCATCGTGCTCAGCGGCAACCTGCGCGACCGCGACCAGGACACTGAGGCTGCACTGAACGAGAGCCTGAAAAAGCTCAGCCTGACCCGCAGCGAGAAGGATGCCGTCTGGAACCTGTTCTTCTCCGGCATGAACAAGATCTGCGAGAACGCTTATCCTGAAAGCAGCAGCAACCTGCGCCAGATCGTGGCAACCGTCAAGGAGCTGAACCCTGATGCCCAGATCCTGATCATCGGTGCCACCAACCCCGTGCCCCTGCTGCCCAGCTGGAGCGATTACTTCAGCAAGCTGAACAACTACGAAAAGCAGCTGGCCGATGTTTACGGTGCCACCTACGTTTCCATCCCCTTTGCTCAGACTGAGCTGGATGGCCACCCCACCGTCTCCGGCCACAAGTACATCGCCGACAAGATCGTCAAGGCCATCGAGGCCCAGCAGTGAAATGAAAGAGGAACAACCCTCTCCGTCAAAGCCTGCGTCTTTGCCAGCTCCCCCGAAAGGGGGAGCTTTTTTGATGCCGTAAAATACAGCACCAAACCTCTCCCCTCGGGAGAGGTGGCATTGCGAAGCAATGACGGAGAGGGTCGTCCCTCTCGATGAAAAAATATTACTTTTCGTAACTCTGGGGCAGCTCGTTCTTGGGGTCACGGTCCATCAGGGAGCGCACCGCCTCGGCGGCGCTCATGCCCTTGTTCACAACGGCGTTCACGGTCTGGACGATGGGCATTTCCACCTGATACTTGGCGGCAAGCTCCAGCGCGGCGGGCAGGGCGTTCATGCCCTCAACCACCATACCGACCTCCTTCACGGCCTGCTCCGGGGTCTCACCCTTGCCGATGAGGATGCCGGCCCGGTTGTTGCGGCTGTGCATACTGGTGGCGGTCACGATCAGGTCACCGATGCCGGCCAGACCGGCAAAGGTGTGGACATTGCAGCCCATGGCCACGCCCAGCCGGGCAAGCTCGGCAATGCCGCGGGTGATGAGGGCGGCACGGGCGTTGTCGCCATAGCCCAGGCCGGTGGAGATGCCCACGCCCAACGCAATGACATTCTTCATGGCACCGCTGAGTTCCACGCCCTTGATGTCCTCATTGGTATACACACGCATGACGTTGTTGGTGAACACCGTCTGCACGAATCTGGCCGCTTCCATATCCTTGCTGGCCGAAACGATGGTGGTGGGCAGGTCGATCGCCACCTCCTCGGCGTGGGTGGGGCCGCTCAGGGCCACCAGACGCACCCCCTTGGGACCGCCCTCTTTGCCCAGCTCATCGGCCAGGATCTCCGTCATGGTGAACAGGGTATCCTTTTCAATGCCCTTGGCAACGTCCACAATGATCTGACCGTCCGGCACAAAGGGCCGGGCCTTGGCTGCGGTGGAGCGCACGAACACCGACGGCACCGCGAACAGCAGGATCTCCTTGTCTGTGCACACCTCTTCCACGCTCTTGGTGAACTTCATCTCTGCCGGAATGGTCATGCCGGGCAGATTGGGGTGGACCCGGGTGGTGGAAAGGTTGTCGATCTCCTGTTCCAGCGCCGACCACACGGTCACGTCATTGCCGCTCACCGTCAGCATCCGCGCCAGAGCCATGCCCCAGGTGCCTGCACCCAGAATACCAATTTTATGCTTCATTGTGTTTTGTCCTCCGTATGCGCCGGGCTGCTTGTGTGCCCGGCCTGTTCCCCGCGCTTCCTGCACGGGGCCTGTCTGATTCCATTTTACACGAAACATCGTACCGCGTCAACTCCTTGCCAGTCTGCACAAAGTTAACCTGTGTTTTCTTTTGTTTTTGGCCAGAGTGAAAGATTTTCGCCAATGGATTGCACTTGTCTCCATTTCATGCTATAGTATTTTGGTAGGAATTGTAGGATATGCTCTTGACCTGAACCATAGTTTAAGGTGTATCCTAAAGATATTCCACCGTTTTTTATCAATAAGGAAGAAAAATATGTTTGAAGCACTTCTTACCAACCGCACGGTCAGCGTGCTGTGGGAGGCCCTGCCCCGCATCCTGACGGCAGGCCTGACCATGACCATTCCCCTGACCCTGATCTCCTTCAGCCTTGCCATGGTCATTGCAGTGGCTGTTGCGCTGGTGCAGTACGCCAATGTTCCGGTGCTGCGCCAGATTGCCCGGTTCTACATCTGGGTCATCCGGGGCACGCCGCTGCTGGTGCAGCTGTTCATCATCTTCTACGGCCTGCCCAGCCTGGGCATCATGCTGGATGCTTTTCCGGCAGCCGTCATCGCTTTTGCTTTCAACGAGGGTGCCTACTGCGCCGAAACCATGCGCGGCGCGCTGGAAAGCGTGCCCCAAGGCCAGCTGGAGGCCGGTTCCTGCGTGGGCATGACCTGGTGGCAGATCATGCGCCGCATCGTTCTGCCGCAGGCCCTGCGCACCGCTGTGCCCTCCCTGTCCAACTCCCTCATCAGCATGATCAAGGACACCTCTCTGGCCTCCAACATCACGGTGGCAGAGTTGTTCATGGCAGGCCAGCGTGTGGCAGCCCGCACCTACATTTTCCTGCCCATCTACTGCGAGGTGGCTGTGGTCTACCTGCTGTTCTGCACCATCATCACCAAGCTGCAGGCGCTGGTGGAGCGGCAGCTGAACGCGCACGGTTTCCAGTGAGAAAGGGGTGGACGGTATGGCCATGTTAGAGATCAAAGACATCCACAAAACATTTTACACTTATGATGACAAGCCCCGCTTCCACATCGGGCCTTTCCCGCGCGGCAATGCCCGCCGGGTGCGCAGCGCACTGCACGTCCTGAACGGCGTGGACCTGAGTGTGGAAAAGGGAGATGTTGTTGCCATTCTGGGCCCTTCCGGCTCCGGCAAGACCACCCTGCTGCGCTGCCTGAACTTTCTGGAGACCGCTGACAGCGGCACTCTGGTGTTCGACGGCGAATCCTTCGATCTTGGCAGGATCTCCCGGGCCGACATTGCTCGCCTGCGCAAAAAAACGGCCTTTGTGTTCCAGAACTACAACCTGTTCCGGAACAAGACCGCCCTGCAGA
>OGPC01001191.1_pt1 | contig 18170 bp, 18 predicted proteins | sample 1552911 | NCBI WGS metagenome assembly OGPC01 (sample SAMEA2580248, study PRJEB22360) | human gut metagenome | biome: human gut; feature: human-associated habitat; material: faeces | place: Denmark | collected 2008/2010 | reverse complement strand
TAAGAGCGTCATTCATCTTATCAATCTGCTCATTGAGTTGTTTTTGATACTCTGCAAATTCGCTATCGAGGGTTTCCTCAATAGCAGAAATAATGACCTTTTCCTGTCTGTTTTTCTTTGCCTGAATCAATTCAATTTTGCGTTTCAGTCGCAGAGCGGCACATTGAGCTTCATACGCCTTATACTCAATGCTGCCGAGTTTCAGCATATATTCTGTCTCAATATTCTTACAGATAACGAATTGAAGCTCGTCACGCTCCAGCAAAAGCATTGATAGCTCTGTACGCATTTTTTCTACTTCGCTTTTCAGCTTTTCAAAATCTGGGAATACAATAACATTACTCGATGAAGATACTTCTGCGGTCGTCTCGCCGTTTTCTTCTTCATCGTCCCTAAACATCATATACTCTGCGGCACGACCGGCAAGTCTTTTCCTGATTTCTTTTTCGTCCATTCAATCGCACCTCGCTTTACAGAACATAACCGACTTTTGAAACGCCAATTACCCCTCGGCGTAAAAATGTAATATCTAAAGTGTCCGGCTCAAAAGTATCCGTTTCAAAGGTATCAAATGAAAATCCTTCCGGTTCAAATGTATCATACTGGAAAGACTCATATTCAAATGTTTCTATTCCCATTTGCTCAATAATCTCTTTGGGCAAGGTATAATCTTGTTCTACAAGACCAAACATTGTAAATCCTGAGTCCACACAAAATGATACAACCGCTTTATATCCAATATTGTAGGTAAAAGAACCGATGATTGAACCAACAAAACTACCAATCATATAACCTAATACAGGTACTTCTATGAACGTCTGAGAAATCCCACCGCCAATCAACGAACAAGCTGAAATATACATATCTCTGACAAGCTCGCCCGAAAGCTGAGTTCTTGTTTTCTTTCCAAGAGCAACTTGAAAAGCATTTTTGATAACATTCATCGTCAGAACGGTTACTGTACCAACTATCGTCGGGTCAACAGATTTAAGTGCTTCTCCCAAAAGTCCTGCTTTACAGGAAGCTGTAATAGCTGCGGACACACTTCCTCGGATAAATCCTTCTGCACCACCTGTTACTGATGCAAATCCTATCTTCTTAAACTGCTCAGCGTTGATTTCTCCGTTTTTCATCAAATAATCTATTGCCTTGATTATTTCCGGAGCAACTTTCAAGACAACAGAAATGGTAGCTGCCGTAAGCCCGGCTTTGAACGCCTGTTGAATAATGTAGTCGTATTTGATTAGTTCTTCGGTCGTAAGCCCCAATTCGTCTGCATTTATTTTTCCCTGTTTCGCCAGCGTTGCAAGTACTTCTGCTTCCTTTTTTGAAAGTGGAATAGACTCAGCACCTTTATCGTCACTAAGACGGTCTTTTAACAAATCAAGCGTTTCTTGATAACGATAAACCTGTTCCGGTCGCCTTGTTGCTTCGGTCTTAATCATTCGCTCAAGATACTGTGTTGCTTCTTCCAGTTGGTCTCGGGGTATGATACGAATTTGCCCGGAGTAAATAGGGTCGTTCAAAACACTTTCTGCATTATCATAACCTCTGCTACGCAAGAAATTTTCTAAACTATCTGTTCCACCGTGACTCTGATACTCCTTAAACCTTTGAAAGACACTGACAGCCTGTGCTTTTGCACTCGCTTGACCGTCACTATAATATTTTAGCCCGTACTTGTCTCCGAAGTTAGTTGAAATATCAGTTGATGCAAAATCGTGGCTTCTGTCAACAAAAGCTCTGTTTGATGAACCTTTCAGTGCGGAATCAATATTAAATGTTCCCGTATGCCAGAACTCTGCAACATCGCCTTTTAATACATTAGAAGCAGTCTTAAAACCCTCCAAGGAATTCAAATTCTGAACGAGTTTATTTATCTCATCATTCACAGACGCAACATAGGAATCAGACATAGTGGCTGCGGCATAAGCAGAAGCATTTTTTTCAAAATATGTATATCCTTCTTCAAATCCAACCATTATGCTTCACGCCCCTTTATAAACCTAAAAACTTGCTCAGGTCATCTAAGTAGAATTTCATTACTGCACAACTATATTGCTGTTCTTTAATCTTACTGTTAAGCGTAAATTTCTTTACCGCCATCACACCGGCGCCAATACCGGCGATTGGAACTAACGCTACCGGTGAGATGACTGCCAATGCTCCTGCTTTAGCAACTCCCGCAGCCCCAGCAACTCCTGCTGCTCCTGCGGCAGCACCCGCTTTCAGAGCTTTCTTATCTTTGCTCTTAATTAACTGCTCAACATTCTGCTGATAGTTCTGAGCGTATGAAATGAAGTTCTCATATTTATCAGCTTCAACAACCTTATCAACAGAAAGAACAGCCTGCTTTCCAAGCCAGCCATATTTCATTCCAAATTCCGCAAACTCCATATTCATATGGGAGCTTTTTTCTTTAATAAGTTTATCCTGTCCGATAAAGAGAATGTATTGATTAGATGATAGCTGTGCGGCATTAGCTTTGTAGTCCTTTTCAAGCCATACCTGAGCAGCGACCTCTCCATCTTTTGTTCCTACCGTCTCATCTTCTGTATCATCTTCCAAGCTGATAAGCTGTGCAAGATAATCGCCGTATTGACGGCATTTTTCTTCACATACAATAATTAGCTTTTTCATTACATTAACCTCACTAAGTTCTATTATCATTCAAATTCAAAGCAGGAATGAACTATCTCATCTAACTGTCTCCGTATTTCTGAAAAATCGCAATCCAAATCAAGCGTTTTTACTGAAATTGCATTACCGCCCATTTTGTAATTGTTGTTCGGCAATACCAATTCATCGGTCTTTGCATAAAGCAACATTCCCGATACATTGCCGGTGTTATCAGTATCAAGGTTTTTAACATAAGTGAAAATCTGATACAGATTGCCCGAATGCAAAGTGTTTACATCATACTGCTTTTGCGTTGTATGAGAGTAATATTTTGCATCAATTACCAATGTCTTGTCGCCTTGTTTCATCATAATATCGCTCTGCATAACCGGCAACATTTCTCTGTATCCGTCATCAGTATCCCACGGAATTTGAGAAGCCGACGCTTTTATTTCAGGATGTTCCTTCCTGTAATACTCAAGAATAAACTTTTCATATAGCCTGCACATACGCTGTTCATCAAGGAAATCCATCAACTTTGTGCTTCCGTCAGATGTTGTCTGTAACAATCCTTTAAGTATCAGGTAACAAATCGAAATCAGCATTTGGTATGTCTGATTGTTCTTGTTAAATTGCAGCTTCCAGTTTATACTTTCTCGGCTCAATGGCTCTACCTCTGAGAAATAGATGAGAAGTTTACGAAGCTGTTTTTTTCTGTCCTTGCTGATACTGCTTCTTACAAGAGTATCCATAGTCGTGCGGATAATTCGATTCATATAAGAGTTTACGGAAAACTCGTCATAATTACACACCAACTGCTTTTTCAGCATTGATTGCTCTTTTACCGAAGCGGAAATATCTATTTTGCCACGGAGAGCTGACAAGGGCTCTGTTTGAAGAACATATTCTTTACCTAATCCTCTTTTGATTTGCAACGAGACTCCTTTAATGAGAATGGCTGCACATAGTTCAGCGACATTATCAAATTCTTCCGTCGCCACCTGTTTATATCCCTGCTCATTCAAGACTTGAAACGCATATGAAAGCATATAGTATATGTTTTGTATGCGTATCATTTTATTGCACTCCTTAAGGTCGCAGACCAGTCTCTTACCTTTGTAGGTTCATCAAACCAGTATTCCTTGATTAACGGTATCACTTCATACTCTACTACGGATTTAAGCCATTCATCAGTAATTTCATCGTCGGTACAGAAGTAACTATGTCCAATTCTGAAGCCGTCTCCTAACGACTCGTCTGATGAAATTGTATTGTTAAGGGACTCGACTACGGTTATCAGGCTTTCCAGTTTTGGAGAGTTCTTTTCCGCCAAGTAATTTTTGAAACCTTCCGAAGAAAAAGCCGGTGCAAAATCAAAGAATGCGAACCTTCTTCTTAACGCATAATCCATAAGTGCAAGGCTTCTGTCCGCTGTGTTCATCATTCCGATAATCCTAACATTCTGAGGAACTGTGAACCATTCGTTTGAATAGAGCAGTTTTATCTTTTCGCCACGCTTGTCTTTCTCAATCAACATCATCAACTCGCCGAGAATTTTACTCAAATTACCACGGTTGATTTCATCAATGATGAAGAAATACGGTCTTTCATTATCTTCTTCTGCTTCCTTGCAGAACTTATAGAAAGCACCGTTTTCAAGCTCAAATCCCTCTTTGAAAGGTCTGTATCCTTGAATAAAATCTTCGTAAGAGTAGCTTTGGTGGAACTGCACCATTGCTACACGGCTGGTGTCTTTCTGTCCCATTATGGAATAGGCAAGTCGCTTTGCGGCGAAAGTCTTACCCACACCCGGAGCACCCTGCAAAATAACATTGTATTTTGCTTCAAGCAATTCCGTCAGGGTATTGTATGTATCTTCATCCATATATACTTCATTCAGAAAATCGTCCTTTGAATATGTCGGATACTTGATTTCTTTCTGTTCCGACACTTCTTCCGGTGTATCTTCTGCGAACAAATCAAGGAGCTTTTGAACATAATCGGGATAAGCCGATATGTTGGTAAGTGTTTTCATAACAGCCTGTCCGGGGTGCTCCCATTCGCCGTTATTCTGCCAGTCAACTTTTCTTATATGTTTATATGTGTCTCTTGATGAATCGTAAATATAATCGGAAGTCACAACACCTCTGCCGATTATTTTGTGCATTCCTTTTTTAACGAAAACCACATCGCCGACTTTAATCTCGTTTGCAAACTGCCATAGGCAATGAGCATTATTCTTGTAGGAATAGCTTGCGTCATAGACTTTCTTCATAAATTCTTTGATTTCTTCTTTAGAAGCAAAGTCTTTCAGGTTGGTTACTTCGTCCCAGCCTATCCCCATAATGCCATTCTTGAAAAACTCGTCCCACATACAAGCATTATCGCCGGGAGAATAAATCCAGTAATCTGTTTCTTTCACATTTGAGTCAACGGTTTTTGTCGGAGGTTCTTCCGGTTTTTCCGCTTGGCTGCTTTTCCACGCACAATAAGAAAGTTCAGGGAAGCTGTGGTATTCGTATTCTTTCTGATTGAGAGCATTTTTTGCCTGCTCACACATAAACAGATAACTCGTTCCGTCAGGCAAGCCTTTATTTATATCAGAGAAGATTGTTGTAAAATAGTGCGGCATATTATCGACATCAGTAATAAAGGCTCTGTTGGTTGAGTCTAAATTGATGAAGGTATAGGGTCTTACCCAATAAAGCCCCATCGTAATATTCCACTTAATCATCTTCTGCTTTGTTACTGTGTCATAGGCAGCAATGAAAGCGTTTTTATTTTCTGCGGAAGCTTCATCAGAGTAGGCAATCGCTTTTTCAAGTAAATCCCACAGATTATCTATATCGTGTTCTCCACGGTTTCCCTTATATGCGAAGAACCACGCACTTAAATTCATTACGACAGGAATACCGTCAAATTCTGTCGGAACAGCAGATTTTATTGAAAACTGTTTTGCAAATTGCTCCAACAAAGCAATTCGATTGGCATTGGTAATTCCTTTGTTAAATGAACCGAAGATAGTAAAAGGGCAAATATCCTCGTATGTTTCTTTGCCTTTTTCCTTGAATGGGAAGTTCATTCCTGCGTCTGAGAAAATAGTTTTCAGTTTTCCAATTAACTCGCTACGGTTGTTTTTATACTCCAATAGAGCAGTAGCCAGCTCCATATAGAAGTTTGTCCATTGAAATTTAATATCCATAATCGTCCTCCGTCACCTTATGCGTCCATCATATTATCCGTCCATAGCTCACACTGTGTCATAACCGTCTGAACAGCGTCCTCCATACCTTCCGGCGGATACTTGTGCTTTTTCAAAAGTTTCTTGATAAGCATACGCATTTTTGCTCTTGCAGACTCACGCTTTTGCCAGTCTATCGTTTTGTTCTTGCGGAGCGTGTCTGCAAGCTCCTTTGTAATGGCAATCAGTTCATCGTTTTCGTAGAAGTCCTTAATTGCCTGTGGTTTTGTTAATGCGTCATAGAAAGCAAGCTCATCAGCAGTTAGTCCGAGCTTGTCGCCCTCTTTTTGTGCTGCGGCAATTTGCTTTGCCAATTTCAGCATTTCTTCGATGACTTCTTCATTGGTGAGCATACCGTTGAGATAAGCATTGAGAGAACGCTGCATAATCTCGCTGAATTTTTCGGACTTAACCACATTTGTCCTGCGATAGACCGACACCTGCTCCGCAATCAGTTTTTTCAAGAGTTCAACAGCAAGGTTCTTTTCCTTCATATTTGCGACTTCCTGAAGGAACTTCGGGTCAAACAGAGAAAACTCCTCTTTAATGTCTGAGAACAGGTTGATAACGCCGTCGCTCTTGATACTCTGCTTCAAAAGCTCGTTGATTCTTGCATTCATTTCCGGCAAGGAAATCTTCTTTCCAACGCCTGTGTTTGTCAGCCTGAGTACCAATACACGCACTGACTCGAAGAACGCTGCTTCAAAGCGGCTGTCCTCGTCAACCAAAGAAGAACAGAGGGACAATGCCTGATGAAGCATAAGGGCTTCTTTTACGAAAGAATCCTTCTCATCAACTCTTTCTCTGCCCATAATGAAGTTGACAGCACCGCTGATAGTCTTTGCTCTTTCAAGGTCTGTGCCGTTTTGGAACTTGGAATAATCATATCCGTGGAATTTGTCACGGCAAACAGACAGCTTTTCCAAGAACTTCGGATAAGCAACCTTTGCAACATCGGTATCGCCGTAGTTCTTCTTATCACGGGAGGTATAGTCATTCATTGCCTGCTTTAAGGCTGTGGCAATACCTACATAGTCAACGACAAGTCCGCCTTCTTTGTCTCTGAACACACGGTTTACACGGGCGATTGCCTGCATAAGATTGTGTCCGGACATAGGCTTGTAAACATACATTGTGGCAAGAGACGGCACATCAAATCCGGTCAGCCACATATCAACAACAATAGCGATTTTCAAAGGACTGTTATTGTCCTTAAATTTCTTTGCAAGCTCGTCCTTATGGTGCTTATTCCCGATAATCTGTCGCCATTCTTCCGGGTCATTATTGCCGGAGGTCATAACGACTGCCACCTTTTCCGTCCAAGCAGGGCGAAGCTCCAAGATACGCTTATAAATTTTCATAGCGATAGGGCGGGAATAGGCAACAATCATCGCCTTACCGGTCAACAGGTTTTCACGGTTATTCTCGTAGTGGTCGAGAACATCACAAACCAAAGAATTGATTGTATTATCATTTCCGAGAACGGCTTCCATCTGTCCAAGCTCACGCTTGCTCTTTTCAATGACTTCCTCATCTGCATTGGCTGCCATAATGTCATACTCGGCGTCAATCAATTTCAAGGTTGCTTCATCAAGGTTAAGCTTAATTACACGGCTCTCATAGTAAACCGGGCGTGTAGCACCGTCCTCAACAGCCTGAGTCATATCGTAGATGTCAATGTAATCTCCGAACACCTCACGGGTGCTGCGGTCTTTGGAGGATATAGGAGTACCTGTAAAGCCAATGTATGTAGCGTTCGGTAAGGTGTTGCGGATAATACGGGCTGTGCCGATAACACGCTTGGCAACATCTTCGCCTTCTTCGTTCTTGGTAATCTTTATTTTCTCGGCGAGTCCGTATTGACCTCTGTGTGCTTCATCAGCCATAACAACGATGTTGTGGCGTTCAGACAGAGGTTCGTGGGACTCCTCAAACTTTTGCATTGTGGTAAAGATAATACCGTTTGCCTGTCTGCCGGCAAGCAGAGTTTTCAAGTGTTCACGGCTTTCTGCGTGCATAGGCTCTTGTCTTAAAAAGTCCTTGCACTTTGCAAACTGTCCGTATAGCTGGTCGTCAAGGTCGTTTCTGTCGGTCAGTACCACGATTGTCGGGCTGTCTAATGCTTCCTGCAATAAATGGGCATAGAACACCATAGAAAGCGATTTTCCGCTTCCTTGTGTATGCCAGAACACACCGCCTTTACCGTCGGTAACAGTAGCGTGTTTTGTGGATTCAATCGCTTTTCTTACCGCAAAATACTGATGATAGCCGGCAAGAATTTTGAATGAATTGATACCCTCATTAGAGAAACAAATAAAGTTCTTTATAATATCGAGCAGTCTTTCTTTTTGGAACATACCCTCAAAGAAAGTGTCAAACTGAGCATACTGCGTGTTTTCATAGTCTCCGTCTTTGGTTTTCCATTCCATAAAGCGGTCTTCACCGGAGGTGATCGTACCCGCTTTGGAGGTCAACTGGTCACTCATAACGCAGATAGCATTGTAGATGAACATAGACGGGATTTCCTGCATATAGTTACGGAGCTGCCTGTACGCTTCGGAAGCGTCCGTTTCTTCACGGGAAGGAGATTTAAGTTCAACCAATACAACAGGCAAGCCGTTCAAAAAGAGAATTACATCCGGGCGTTTGTTGCTGTTTTCAATGAAAGTCCATTGATTAGCGACGATAAAGGAGTTGTTGTCTGGATTTTTGTAGTCAACAAGATAGACGATAGAGGAACGCTCCTCTCCGCCAACAAAAAATCTTACAGGGATACCGTTTTGCAGATAGTCCATAAAAACGGCGTTTTTCTGCACAAGCTCTCCGTTTTCAAAATTTTTCAGCTTGAACAAAGCGTCCTGAATGGCGTCATCAGGCAGACCTCTGTTCAAACGATACAGAGAGTCAAGCAATACTTCCTCATATAACGGACTGTAAAAATCCCTTTCAATATCGGGACCGTATGCGTACTCGTATCCCAAATCGTTTCTAAATAGCTCGATTACAGAGTTTTCATAATCGGCTTCGGTATATAATCCCGGCATAAATCTCTCTCCTTTACAGATTTGTCATAATACAATTCTCAATTTTTGTGGTCTCCCGGCAGGCGACATATTGTAAACAATAATTTAGCGGCTTAATCCTTGAGCTTGTGATATTGCTTTTTCCAAGCTCTTGACGGTTTTTTACAAATACAATCCTCTGAGGAAAAAGCACAGACATTTGGTAATCCGTTGTTCCCGCATATATCTGGATTGTTTGCTCTACAACCGTAGGTTTGCAGTTCGGTATCTTGTGGATTAAGTGGTGCATTAAACGGTATTGAGAGGTCTTTCTTATTCATAATCCACCTCCGACATATCAATTTCACCACTCATAAGTTTGGGAAGTAGCGAATCTCTTGTTTCAGCAAGTTTCTTGTTCTCTATTCGATTTGAGATAATCAAGTCATAAATTGGCTGAAGCAATGCTCCGATTCGTTTGTAGTCCGCTTCATTAGGTATGAGCACTTCTGCTTTTGCAAGTTCATCACGTTTGATGTGACCCATTGTTGTAGCTTTATCAGCAGCAACGGCTATAAAGCGGTCAAGGTGGTGCTTTGTCCAAGCATAATAAAACCACTTATCATACTTGATTGATGATACCTTAAACAGATGTTGGTTCAAACCACAAACACCGCCACACCAAAAGTCCACCAGCAGACTACCTGACCAAGAAAAGATTACATCGCCATCGTGAATGATATAGTCACTTTTAATGCTTGGAGAACAAAGCTCACTGTTATCATCACAACAACCTTGGCGAAGCTCTTTGATTTTTAAGACGGGAATACCTATCTCTTCAGCAGATGGACGGTATTTTTGCATAGCAAGACCGTTAAGATAGTTTGCAATGTCTATAAGGCTTGCCTTTTTCCAACCATCAGGCAATGACTGTAATGATAAAAACTCATTTACGAAGATTGCCTGAGCTTGCTGCTCTAAATTATTGTTTATAACTTTGTTATTGCGTATTTTTTGATTAAGAGACCATATCACATTAGCAATTTTTATTTGCACGCTCATATCTGGTACAGGTATTTTTAGCAACCTAATTGTTTTCATTGGAATAGTTGGTTGCCCTGAACCAGTCATATTGCTAGACATCTGATTATAAAAGGCGTTGGAACGAATGTAACAATACAAATAATACGGAAAAACCACATCCTGATTAGGGACGATTTTACAAATATTAGGTGCTAAATGATATTTGTCGTTTTCTTCAATTATTGCACAGTCACCATAACCATTTCCTGTATATGTCAGCAATATGTCATCTTTATAGATTTTGCTTCGAGTCAAGCCCTCAGATACTTTTTTTGATATTCTTTTAATATCAGACAAATCAAGTTCTCCATTTCTAAGATTTAAGGCTCTCAAAGCAATTATCTCACCATCATCATCGTATTTAATGTATTTCGTAAACTCAAATCCAGCTAGTTTTGTCACTTCAGCAATTTCTCCAAGGCTCTTTTCATTCCATTCAGCCATAATTGTCATCCTCTCTATCCGATGTATTTTCGATGAGCAATCTTAACATTGCTCTGTTTGACCATTGCGTACTGCAAGGTTGTATCTATCTTCCTATGCCCCAAGAGCTGTTGTAGTTGCTCAATAGGCATTCCTTTGTCTATTGCCATAGTTGCAAGTGTACGCCTGAACTTATGCGGATGTACTTTTTGCAACCCTAATTGCTTTCCAAATTCACGCAGACGAACCTCAACTCCACCGATTTTCAGCCTTTCGTGTGGCGATTTCAACGAAACGAACAGCGCCGGATTATCGTCCGTTCTGCTCTCTAAGTAATTCTGCAAATGTATCTTTGTTCGAGCGTCAAAATATACCACTCGCTCCTTGCTGCCTTTACCGAACACGATACATTCTCTCTCGTTGAAATCAATATCATTTCGGTTAAGCAGCACCATTTCTCCGACACGCATACCTGTTGAAGCCAGCATATCTATAATTGCCAAGTCTCTCAGTTCGGTGCAGTTATCCCTCATCAGCTCCAACGCTTCATCGGAGTATGTCTCCTTGATGTTTGTGCCGGTCTTTACTCTATGTATTCGTCTGACAGGGCTTTTCAATATGTAGTCCTCGTCCTCCAGCCACGAGAAAAAGCTGGACAGGATACGGCGGATATTGTCTATCGTAACCTTGCTCGACTTCTTCTTTTCCTGATACTCGGTCAGGTATCCTCGAATGTCATCCGTTACAATGTGCTTAACATCTTTGTTCAGTTCATCGAGCATTGCTTCAATAGTTGCCTTGTAGTATTTAAGAGATTTCTCGGAACAGCCCTCAATTCGCTTTGCCGATAAGAACAGCTCCACATAGTTCTGTTCCGAGTTATTCTCTTGGTTTTGCTTCTCGGTTACCTCATACTTTGCAAGGGTATATTGTAAAACCTCCTGCAATTTCTCGTTTTGTGCGTTATTCAGATAAGGCAACATTCCCTGAATAACATCTTTGATTAAATCTTGTTTCACAGTCAATTCTCCTTTGAATAATTCTTAGAGAACGACTATGGGGCGGAAGTCCCCCGATATTAACTCCCGCCACCCACGGAAGTTATGGGATATGTTATAAGCTAAACAATAATTTAGAGCAGCAAGCTCAGGCAATTTTCGACAATATGTTTCCGAATATTTCTGTTGGTGAAAGCACTATCGGTGATACCATAACACCAAAAAGAGGTAAAAGTTTATTGTCAAAAGACGCTGTGATAGGAAATGTCCCTGTGGTAGCTGGCGGATTAGAACCTTCTACGTACCACAATGTTGCTAATACCATTGCTCCGGTATTGGCTATTTCTGCTTCAGGTGCAAACGCTGGTTATGTTAGCCTATGGAATATTCCTATTTGGTCGTCTGATTCATCTTTCATTGATAGTTCTATGACAGATGACGTTTATTTTTGGTATGTATTGCTAAAAAAGCGACAAAAAGAAATATTCGATGCTCAAACAGGTTCAGCACAACCTCACATATACCCCCAACATATAGCTTCTATGCCAATTGCAAGCATAAATGTTGAAGGAGTGCGTAGGTACACCTCTATTGTTACGCCGATTTTTGAAAGAATAGGACATAACAAAGAGGAGAATATGAAATTAGCTAAAACTCGTGACACTTTGTTACCCAAGCTGATGTCCGGCGAGCTTGATGTCTCTGACATCGACCTCTAAGCCGCTAAATTATTGTTTATGGCATTATTGAGATATATTTTTTCGTCAAGTGCCCCACATAGACCTGCGATTTTTTCTTGTGTTTCCATTGGAGGAAGAACAATAGGAAGCTTTCTTTGTGCAGTAATCCCCAAGTACGCCCTTGTACTTCCTGAACCAGCCCAATTTGACAAAGTCTGCTGAAATTCAGATGAGTCAAAATAATACTTTAGATAACGATTTGAAATACCGTGCTTAACTCTGTAATAGGTAACTTGTGGAGTTAGAATAATTGTATCGTATTCATCTCCTACTATCGCAGTTCGTCCAATTGTTGCCTTATGCGTAAGCAAAACGTCGCCGGGATGGGCAAATCCTTTCCTCAATGTTGTGGCTTGTTGCTCAGATATAAATGCACAGTTGTCATAGTCAACCTTGCCGTTTGAAAGATTATTAGCCATAATAAATGGAACACCTGAAGAAACATAGTCTGAAGATTTTGGGTGTATTCCTCCATGATTTCCATCCATTGGTTCTTCGAGCATATCTAAGTCAATTAATTCTTGTACCGAGTACACTTTCCATTCAGATTTCATACCCAATCGCCCCCAGTTTCTTACGGATTTCGTCCTCTAATTCGTGGGACTTTGCAAACATCTCTGATAATTCGGAGGTAAGGCGTGTCATCTTTTCTTCAAACGGTTCTCCGTCGTCCTCGACTTCCTCAATGCCGACATATCTTCCCGGTGTCAAGATGAAGTCCTGCTTTTCGATTTCCTGAAGGTCGGCAACCGCACAGAAACCTTTTATATCTTCAAGTGTACCTTCTTGGAAAGCGGTAAATGTATCTGCCAACTTCTGAATATCGTCATCGGTAAAATCTCTGTGCTTGCGGTCAACCATATAGCCCATTTTGCGGGCGTCAATAAACAGCGTTTTACCTTTTTGCTTCTTGTTCTTTGAAATGAACCAAAGTGTTACCGGAATAGTAACGCTGTAAAAAAGCTGAGTCGGCAGAGCAACAATACCTTCCACAAGGTCAGCCTGAATAATATTCTTTCTGATTTCACCCTCACCGCTGGACTGAGAGGACAACGCTCCGTTTGCAAGCACAAGACCAATCTTTCCGTTTGGTGCAAGGTGGTGTATCATATGCTGAATCCACGCATAGTTGGCGTTGCCGGCAGGCGGTGTTCCGTACTTCCAACGAACATCGTCTTTGAGTTTTTCCTGTCCCCAGTTGGAAAGGTTAAAAGGCGGATTTGCCATAATGAAATCTGCTTTCAGCGTTTTATGTAAGTCGTTGAAAAATGTATCCGCCTGATACGGACCGAAATCGGCATCTATGCCACGAATAGCCATATTCATCTTTGCCATTTTCCAAGTATCGGCATTAGACTCCTGACCGTAAACGGCGATTTCTCCACGCTTTCCGCTATGAGCCTGAATGAACTTAGCACTCTGTACGAACATACCGCCCGAACCACAGCAAGGGTCATAAACACGGCAGTTTTTGAACGGCTTTAGGATAGCAACGATTGTTTTAACGATACTTGCCGGAGTGTAGAACTCGCCGCCCTTAACACCTTCATAAGCCGCAAACTGCTGAATACAATACTCATAAGTTCTGCCGAGAAGGTCTTTGCTTTCCTCTGTATCGCCCATATCCATATTGGTAAACAGGTCAACAACATCACCTAAAACACGCTTGTCCAAATCAGGGCTTGCGTAGTTTTTCGGTAAAACATTTTTAAGGGTTGTGTTTTCCTTTTCGATGGCTCTCATAGCGTCATCAATAACAGTGCCGATTTCCGGCGTATGAGCCGCAGAAGCAATCTTACTCCAACGAGCGTCCTCCGGCACAAAGAAGATATTATCTTCAACATAGGCGTCTCTATCGTCCTCAAAGCCGTCGCCCTCAGCAACAAGCTCCTGATAGCGTTTTTCAAAAGCACTTGAAATGTAACGCAGGAAAATAAGACCCACGATAACCTTTCTATATTCCGCTGCTGGGATATGCCCCCAAAGGACACACGCTGCGTCCCAAATCTGTTTTTCAAAGCCGATATTGGCGTTATTTCCGGTAGCCATAATATAAATCCTTTCTCCATTTATTATAACGAAAACTTTTCGTTGCAATTATCCATTATCATTTTAGCAATAGTAGTGTCCCATAAAACGGACTTATCACTTATCTTCAGGTAAAACTTCCATAATATCATCAACAGTACAGTTCAAAGCTCTGCATATTTTAGCAAGGGTATCTGTTGTAACGGCTTCATCATTGCCCAGTTTACGCATTGTGTATTTTGTAAGTTCTGCGGTTTCCTGTAAATCTTTCTTTTTCATATCTCTGTCCAGCAAAATATGCCACAGTTTCTTATATGTAACTGCCATTCGTGTCCTTCCTTTCCGTATGTTTCAACGAGAATATAGTAACTCATTAAAGAGTATAACACAAAACGCTCTGATTTTCAATACAATTACTGATATTTCGCACTTTTTCGCTTTAAGGCAATCTCGACACCAACTATTCGTTATATTAAAAAAGAGGTGCGATTGCACCTCAACTACATAGCTTATTCTCTTGAACCATCAGGGAGATAGAAGCAATTACCCTTTCGACCGGCGGTTCTTTTCCGTCCGGGGCAATTTGTTTCCAAAACGCCTGTGCCGTAGGGTCTGTGCTTTTCATAGCCGCCCTGATAGCAACCCTCATTTCATCTATGACTTCTTGTTCACTCATTTTATGTGCTTTTGCAACTTCCTTAATTACGTTCTTCAATACATTTCCTCCTATGTCTTATGGTGAGTATCTATCACTAACAGTTATAGTTATAGCACAACCGATTTGTCGAAGTCCCGCAATACTTGTCGAAAGTATAAATTTTTTCTCATCACAAAAAGAAAGCCCGCTTATTAAGGCGAACTTTCGTGATTTATGGTGCAATTTGCTTTGAGTGTTTTAATAGGGTATCAATAACCTCATATATCTTGCTTCTATCTTCAGGAGCAAGCTTGGCAAGTTTTTCATTCAGTATGGAGTTCTTGACGGTATATCCTGTTTCCAAAACATCAGCAAGAACCATATCCGATGATACTTCCAAAGCGTTTAGTATCTTAATAAAGGTTTCAAGTGATGGAATTTTCTCTCCACGCTCGACCATACCGATATAATTTGTTGTTAGTCCGGCTTTCTCAGCTAAATCCTCCTGACGGAACTTTTTCATAAGACGATACTTTCTAATATTCTTGCCGATTGTATCAAGCTGCATCACATCACCTCCTTTGGTGTACTTCTATAACTATTAGTATAGATTATGCTGAAAGCGATATACACCAACCTCACGGAAGATAAAACAACTATTAGTGATGATTTTCAAAGAAATTTGTGTTATAATGTCTTATGTCAGGAGTGATTTACAATGGCTTTGGAAACAACAGCTACCTTTATAGGTCATAATGAATGTTTTGGATTATCCGCAGAAAAGCTCAAAAATGCGATACGAGCGCTAATCGAAAAGGGCGTGACAGATTTTCTTAGTGGAGGGCAAGGCGGCTTTGACAGGTTATGCGGTCGCTGTGTCTATGAACTCAAAAAGGAGTATCCGCACATCAAGAACTATATCGTTATCCCTTATCTCTCTTTCAATGTTTATGACAAAGAGCTTTTCGATTCGATAATATATCCCGATGGATTTGAAAAATACAATTTCAAATCAGCCATTCCCGCAAGAAACAGATATATGGTGGATAATTCCAGCTATGCAATCTGTTTCGTCACTCATTCTTGGGGCGGTGCTGCCAAGACTTATGAGAGAGCCAAGAAGAAAAAACTCAAAATAATCAACTTAGGAGTAAAAGAGGATGGGGAAAGAAAGAGTGATATTCAGTAATCGGTTTGACCGACCGACGCTTGAACAAATTGAAGAAGAAATGAAAAAAGAGAATTACGATGATAACGAAAACTTGATGTCAGCAGAAGAATTTCTTGATTTTATGAAGAAAAACAGAAGGACTATCCCCAATGAAAGGCGTATAGCTAATAAAGATAAATTTATTTGGGCAGTCCGTGAGTTATCAGAAACCTATGAAATTGACGCAGATTTGATAGAGGACGATGACGGATATACCGCATCTCTCTATATGAACTATCTCCGCCTGCCTTGCAGAGTCGTAATAGTGCTTGATGAGAAAACCTGAACTGACGGCAAATACAATGCTAAAAGCACAGATTATGGCAATATAAATTTTGTTTTTCATAGGTGTTTCCTTTCTCATTTACAGAATAGGGCAAGGGTTATACACCCTCGCCCAGTTTGGTTGTCATCAGCTTATACAGCTTCGTATTCTTCGGGAACTTATTTGCAAACGGCACAAGCGAACTGCCGACCTTAATCAGTCCGTGTCCTGCGTCAACATTCGTGATATACGAAAGCTGAAGGTCGGAAATGTTAAGGAGCTTGGCAAGCTCAATTCTGTCGGTTGACGCCTGATTGAGCATAATCAGAAACTCGCTGTTTGCAAGCATAGTTCTTGCCGTATGGCTCTGCAAAAGGTCGTCCACATTCTGCGTAATGCCGGTTGCATAAGCACCGTACTTTCGTACACGCTTCCAAAGGGTGAACAGGAAGTTTGCTGAGTATTCGTGCTGGAACAAGAGGTAGATTTCATCAATGAAGATGAAAGTCTGCTTACCCTTAGCACGGTTTTGTGTGATACGGTTCAGGATAGAATCGAGGACGACAAGCATACCGATAGGCATAAGCTGCTTGCCGAGGTCAAGAATGTCATAACAGATAAGTCGGTTATCCGTATCAACATTGGTCGGCTTTGCGAAAGTATTCAAAGAACCGTGTGTAAACAGCTCGATAGCAAGGGCGATTTCCTTTGCTTCCGGCTCGTCCTGTCTCAAAAGCTCCGCACGGAAATCCTGCAAGGTAGGAACTGTGCCGGTATAACCTCTCTGCTGATAATCACGGTAAACGCTCGCCGTACAACGGTCGATGATTGACTTCTGCTTTGCTCCGAGGTTTGTGCCGCCGATAAGCTGTTCACAAAGGGACATAATGAACTCGGATTTCAGGATAACCGGGTTTGCTCCGTCGCCGTATTCCTTGTTCATATCCATTGCATTGATGCCTTCTCTCGGAATGGTAACAATCAATGCTCTATCTGCGGCTGACAGCGTTATTATCCCTGTTCAGGCTCAGTATTTACCGGCAAAAGGAATGACGCAGCTTGTTCAGACCATTTCACGAGTAAAGAAGCGTATCAATCCGGGCTTAAAGATTGACGGTATGCTTCTCACTTTGGTGGATAGCCGTACCAACCTCGCCAAAAGCACGATAGAAGCTCTGAGAGAGAACTTCGGTAGTCAAATCAAGATGTATAGAACATATATCCCGATTGCCGTAAAAGCCGCAGAGACTTCTTCCAAAGGCAAGAGCATTTTTGCCTACGAACCCAACAGTACGGTGTCAAAGGCGTACACCGAATTTACAAAGGAGGTGTTAGCCGATGGCAGGAAGAAAGAGCGACTTCACTCTCACGAAGCTCGATGACTTATTTTCTACGCAGGAACAGAGAGATGAAGAAAAGCTTTCAAAAATCCGAGATATTCCCTTGACTGAGATTGACGATTTCCCCGACCACCCTTTTAAGGTGCGTGATGACGAGGATATGGCACAGCTCATTGAGAGTATTAAGGAACGAGGGGTAATCACTCCGGCGACGGTAAGGCAGAAAGAGGACGGCAGATACGAACTCATATCGGGACACAGACGAAAGCGAGCCTGTGAGCTTGCCGGGTTTGATACGCTCCGTTGTGAAGTCGTTGAACTGAACCGAGACGAAGCCACGATTTTAATGGTTGAGAGCAACTACCAAAGGTCGCAGATACTTCCCTCGGAAAAAGCCTATGCCTACAAAATGCGTTTGGAAGCAATGAAAAGGCAAGGAGAACGCACGGATTTAACTTGTGACCCACTGGGGGACAAGTTGGTGGGAACAAAATCTGTAATGTTGTTAGCTGATAAATCAGATGACAGCAAAACGCAGATTCAGCGATATATTCGCCTTACAAACCTTGTTCCCGAACTGCTTG
>OGPC01001163.1_pt1 | contig 18647 bp, 7 predicted proteins | sample 1552911 | NCBI WGS metagenome assembly OGPC01 (sample SAMEA2580248, study PRJEB22360) | human gut metagenome | biome: human gut; feature: human-associated habitat; material: faeces | place: Denmark | collected 2008/2010 | reverse complement strand
CGGTTACCATGCTCAGCAATGTAGCGGCACGTTTGTTTCCATCTTCGGCCATACGTTTGAGTTTGTTGTCGTTAAAGGTGACGATTGCGATCTCACTCATGGCAAAGAATGCGTTGATCAGGATCAATACCAGAAGGATCACAAGGTGAATGATAAGACTGTTACTGTCAGGGTCCATTTTTTTCTCCTTTTTGTTGTAAATAATTTTGAATATTCGGATGCGATGATGAATATACCGACGAAAACATCCACCATACACTTTAATACTATACACAAAGAAAATTTGCCTGTCAATTTTTCTTTTTTGCCTAAAAAGGCGGTGGCGGGCAATCTGGGGTGTTTGCAGTTTGTGATGTGGTCCAAAGTCGTATTTTTTTGCAAAATCAAGCCGTTTCGTCTTTTTTTGGCCTACATTGGCAAACAAACAGACAAAGGAAGGAACAGAATGATGGAAACGTACAAGAAACAGGAAGGATAATGTACATAATGACTAAAGCGTGACAGAACAAAGCAGGGTATGTGGTAAAAGTGTTTAAAAAGAAGTGTGTTAAAAAATGAAGTTGGCACACTTTGTCCCTTTACAATAGAATTAAAAAATGCTAAAATTTAGAATGTAAGTATGTATGATATGTTGCAATACCATCATATAACCATCAAGGAGGAATAATACATCATGGCTAGATCTATGAAAACCATGGACGGCAACAACGCTGCTGCATATGTATCTTATGCATTTACAGAAGTTGCCGGCATCTACCCAATCACCCCTTCCAGCCCAATGGCTGACTATGTAGACCAGTGGTCTGCACAGGGCAAAAAGAACATCTTCGGTTCTACCGTTAAGGTAATGGAGATGCAGTCCGAAGCTGGTGCAGCTGGTACTGTACACGGCTCCCTGAATGCTGGTGCTATGACCAATAAAGGTATGGAGTTTACCTTGAACACGGTCAATATCAATAAAAAAGATTTTATGTGGAGGTCGGGACTGACTATCTCGTTCAACAAGAATGAAATAACTAAACTCTATACGGAAACTGCGGGACTTTCCGGTATTATCAATACCGAGACTTACACTTACTCGGAAGTAGGACAACCGGTAGCACAGTTTTATGGTTATAAGGTGATAGGAATGTTTACTAAAGAAGATGATTTTTATAAGAAGGATTCCTATGGAAACTACATTCTCGATAAGAATGGAGAACGTACGAAAGTGGCCATTCCAAAAGATAAGAATATTGCCGAAAATGAGGTATGGGTGGGTGATTATATCTTTGAGGACCTCAATGACGACGGAGTGATTGATGAGAAAGACCGTACTTATCTGGGCAATCCCGATCCGAAGTTTTCTTATGGTTTCAATAATTCGTTCTCTTACAAAGGCTTCGACCTGAATATATTTATCAATGGTGTATATGGTAATAAAGTAGTGAACCTCCTTCGTAAAGAGTTTACGAATCCGATGAACAATAGTGGTATGCTGAAAGAGGCGACTAATATAGCTCGGGTGGAACTGATTGATCCTACACAGCCGGCAACTCTCTCTAATGTACATGTTGTGAATGCTGGTTCGGCGGAAGTTCAACGCATCACCGCTTCTGATGCTAATGATAATAACCGTATGAGCAGCCGCTTTGTAGAAGACGGTTCTTATCTCCGTATCAAGAATATCTCGTTGGGATATACGTTCCCCAAGAAATGGATTAGTAAGTTTAACATTGATAATTTGAGGGTATATATGAATATACAGAATGCGTTTACCTTTACAAAATATAAGGGATATGATCCGGAAGTCGGTGCCTATAATTATGATGTGTTGACTCGCGGTATTGATAACGCTCGCTATCCATCACAACGAATCTATACTTTTGGACTTAATCTTAGTTTCTAATTTGACAAATGACAGGATTTATGAAAGGTAATTTATTAATTATATTAGCCACACTGCTGCTGACTGCTTGCAGTGACAGTTTTCTGGACAGAGTGCCGGAGGGTAGCTATGTAGACGCCACATTCTATACTTCCGACGAAGCTTTGGAAGCGGCAACCGCTCCTCTTTATAACAGGGCATGGTTTGATTATAATCAACGTTCTATTGTTCCTATCGGCAGTGCGCGTGCCAATGATATATATAGTCCATGGAATTATCCGCAGTTCGTTACTTTTCAGGTGACGGCTTTGGATGAGAACCTGTCGGGTGCATGGAGCGGATTTTATTCAGTGGTGACAATGGCTAACTCTGTCATCAAGGCAGTAGAGACCCAGACTACAGAAGGAGTGAGTGAGGAAGCTAAGGTGAAAGCTATTGCGGAGGCCCGTTTAATGAGAGCTTGTTCCTATTTCTATATGTTGCGTTTATGGGGTCCCGTTATCATTATAGAAGATAATCAGGCGGTTGTTGATAACCCTGTACTTCCGTTACATCGTGAAGAAGATGTTTTCCAGTTTATTATTAATGATTTGACGTATGCCAGCACTCATCTGCCAGAGCAGAATGATAAGGGACGTGCCACTGCATGGGCGGCTAAAGGGATACTCGCCAAAGTGTATCTTGCCCGTTCCGGTTGGGGCAACAATGGTGTGCGTAACGAGGAAGACTTGGCACTGGCCCGTCAGTATGCCGGGGATGTTTGCGAGAACAGTGGTCTGGATTTGATGACGAACTACGAGGATTTGTTCAAATATAAAAATAATAATAATCAGGAATCTCTGCTGGCTATGCAATGGGTTCCATTGGGCGACTGGTATGTATGTAATACTTTGCTGGCAGACTTGGCATTTTCTTCTGAGGTGACTGGAGGTGTCAATGTCTGGAGTAGTTATAATGGGACTATAGATATGCTCCAGCAGTACGAAGTAGCTGATACTTTACGACGGAATGCCACGTTCTTTACGAAAGGTTCCTACTATCCTTATATCTGCATAAGTGACGGTGGTTATACGTATACTGGCAATGCTTCTCCGATAAAGAAAGGAGTGGTAGGAGGGCCGGACGATGATAATGACGGTAATGTTCAATCCATGAATTCTCCATTGAATACATATATTCTTCGTTTGGCAGATGTTTATCTGACTTATGCGGAAGCTTGTTTGGGGAATAATTCGACATTAAGCGACGGTCGGGGATTGTATTTCTTTAATAAAATACGTCAGAGAGCGAAAATTAATACAAAATCTTCTATAACGCTGGATGATATAATCCGCGAACGGCGTATAGAGTTCTGTATGGAGTATACAAATTGGTATGATATGGTGACCTGGTATCGTTACTTACCTGATAAAATGCTGGCTTATTTTAATAATCAGCAAAGAGGGTATCGTGCAGATGCTATTATTAAAGATGCAGATGGTAATTTACATTTTGGAAAGTATGACGGAAGTACATTCCTTGAAGGGGAAGAGTATTATACGGCGCCGGAGTTTACCATCAATATCACTGCCAATAATATCTTTTTGCCTTATCCGGAATCTGATGTAATCCAGAATCCGTTGCTGAACGAACCACCGGTTCCTTATACGTTTAACGAATAAATCAGAAGAACTTATGAAATCAATATATAAATATTTAGATACGAGATTGTTCCTGATTGGATTGTTAGTCCTGCCCTTTTTGGTAGTTGTCTCCTGTCAGAACGATGACGATGCTATGCCGGTAATCCATTATGTGAGGGTGACGGATCCGGCCAAAGCAGACAGTACTTTTACTGATGTAAATCCGGGAACAATGATTGTTGTGATCGGTGAGCATTTGGGTGGAACACAAAAAGTGTATATCAACGATCAGGAGGTTAGTTTCAACCGGAATTATGTAACTTCTACAAGTATCATATTGACTGTACCTGCCGAACTGGAACTAACAGGAGAGAATCCGGAACTGAAAGGAGAACTCCGTATAGAAACAAATAATGGAGTAGCGGTATATAATATGCATGTTCTATCTCCGGCTCCTTATATTACCCGTATTGCTGCTACTTATCCGATAGAAGCAGGAGATGAACTGGCTCTTATCGGTGGAAATTTCTACGAGGTACAGGGTGTTTACTTTTCTACGGAAAAGCCGTCTGATGATGGAAAAAGGCCGACGAATATTCAGGAAGTTACTAACTATGAAGTAACTAATAATTATGGTCGGATTACGCTGACGGTTCCTGCCAATGTGATTGAGGAAGGATATCTTGTTGTGGAATGCTATACGAGCAATGCAGTCATTGAATTTAAGACTACTATCCCTGAACCTGTACTTACAGGTATTAGTTCGACGATGCCGGTTGTGGGAAGCAGGGTTACTATTACCGGACAAAACTTCATTCAAGTTGTGAATATTAATGTGAATGGTGAATTTGATATACCTGCTGCAGATATTACAGTATCGGAAGCCTTTGATGAACTAAGCTTTATATTGCCACAGGCGCCCACTCATTCTGGAAAGATTTCGTTAACTACCGGTGGAGGTACAGGAGAACTTTCAACTGTGTTCTATCCGTTGGAAAATGTGATATTGGATTATGATGGAATCGGTTCGCATAGTTGGGGAGACAATAGTTACTCGGTTCAAGCAGATGGTACTTCGGCTCCATTTGTTTCGTCAGGTAACTGTTACGGTATTGTAGGAACCATTTCAGCATGGAACTATTGGTGGGGACAATGTGTCGATAATGCTCGATGGCCCACTACTATTTCAGGAGGAACGGCGGTGAGTGAACTGGAATTGCAATTTGAATGTTTTGTGAAAGATGTACTCACCGGTCCTGTCTTGCAAGTGGTTTTGGGTAGTAACTGGGATTTTAATCTAACGGGTTATGTTCCTGTAAATGCTTTTACAGGAGGTAAGGAAGCAGGAAAGTGGATGCAATGTACGATTCCTTTGTCTTCTGTTGTTGCAGAGTCCACGTGGCAAGAGTTTCTGAATAGAGGGTCAAGTGAAATAGGTTTATATGTAACAAATCCTACAGGGAATGAGAATGTGAACGTTGCTGTTTATTTCGATAATTTCCGTATTGTGAGAAAATAATGATTTGAATGAAATAGGAGAGGGTAGAATAAAACATTTACCTTCTCCTACTTTTTTAGTAAATATATGAAAATAATAGGATATATTGCTCTGTTTGGGATATTGGGTAGTTTGGCGGTTGCATGTACCCCTTCAACAAGTGTGATATCAAACGACGTTGTTCGATTGAATCAGTTGGGCTATTACCCCAATCAGGAGAAAATAGCTGTGATAGACAGCGGAAAGGCTGAAGAGTTTGTAATATTAGATGCTGTTTCCGGCGAACAAGTGTTTGCCGGAAAATCTTTATATACAGCAAAATCTGCATGGTCGGATAAAACAAGAACAACACTGGATTTTAGTGCAATAACAACTCCGGGAGAATATATTCTGAAGGTGAACGGAGCATCGGTTGCTTTCCCTGTAAAGGACAGTGTATTATCTCCTTTGGCTGATGCGGCTTTGAAGTCTTTTTATTATCAACGTACCGCAATACCAATCGAGGAACAGTATGCAGGGCAGTGGAACAGACCGGCCGGACATCCGGATAATCACGTATTAATACATGCTAGTGCTGCTTCTCCCGGCCGTCCTTCGGGAACGATTGTCTCTTCTTCCAAAGGCTGGTATGATGCTGGAGATTATAATAAGTATATTGTGAATTCGGGCTATTCGATAGGTCTGATGCAGTCTATTTATCAGCTGTTTCCGGATTACTTCTCACGGCAAAAGATAAATATTCCGGAGAGCGATAATCACACTCCCGACTTACTGGACGAAATGCATTATAACTTGGATTGGATGTTAACAATGCAAGATCCCGCAGATGGAGGAGTGTATCACAAACTGACCACTCCCTTTTTTGAAGGCTTTGTGAAACCTGTCGATTGTAAACAACAGCGTTATATTGTGCAGAAATCGGTCACTGCTGCCTTAGACTTTGCTGCTGTCATGGCACAGGCTTCCCGTCTGTTTGCCTCTTATGAGAAAGATTATCCGGGATTTTCCAAACGTGCTCTGCTGGCTGCGGAGAAGGCTTATGCTTGGGCGGAAAAACATCCGGAGGACTATTATAATCAGAACCTGCTTAATCAGAAGTTTCAACCGGAGATAGCTACGGGAGAATACGGTGACACACATGCAGACGATGAATTTTTCTGGGCGGCAACCGAACTCTATTTTTCAACCGGAAAAGAGATATACCGGGAAGAAGCAATAAAAAAGGCTCCCAAAGTATACACAGCTCCGGGATGGGGTAACACGTTTGCACTAGGCATATTTGCATGGCTTCAGCCGGACAGAGAATTGAATGAAGCCGATCGTCGTTTTGCCGGTTCATTGAAAACTGAACTTTTGAAATATGCTGATAAAGTAATACAAGGAGCCGAACAGACTCCATTTCATGCCCCTTATGGTAATGATGCCAAAGACTTCTTTTGGGGATGTCTTGCAGAGAAATGTCTTAATCAGGGTGTATCATTGATGTATGCTTATATTCTGACTGACAAAGAAACGTATTTGACTAATGCCTACAGAAATATGGATTATATATTGGGGCGAAACGCGACAGGTTTCTGCTATGTAACGGGGCTTGGAACAAAAAGTCCGGAGCATCCGCATCATCGCCTTTCTGCATCAGATGATATAAAGGCTCCTATTCCGGGATTTCTTGTCGGAGGACCTAATCCGGGGCAACAAGACAAGGCATTTTATCCTACGGCCAGTCCGGATGAATCGTATGTGGATACGGAAGATTCTTATGCTTCCAATGAAGTGGCAATTAATTGGAATGCCGCTTTGGTGGCATTATCCTCTTCATTAGATGCGCTTGCTGTTGATTCTGTCAAATAATCCGCAGGCTCTTTTTCTTGGCTGTTTGATAATATTTTATTTTCTTTGTACAAATCTGAAAAACATGATAAGAAAGAGCCTTTTATTGTTAGCTTTACTTTTTACTTCATGGATTGTGCAAGCACAATCCTATTTATTCAAGCATCTGGAAGTGTCGGACGGATTGTCTAATAATTCTGTAAATACTATTTATAAGGATCGTGACGGATTCATGTGGTTTGGCACGACTACCGGATTGAATCGTTATGATGGATATACTTTTAAGGTTTATCAGCATGCCGAGGACGAGCCGGGATCTTTGCCGGATAATTATATCACTGATATTGTAGAAATGCCTGATGGACGGTTTTGGATAAATACTGCCCGGGGATATGTATTGTTTGACAAGGAACGGGATTGCTTCATCACTGATGTTACCAGATTTATGAAGACTCTCGAATCATGGGGAGTTCCGGAACAGGTTTTTGTAGACCGGGAAGGGAATACCTGGCTTAGTGTGGCAGGTGAGGGATGTTACCGTTACAAGGAAGGCGGAAAAAGACTTTTCTTCTCGTACATGGAACATTCGTTACCGGAATATGGAGTGACACAAATGGCAGAATGCAGTGACGGGATCTTGTTGATTTATAATACAGGACTACTTGTTTGCCTGGATCGTTCCACATTAGCAGTAAAATGGCAGTCTGATGAAATCAAAAAATATATTCCGGAAGGAAAGAAGATAGAGCTTTCGCTCTTTGTAGACAGAGACAATTGCATCTGGGCATATAGTCTTATGGGAATCTGGGCGTATGACAGCGGAACAAAAAGTTGGCGGACAGACTTGACTGGTATTTGGTCGTCACGTCCAGATGTAATCATTCATGCGGTGGCACAGGATATAGAAGGCAGAATCTGGGTTGGAAAGGATTATGACGGTATAGATGTGTTTGAGAAAGAAACTGGAAAAGTGACTTCTCTTGTTGCCCATGATGACAATGGACGGAGTTTGCCTCATAATACAATTTATGACTTATACGCTGATAGAGATGGTATCATGTGGGTGGGAACTTATAAGAAAGGAGTATCTTATTATAGTGAAAGTATCTTTAAGTTCAATATGTATGAATGGGGAGATATTACCTGCATAGAGCAGGCAGATGAAAATAAATTGTGGCTGGGAACGAATGACCATGGGATTCTTTTGTGGAACCGTTCTACAGGAAGGGCGGAACCTTTCTGGAGAGATGCCGAAGGACAGTTGCCGAATCCGGTTGTGTCTATGCTAAAGTCGAAAGACGGTAAATTATGGGTCGGAACATTTAATGGAGGGCTGTATTGTATGAATGGTTCCCAGGTGCGTTCTTATAAGGAGGGTGCCGGAAATGCTCTGGCAAGTAATAATGTCTGGGCATTGGTGGAAGATGATAAGGGGAGGATCTGGATTGCTTCCTTAGGAGGTGGTTTACAATGTTTGGAACCGTCGTCCGGTACTTTTGAGACTTATACGAGTAATAACTCGGCTCTGCTGGAAAATAATGTTACCTCTTTGTGTTGGGGAGATGATAATACATTGTTTTTTGGAACTGCTAGTCAGGGAGTAGGCATGATGGATATGCGTACTCGTGAAATAAAAAAAATTCAAGGTCAGAGCGGTAGCATGAAAATGTCGAACGATGCGGTAAATCATGTGTACAAGGATAGTCGGGGACTGATATGGATTGCTACACGTGAGGGATTGAACGTATATGATGTAAGACGCCATCTGTTTCTTGATTTATCTCCTGTTGCAGAGGCCAAAGGAAGTTTTATTGCTGCGATTACGGAAGATCAGGAGCGTAATATGTGGGTATCGACCAGTAGGAAGGTAATCCGGGTGACAGTAGCTTCTGACGGAAAAGGGAGTTACCTTTTTGATTCCAGGGCTTATAATAGTGAGGATGGATTGCAGAATTGTGATTTTAACCAGCGCTCTATCAAAACCTTGCATAATGGAATTATTGCTATTGGAGGTTTATATGGGGTCAATGTTTTTGCTCCGGATCATATACGCTATAATAAAATGCTACCTAATGTGATGTTTACAGGTCTTTCGTTGTTTGATGAGGCAGTAAAGGTGGGACAGTCGTATGGTGGAAGAGTATTGATAGAAAAGGAGTTGAACGATGTAGAAAATGTCGAGTTTGATTATAAGCAGAACATTTTCAGTGTATCTTTTGCTTCGGATAACTATAATCTGCCGGAGAAAACTCAATACATGTATAAGTTGGAAGGGTTTAATAATGACTGGCTAACCTTACCGTTAGGAGTACACAATGTCACTTTTACGAATCTTGCTCCGGGAAAGTATGTTTTGAGAGTGAAAGCGATAAATAGTGACGGTTATGTCGGCATGAAGGAAGCGACGCTGGGTATTGTAGTCAATCCTCCTTTCTGGATGTCATGGTGGGCCTATTTGTTGTATGCCATCGGTTTGGTGGTCGTGCTTTTCGTGGCACGCTACCGGATGCTGAAACGTGAACGTGAGAAGTTTCATCTTCAGCAGATAGAAAACGAGGTGGCGAAGAACGAAGAAATCAATAATATGAAATTCCGTTTCTTCACGAACGTCAGCCATGAATTGCGTACACCGCTTACATTGATTATTTCTCCTTTGGAGGGTATGCTGAAAGAAACAACCGATGAATTGCAAAGTACACGTTTGCAGTTGATGTATCGCAATGCGCAGCGGTTGTTGCACTTGGTCAATCAACTGCTCGATTTCCGTAAAGGGGAGATGAGTACTCATCAGTTGTCTCTGTCGGAAGGAGATATTATCTCGTATGTGCATAATGTTTGCAACTCTTTCCTGTTGATGGCGGATAAGAAACACATTCAGTTCTCTTTCTTCTCGGGGATAGATACATTCTCAATGGCTTTTGATGCTGACAAGGTGGGAAAGATTGTCATGAATCTGCTTTCCAATGCCTTTAAGTTTACTCCCGAAGGAGGACGGGTGACGGTGATGATAGAGCATGTGGCAGGAACTCCCGATATGCTGGAGATTAAGATTGCCGATACCGGAATAGGAATAAGTGATGTGGATAAGGAACATATCTTCGAACGTTTCTACCAGGCGGATCATAAGGGGGTAGAGGAAACTACCGGAAATGGTATCGGCTTGAGTTTGGTACGTGACTTTGTAACTCTGCATGAAGGAGAAGTGAAGGTCTTTGATAATATAGGAACAGGCTCCGTTTTCGTTATTCAGTTTCCGGTAAAGCATGTGGAGACACAGGTGCAATTGCCGCCAGAGACAGGTATATCGATCGGGGAGGAAGAAGATAAGGAGATAAAAGAGGAAACGGAACGCAAGGATTTCCCTTTGTTGCTGATAGTAGATGATAATGAAGACTTCCGTATCTTTATGCGTTATAGTCTGGAATTGCAGTATCGTGTCAAACTGGCTGTGAATGGTAACGAAGCATGGGAGATGATGCAGGAAGAATTACCCGATCTGGTTATCAGTGATGTGATGATGCCTCAAATGGATGGTAATGAGTTGTGCCGTCTGATTAAGCAGGATAAGCGCACAGCGCATATCCCTGTGATTTTGCTGACAGCACGGCAGAATACCGAAGCGAAGCTGGAAGGATTGCAGACAGGAGCGGACGATTATGTAACGAAGCCGTTCAATATGACTATTCTTGTGCTGCGTATCCGTAAACTGATAGAATTAAGCCGCTATCATCGTGTCACCCAGGGAATGATTGACCCTGCCCCCAGTGAGATTGTGATTACTTCATTGGATGAGAAATTGATAGAGAAAGCAATCAAGTATGTGGAAGATAATATGTCGCGTACCGAACTCTCGGTAGAGGAGCTTAGCCGGGAACTGGGTATGAGCCGTGTGCATCTGTATAAGAAATTACTCCAGATCACAGGAAAGACGCCGATTGAGTTTATCCGCGTGATCCGCTTGAAACGGGCAGCGCAATTATTGCGTGAAAGCCAGCTTCATGTATCTGAGGTAGCCTTCGAAGTAGGCTTTAATAACCCTAAATATTTCAGTCGTTATTTCAAGGATGAATTTGGTGTTTTGCCCTCTGTTTACCAGGAAAAAGAAGGGAAATAACAAATGATACCTCTGAAAAAAACATATCGTCCGGTCACTGTTTAAAAGTTCCCCTTCTATAAAACATTAGAAGGGGAACTTTTCATTTATAGTACTTACTTTTGCGATATGAGAAAATATATTGTTGAACCCTAAAGGTAGGTATGATTATGAATATGAAAAACATTTTCTGTTGCCTGTTGCCGGGACTTCTTTTCGGAGCATGTGCCAATAAGGTCTATGAGGAAACAGGCGATAGCGTGATAGTTAAAGTACAACAGGAAGTAACGGGAGGTCCCCGACTGGTTCGTCTGCAAGTGATGGGAGATAAGTTAATCCATGTTTCTGCTACTGCCGACAGCAAGTTTGCCAATCCGCAAAGTTTGATTGTTGTTCCGCAGGAAAAACAAATCCCATTTGCCGTCATGCAGAATGGCGATACGATTACAGTGTCTACAGAAGAAGTGAAAGCGTCCGTACTGGCCAGTACCGGAGAGGTGTGGTTTGCGGATAAAGACGGAAAGTTAATCCTGCAGGAAAACAAGGGAGGAGGAAAGAAGTTTACTCCAATCGAAGTAGAAGGAACAAAGGGATATACGATCTGCCAGGTTTTTGAATCTCCTGAAGATGAAGCGTTCTACGGATTGGGGCAGCATCAGGCGGATGAATTTAATTATAAGGGTAAGAACGAAGAACTGTTCCAATACAATACGAAAGTCTCTGTTCCATTCGTTGTTTCAAATAAGAATTATGGTGTACTGCTGGATAGCTATTCATTGTGCCGTTTCGGTAATCCGAATGACTACTCCCAATTGAACCGGGTCTTTAAGCTTTATGATAAGACAGGTCGGGAAGGTGCGCTTACCGGTACTTATGTGCCGAAAAAAGGAGAGACGTTGGTTCGCCGGGAAGACTCCATTTATTTTGAGAATCTGAAAACGATCCAGAATCTTCCGGAGAAATTGCCGTTAATGGGGGCTAAGGTCACTTATGAAGGCGAGATAGAACCTGCTCAAACAGGAGAATTTAAGTTTATTCTTTATTACGCCGGATATGTCAAGGTCTATTTGAATAATGAACCGGTGGTACCGGAACGTTGGCGGACTGCATGGAATCCTAATAGCTATAAGTTTGCTGTTCATCTGGAAGCAGGGAAACGTGTGCCGTTGAAAATTGAATGGCAGCCTGATGGCGGGCAGTCTTATTGCGGGCTGCGGGCATTGACTCCTGTAGATCCGGCAGAACAGGGAAAACAGTCATGGTGGAGCGAGATGGCAAAGCAGCTTGATTATTATTTTGTGGTTGGTGAGGATATGGATGAAGTAATCAGTGGCTATCGGGCTCTGACCGGAAAGTCACCTGTTATGCCGAAATGGGCAATGGGCTTCTGGCAAAGTCGGGAGAAGTATAATACACAAGATGAAATGTTGGGCGCTCTGAAAGGTTTCCGTGATCGTAAAATCCCGGTGGATAATATCGTACTGGATTGGAATCACTGGCCGGAAAATGCCTGGGGAAGTCATGAGTTTGATAAGGCGCGCTTTCCGAATCCCAAAGCAATGGTCGATTCCATTCATGCTATGCATGGGCGTATGATGATTTCGGTGTGGCCTAAGTTCTATGTTACTACCGAACATTTCAAGGAGTTCGACAAGAATGGGTGGATGTATCAGCAGTCTGTCAGGGATAGTTTGAAAGATTGGGTAGGTCCCGGTTACCATTATGGTTTTTATGACGCTTATGATCCGGATGCACGTAAACTGTTTTGGAAGCAGATGTATGAGCACTATTATCCGTTGGGTATCGATGCTTGGTGGATGGATGCCAGCGAACCGAATGTACGTGACTGTACCGACTTGGAATATCGGAAGGCTTTGTGCGGACCTACGGCATTGGGTTCCTCTACGGAATTTTTCAATGCTTATGCACTGATGAATGCAGAAGCCATTTATGATGGTCAGCGTGGAGTGGATAATAATAAACGTGTGTTCTTATTGACCCGTTCGGGATTTGCCGGGTTACAGCGTTATTCTACAGCTACATGGAGTGGAGATATCGGTACACGTTGGGAGGATATGAAGGCACAGATTTCTGCCGGACTGAATTTTGCCATGAGTGGAATACCTTACTGGACAATGGATATTGGCGGCTTTTGTGTAGAGAACCGTTATGTAGCGGGACAGAAGCAATGGAATGCGACAAAGACAGAAAATGCCGATTATAAAGAATGGCGTGAATTAAATGCCCGTTGGTATCAATTCGGTGCATTCGTTCCTCTGTATCGTGCACATGGACAATACCCGTTCCGTGAAATATGGGAGATTGCTCCGGAAGGGCATCCGGCCTATCAATCGGTTGTTTATTATACCAAGCTACGCTACAATATGATGCCGTACATTTATTCGTTGGCAGGCATGACCTGGTTTAATGATTATACAATCATGCGTCCATTAGTCATGGATTTTACAGCGGATACTCAAGTGAATAATATTGGTGACCAGTATATGTTCGGTCCTTCATTTATGGTATCTCCGGTTTATCGATATGGTGACCGTAGTCGTGAGATTTATTTCCCCCAAGCAGAAGGCTGGTATGATTTTTATTCCGGTAAATTCCAGCCCGGAGGAGAGAGAAAAGTAATAGAGGCTCCTTATGAGCGTATCCCGCTGTATGTGCGTGCAGGCTCTATCGTACCGTTCGGAGATGATATTCAGTATACGGATGAAAGACCGGCGGATCATATCCGTTTATATATTTATCAGGGGGCTGATGGAGAATTTACGCTATACGAAGATGAGGGGGTGAATTATAACTATGAACAGGGTATGTACGCCATGATACCGATGAAGTATGATGAGGCTACTAAGACTTTAGTGATCGGTGAACGCCAGGGAGAATTTCCGGGTATGTTGAAGGAACGTACTTTCACTGTAGTTACGGTTAATAAGGAGAAAGCACAACCGTTTGATTTGAATGCGAAAGGAGTGACTGTGAAGTATAATGGCAGCGAGCAGACATTGAAACTGTAAGCTGAATGATAGGATTCGATGATGATAGGGAAACTGAAATATTTGATACTGGGGAGCTGTCTGATGCTGTTGGGAGCATGTAACAGTTCTTCCCCCATTTCTCCACGCGAGCGGTCTGACTTTAATGCGGATTGGCGTTTCCACTTAGGAGACGGACTACAAGCTGCACAACCCGGTTTTGCCGACAATGACTGGCGGGTATTGAATCTGCCTCATGATTGGGCGATTGAGGGAGACTTTAGCCGTGAAAATCCTTCCGGCACAGGGGGAGGGGCGCTTCCGGGTGGAGTTGGATGGTATCGCAAAACTTTTAGTGTAGACAAAGCTGATATAGGAAAGATCTTCCGCATTGAGTTTGACGGAGTATATATGAATTCGGAAGTATTCATCAACGGTGTTTCGTTAGGAGTGCGTCCTTATGGATATATTAGTTTCAGCTATAATCTGACCCCTTATCTGAAATGGGATGAACCGAATGTGCTGGCTGTGCGTGTAGATAATGCCGAACAACCCAATTCACGTTGGTATTCGGGTTGTGGCATTTACCGGAATGTATGGCTAAGCAAGACTGGTCCGATACACGTAGCCGATTGGGGAACGTATGTCACGACATCATCGGTTGACAAGGGAGAGGCTGTACTGAATCTTGTTACTACCATTGTGAATGAAAGTGATACAAATGAAAATATCACGGTCTGCTCATCCTTGCAGGATGCTGAAGGCAGAGAAGTTGCTGGAACGCGGTCGGCAGGAAAAACGGAAACTGGCAGAGAAGCTGTTTTCACCCAGCAATTGACTGTAAAACAACCGGAGCTGTGGGATGTTGATACTCCTTATTTGTATACATTGGTTACCAAAGTGATGCGAAACGAGGAATGTATGGATAGGTATACGACTCCTGTCGGTATCCGTACATTTAGTTTTGATGCCCGGAAAGGATTTACATTGAACGGTAGGCAAACCAAGATTAACGGGGTATGTATGCACCATGATCTGGGCTGTCTGGGGGCAGCTGTCAACACACGTGCCATGGAACGGCAATTGCAGATTCTGAAAGAAATGGGATGCAACGGCATACGTTGTTCCCATAATCCTCCCGCACCCGAACTGCTTGATCTCTGTGATCGTATGGGATTTATCGTGATGGATGAGGCTTTTGATATGTGGCGGAAGAAAAAAACAGCACATGATTATGCCCGTTACTTCAATGAATGGCACGAGCGCGATTTGAATGACTTTATTTTGCGTGACCGTAATCATCCTTCTGTCTTTATGTGGAGTATCGGTAATGAAGTCCTCGAACAATGGAGTGATGCTAAAGCGGATACATTGAGTCTGGAAGAGGCCAATTTGATCCTGAATTTTGGGCATTCTTCTGAAATGTTGGCAAAAGAAGGGGAGGAGAGTGTCAACTCTTTGCTGACGAAAAAACTGGTAAGCTTTGTAAAAGGGCTTGATCCTGCCCGTCCTATCACTGCCGGATGCAATGAACCGAATTCCGGCAATCATTTATTCCGTTCCGGTGCACTGGATGTGATTGGCTATAATTATCATAATAAAGATATTCCTCATGTTCCGGCTAATTTTCCGGACAAGCCCTTTATCATTACTGAAAGTAATTCGGCATTGATGACACGTGGATACTACCGTATGCCCAGTGACCGGATGTTTATCTGGCCCGAGCGTTGGGATAAACCCTTTGCTGATTCTACTTTTGCCTGTTCATCTTATGAGAACTGTCATGTGCCTTGGGGAAACACTCATGAAGAAAGTCTCAAGTTAGTCGGAGACAACGACTTTATCAGCGGGCAATATGTATGGACAGGATTTGATTATATCGGAGAACCGACTCCTTACGGATGGCCTGCACGTAGTTCATTCTTTGGTATTGTCGATCTGGCAGGTTTCCCCAAAGATGTCTACTATCTATATCAGTCGGAATGGACAGATAAACAAGTGTTGCATCTTTTCCCGCATTGGAACTGGACTCCGGGGCAGGAGATTGATATGTGGTGCTACTATAATCAGGCTGATGAAGTGGAATTGTTTGTGAATGGAAAGTCGCAGGGAGTGAAATGTAAAGATGCTGATAACCTGCATGTTGTTTGGCGTGTAAAGTTTGAACCGGGAACGGTGAAGGTCGTTGCACGCAGAAAGGATGAAGTGGTAGCGGAAAAGGAAATTCGTACAGCCGGAGATCCTGCAGAAATTCGCCTGACTCCTGATCGTTCAGTTCTGGCTGCTGATGGAAAAGATTTGTGTTTCGTCACTGTAGAGGTGCTGGATGAAGAAGGGAATCTTTGTCCGAATGCAGATAATTTGGTGAATTTCACTGTGAAAGGTAATGGTTTCATCGCAGGAGTGGACAATGGAAACCCGGTATCGTTGGAACGCTTTAAGGATAAAAAGAGGAAAGCATTTTATGGAAAATGCCTTGTTGTAATTCAGAATGATGGGAAACCGGGAAAAACGGAGCTGACAGCTACTTCGGAAGGGCTTCGGCAGGCCGTGGTAAAGGTCTCGGCAAAAGATTGTAAACTGTAAATGATTATTGGAATAATGAAGACATTTTTATTGACTATATGTTTCCTGTCTGTTCAGACAGGTATGGTGGCGATTGCTCAAGACAAGAAACAAACATCGGTGTATCTGGATGATACACAGCCGATAGAGGTTAGGGTACAGGATGCGCTGAACCGTATGACTGTGGAGGAGAAAACTCGTCTTAGTTATGCACAAGGGAAGTTTAGCTCCCCTGGCTGTCCCCGTTTGGGTATTCCTGAACTTTGGATGAGTGACGGACCTCACGGCGTGCGTGCCGAAATTAATTGGAATGATTGGGGATATGCCGGATGGACGAACGATAGTTGCACTGCTTTTCCTGCACTGACCTGTCTGGCAGCTAGCTGGAATCCGCTATTGGCAGAGAAATATGGATATGCCATCGGTGAAGAAGCCCGTTATCGTGAAAAGGATGTTTTGCTGGGACCGGGTGTGAATATCTATCGTACTCCGCTCAACGGGCGTAACTTTGAATATATGGGGGAAGACCCTTATTTAGCCTCGGAGCTTTGTGTGCCTTATATTCAGGGAGTGCAGAAGAATGGAGTAGCCGCCTGCGTAAAACATTACGCACTGAACAATCAGGAATTATGGCGGGGACATATCGATGTGCAGCTAAGTGACCGTGCATTGTATGAGATATATCTGCCTGCCTTTAAGGCTGCTGTGGAAAGAGGGAAGGCTTGGTCTATTATGGGAGCGTACAATAAGGTGCGCGGAACCCATGCTACTCATCATAAACTGCTGAATAATGATATATTGAAGGGAGAATGGAATTTCGACGGTTGTGTCATAACAGATTGGGGAGCTGCGCATGATACCTATGAAGCTGCCATGTATGGCTTGGATATTGAAATGGGATCTTATACGAATGGTTTGACTTCAGAATCGGAATTCGGTTATGACGATTATTACTTGGGTAAGTCTTATCTGAAAATGGTTCGGGAAGGTAAGATTCCGATGGAAGTAGTGAATGATAAGGCTGCTCGTGTGTTGCGTCTGATTTTCCGTACAGCCATGAATCGCAGGAAACCGTTCGGGGCACTGACTAGTGAAGAGCACTATCGTACGGCTTATGAGATTGCAACAGAGGGTATTGTCCTGTTGAAAAATGGAACCGGTAAGAAACAACCTGCCTTATTGCCTGTACCTCAAGGAAAATACAAACGTATTTTAGTGGTGGGAGATAATGCTACCCGTAATTTGATGTTAGGTGGTGGCTCTTCAGAGTTGAAAGTTCAGAAAGTGATTTCACCACTGGACGGTATAAAGGCCAAATTTGGTGACGGTGTGGTTTATGCACAAGGTTACACAAGCGGTCGCCCGATGTATGGACGGGCGGATGTTATTCCGCAGGTTACTGTGGATTCTTTGCGTAATGATGCGGTGGAAAAGGCGATGAATTCGGATTTGGTGATTTTTGTAGGCGGACTAAATAAGAATCATTTTCAGGACTGTGAGGGTGGAGACCGTTTATCATACGAACTTCCTTTTGCGCAGAATGAGTTGATAGAAGCCTTGTTGAAGGTAAATAAAAATCTGGTAGCAGTGATTGTCAGCGGAAATGCGGTGGAAATGCCTTGGGTAAAGGAGATTCCTTCTATTGTCCAGTCGTGGTATTTAGGCTCTGTTGGTGGGGAGGCGCTGGCTGATGTGTTGAGTGGAGAGGTGACTCCCAGTGGTAAACTTCCTTTCTCTTATCCGGTGAAACTGGAGGATTGTCCGGCTCATTTCTTTGGGGAAATCAGTTATCCGGGCGATAGCATCCGTCAAGAATATAAAGAAGATATTCTGGTTGGCTATCGTTGGTATGATACGAAGAAGGTGCAGCCACTTTTTCCTTTTGGTTATGGCATGAGTTATACTACCTTTGAGTATAGTAAACCTGTAGTATCGGCTCAAACAATGAATACTGATGGCAGTATAGATGTTTCTGTAAAGGTTAAGAATACAGGAAAAGTAGCAGGGAAAGAGATTATCCAACTATACATTGGTGATGAGGAGTGTAGTGTCCTGCGTCCGGTTAAGGAACTGAAAGATTTTCGGAAGGTACAACTTCTTCCGAATGAAGAAAAAGAGGTGAAGTTTACAATCAAACCGGAAGCATTGCAATTCTTTGATGATAAACAGCATACTTGGGTGGCAG
>OGPC01001157.1_pt1 | contig 18721 bp, 15 predicted proteins | sample 1552911 | NCBI WGS metagenome assembly OGPC01 (sample SAMEA2580248, study PRJEB22360) | human gut metagenome | biome: human gut; feature: human-associated habitat; material: faeces | place: Denmark | collected 2008/2010 | reverse complement strand
TCTGCTCTTCCGGTGTGTCTAGGGATGCGAGTGCATTGACCAGGGTAGCGGCAACGATATGCGGCAGATGACTGACACCTGCGGTGATGTAGTCGTGCTCTTCGTATGTTAAAACCATCGGGATCGCCTTTAAGGACTGGACAAGATCAACGAAAGCGGAAACTGTCGCGATCTCAACATCTGGTCCGGGTGTAATCATATAGTAAGCATTTTCCAGCAGGTAATCGGTGGCGCTGGAATATCCCGTCTTTTCGGAGCCTGCCATCGGATGGCCGCCGATAAACTGGTGCGTCATGCCGAGGGTCTCAACCGCCTGATGGATTTCTCCTTTTACACTTCCGACGTCTGTGATGATACAGCCCGGTTTTGCGATGCCTTTCACGAACGGAAGATAGGAGATGTTGGTGCTGACAGGAGCACATAAGAAGATATAGTCACAGTCGGCAAAGCGGTCGTCCCGTTCTTCCAGCGCGATATCAATCACGCCTTCCTGAATTGCCTCTTCGATCGTCGCTTTGGTGCGGCAGTAGGCCATCAGTTTATACTCCGGGTGAACCTTTCTGAGGGTTTTTGCAATGGAGCCGCCGATGAGGCCAAGGCCGATAAAGCCGATACAGATTCTTTCGGATGTATCACACATAATTCAAGTAGTCCTTTCTGACAATTTTCGTAGGTAAATCGTATAAAAGACATTGTAAAGCATCTGAAATCAAATGTCAAAGATTTCTTGCTTTAAAGTGACAAAGTATTTTTGAAAGGCAGCAATTTTGCTTGTTTTGCAAAATCCGGCAGATTCCACAGAAAAGCCAGACAGAAAAGCGGAAGAAAGGCAGAATAACCAGCTAAAATACATATAAAATTTAAAAATTCAGAAATATATTGTGAAATATGAATAATATACTTGCAAAAAAGCAAAAACTTTAGTAGAATAGTGACTATGATAAGAGGAACGGAAGACGTGAATCTTGATAAAAAGCAGAAAGGCGAATAAGAGCGGCCTTGCAATCTGCAAATTTACTTACATGGGAGGTATTACATATGGACGTTTTTAGAACTGACCGAATCAGAAATGTGGTGCTGCTGGGGCACAGCGGCTCCGGAAAGACAAGTCTGACCGAAGCTATGGCTTATCTTTCCGGTATGACAAACCGTCTCGGAAAAGTGACGGACGGAAATACCGTCAGCGATTTTGACAAAGAAGAAATCAAGCGCAAATGCTCTATTTCCACAACGCTTGTCCCGGTCGTATGGGGAAAAAATAAGATCAATGTTCTGGATACTCCTGGAATGTTTGATTTCGTAGGAGAAGCACAGGAAGCCGCTTCCGCAGCAGATGCCGCTGTAATCGTGGTATCCGGAAAGGCCGGCGTGCAGGTCGGAACCCAGAAAGCATGGGAACTCTGCGAGAAATACAATCTTCCGCGTATGATCTTCGTAACGGAAATGGATCAGGACGATGTCAGCTACCGAGAAGTCGTTGAGCAGCTCACCGAACTGTACGGAAAACGAATCGCACCGCTTCATATGCCTCTGCGTGAAAACGGTAAATTTGTAGGATATATCAATATTGTAAAGAACAAAGGCCGCAGATATATCGAAAAAGATAAAAAAGAAGAATGCCCGATTCCGGATTACTCCGTAGAATATCTGGAGAAGTACCGTGAAACCCTGATGGAATCCGTGGCAGAAACAAGTGAAGAGTTTATGGACCGCTACTTTGGCGGAGAAGAGTTCTCGGTAGCAGAGATTTCCGCAGCGCTTGCCATGAACGTAGGAGACGGCACCATCGTTCCGGTATGCATGGGCTCCCCGGTCAATCTGCAGGGCGTATCGAACCTTCTTGATGATATCTGCGGATACTTCCCGGATCCGTCCACCCGTCCGTGTGCCGGCATCAATCTCAATACGAACGAAATTTTCGAGGCAAATTACGACTTCGCGAAACCGAAGAGCGCGACCATTTTCAAGACGATCGTGGATCCGTTCCTTGGAAAATATTCAATGATTAAGGTTTGCTCCGGCGTTATTAAAAGCGATGATGTGCTCTATAATGTAGATCAGGAATCCGAAGAAAAACTGAGCAAGCTGTACGTGCTCGAAGGCTCCAAGCCGATCGAAGTACCGGAGCTTCATGCAGGAGATATCGGTGCCATCGCAAAACTCGGCGATGCAAGAACCGGCGATTCCCTTGCGACAAAGAACAATCAGGTCCGCTACGGAAAACCGGATGTTTCGACTCCGTACACCGCAAAACGATATAAACCGAAGAACAAAGCCGATGTAGATAAGATCTCCCAGGCCTTTGCCAAGATGATGCAGGAAGACCTGACAATGAAGGCAGTCAATGATTCTGCAAACCATCAGACATTGCTGTACGGCATGGGCGACCAGCACATCGATATTATCGTCAGCAAGCTGCTGGAGCGCTACAAAGTAGAAGTAGAGCTGTCCCGTCCGAAGGTAGCCTTCCGCGAGACGATCCGCAAAAATTCGGATGTAGAAGCAAAATACAAAAAACAGTCCGGCGGCCACGGCCAGTACGGTCATGTAAAAATGCGCTTCTCCGCTTCCGGAGATCTCCAGAAACCATACGTTTTCGAGCAGGAAGTTGTCGGCGGCGCCGTTCCGAAGAACTACTTCCCGGCTGTTGAAAAAGGTATCCAGGAAGCCGTACAGAAAGGCCCTCTGGCTGCTTATCCGGTAGTCGGCGTCAAAGCCGTTCTGTATGATGGTTCTTATCATCCGGTAGACTCCTCCGAGATGGCATTCAAGACTGCAGCGATCCAGGCGTTCAAGAAAGGCTTTATGGAAGCATCCCCGGTTCTCCTTGAGCCGATCGTTTCGATGAAGATCACTGTAGACGATAAATACACCGGCGATATCATGGGCGATCTCAACAAACGCCGCGGCCGTGTGCTCGGCATGAATCCGGATCACAAGGGCCATACGATTATCGAGGCTGATGTTCCGGAACTTGAGATCTACGGATACGGCACAACACTCCGCTCCATGACAGGCGGAAGCGGTGATTTCTCCTATGAGTTTGCGAGATATGAGCAGGCTCCGTCCGATATCCAGGCAAAAGAGATTGAGGCAAGAGCTTCGAAGGTTGAAAAAGCAGAAGAATAAAGCTTTATAAAATAGTGTGATAAAACAGAGAAAATCCGGTTTCGGGAGCAGAATTCGCCCGGAAACCGGATTTTTCTGCGGTTTTTGAAGAAAAACGGAGGATATAGGAAAAAATAAATTGTAAAAACAGGGAAAGAGTGATAGAATACAGCTATATGTTCAAATGCGCATGCTGTCCTATGCGGCGGTGTGAGAAAAAAGAACTTTGAACTTGAACATGCAGGAGGTTACCTATGAGTAAAAGATATGAGCCACAGGACATTGAAAAAAAGTGGCAGAAGATCTGGCAGGATGAAAAAGCCTTTGCCGCCACAGATGATTATACAAAACCGAAATACTACGCACTCGTTGAGTTTCCGTATCCGTCAGGACAGGGACTTCACGTAGGCCATCCGCGTCCGTACACTGCACTGGCCATCGTAGCCAGAAAGCGCAGAATGCAGGGTTACAACGTTCTGTATCCGATGGGATGGGATGCATTTGGTCTTCCGACTGAGAACTATGCGATCAAGAACCACATCCATCCGAAGATCGTTACCAAAAACAACGTACATCACTTCAAAGACCAGCTTCAGTCTCTTGGATATTCCTTCGACTGGGACAGAGAGATCAACACGACGGATCCGGAATACTATCACTGGACCCAGTGGATTTTCCTGAAACTTTTCAAAGCCGGACTGGCATATAAAAAAGAGATGCCGATCAACTGGTGTACTTCCTGTAAGGTAGGCCTTGCAAACGAGGAAGTTGTAAACGGCGTGTGCGAGCGCTGCGGAAGCCCGGTTGTCCGCAAAGTAAAGAGCGAGTGGATGCTGAAGATTACCGAGTATGCAGACAAGCTGATCGACGGTCTGGACGGCGTTGACTATATTGAGCGTGTCAAAACTTCCCAGAAAAACTGGATCGGACGTTCCCACGGAGCAGAGGTTGATTTCTCCCTGAAAGATAAACCGGAGAAGCTGACTATCTACACCACACGCCCGGATACCCTGTTCGGTGTTACGTACATGGTACTCTCCCCGGAGCATCCGTACATCGACCAGTACAAAGATGAGATCAAGAACTGGGATGAGGTCTGCGCATACCGTGAGATGGCAGCCAGAAAATCCGATTTCGAGCGTTCCGAGCTTGCAAAAGACAAGACCGGTGTCATGATCGACGGACTTTCCGCAGTCAACCCGGTTAATGGAAAAGAGATCCCGATCTGGATTTCCGATTATGTACTGATGAGCTACGGCACCGGCGCCATCATGGCAGTACCGGCACACGATGAGCGTGACTGGGAGTTCGCAAAGAAATTCAACATGCCGATCATCGAGGTTGTTGCAGGCGGCGACGTACAGAACGAAGTTTACACCGACGTTGCAGAGGGAATTCTTGTCAACTCCGGTTTCCTGAACGGACTTTCCGTTGCGGAAGCAAAAAAGAAAATTCTTGAGTGGCTCGAAGAGAACCACGTTGGAAAAGCAAAAACAAACTATAAGCTGCGTGACTGGGTATTCTCCCGTCAGCGTTACTGGGGTGAGCCGATTCCGATCGTACACTGCGACAAATGCGGTTACGTTCCGGTTCCGGAAGAATCCCTTCCGCTGGAGCTGCCGGATGTAGAGAGCTACATGCCGACCGATAACGGCGAGTCTCCGCTGGCTGCCATGACAGACTGGGTCAACACCACCTGCCCGTGCTGCGGAGGACCTGCAAAACGTGAGACCGATACCATGCCGCAGTGGGCTGGTTCTTCCTGGTATTACATCCGCTATACCGATCCGAAGAACAAAGAGGCTCTGGCAAGCAAAGAAGCTATGAAATACTGGCTGCCGGTTGACTGGTACAACGGAGGAATGGAGCACACCACCCTTCACCTTCTGTATTCCCGTTTCTGGCATAAATTCCTGTACGATCAGGGCGTAGTTACCTGCCCGGAACCGTATCAGAAACGTACTTCCCACGGAATGATCCTCGGCGAGAACGGCGAGAAGATGAGTAAATCCCGTGGAAACGTTGTCAACCCGGATGATATCGTAGCTGAGTTCGGTGCAGATACCCTGCGTACGTACGAGATGTTCATCGGTGCCTTCGACTTAAGTGCATCCTGGTCTCAGGAAGGTGTAAAAGGATGCCGTCGTTTCCTCGAGCGTGTATGGAAACTGCAGGACAGCCTGGTAGACGGAGATTCCTACTCCAAAGAGCTGGAGTCCAAAATGCACCAGACCATCAAGAAAGTATCCAGCGACTATGAGTCCCTGAAATACAACACAGCGATCGCAGCCATGATGACCCTGGTCAACGAGTTCTACAAAGCCGGAAAAGTAACGAGAAAAGAGTTCGAAACCCTTCTGATCCTGCTGAATCCGGTTGCACCGCATATGACCGAGGAACTGTGGGCAGACCTTGGATACGAAGGCCGTCTGTATCAGACCGCATGGCCGGAGTTTGACGAGGAGAAGACCGTAGAGGCAGTAGCCGAGATCGCTGTTCAGATCAACGGCAAAATGCGCGGAACGATCAAAATCGCCAAAGATGCAGATAAAGAGACCGCAATCGCCGCTGCAAAAGAGGCAGTTGCAGACAAACTGACCGGAAACATCGTAAAAGAAATTTACGTACCGGGAAGAATTGTGAATATCGTTCAGAAATAATAATTATGTAAGCTGAAGAAAGGAGGCTGATTCTTGGAAAAAGAGTCAGTCTCCTTTTGCACAAATATTGCTGTTTAGCAAGGAGGGATACAAAATGGATCTTGAAACAATCAGACAGGAAGCGCGTGCCGTCGCAGAGGAGCTGATTACGACAGCGCAGATGAAACCGGGACAGATTCTGGTAGTGGGATGTTCTTCGAGTGAAATTCACAACAGTAAGCTCGGAACGGATTCCAGCCAGGAGATCGGGCAGGCGGTGTTTGAGGCGCTGTGTGCGTGTACGAAGGAGCACGGGCTGTATCTGGCGGCGCAGTGCTGTGAGCATCTGAACCGTGCGGTTGTTCTGGAGCGTGCGGCGGCAGAAAAATATGGTTACGAGCCGGTCTGCGCGGTACCGTGGCTGCATGGCGGCGGATCGTTTGCGATGGCGGCATACTATGGATTGGAGGACGCTGTCACCGTAGAGCGTGTGCAGGCGCATGCAGGTATTGATATCGGTGATGTGCTGATCGGCATGCAGCTGAAGGCAGTAGCCGTTCCGGTCCGGGTATCGCAGAAAATGATCGGAGATGCGCACGTTGTCTGCGCGCGGACAAGACCGAAATACATCGGCGGCGAGCGGACGCATTACGCGGAAGATCCGGAGATGAGAAAGTAAGAAACTGTGATTGGTAAATCAAAAAATGCCGTACAGGCGGAGAAAAATTTCCAACGCTGTACGGCATTTTTGATGTTTGGTTTTACGTTTTATTTCGCTTTTCTCGCTTCCCGTTTTCGCAGGAAGAAAATTTTCTGCTTCCGGTAAAAAGAGGAAATGGAATCCACGAGGATGCTCAAATATCGCAGAACCGGCTCTGTTGCGACAGAGAATACGACCAGCAGCATGATACATTTTCTGGACATATCAGAAATGGCGAACAGCTGGTTCAGATAGGTACTGCAGAAAATGAAGGCAATAATCGAGCCGATCAGGATCGTCCAGCGCATCCAGTTGAGCGGCTTGCTGATCCGGTAGAGAATCATAAAACCGACAATGGCGAGCAGTACGGTGGCAGCGGTCGAAATATCTTCCGAGCCGACTGCAAATTCCTGGCCGAAGACGACGAGTGTTGCGACCATCAAAAAGTCGGTCAGCGCCGCAGGCAGGGCCCGTGTCAGAATGTTCGTGATAAAGTGGCCCTCGATCCGGTTTTTGTTCGGCATTAGCGAGAGCAGGAAGCCTGGAATACCGATCGTAAACATACTGATCAGCGAGATCTGGGACGGCTCCAGCGGATACGTCACCATCGAGATCAGTGAGAAGATGGACAGCAGGAACGAGAAAATGTTCTTTACCAGGAACAGCGTTCCCGAGCGCTGCAGGTTGTTGACAACGCGGCGGCCTTCCAGTACGACAGAAGGCATCTTCGAAAAGTCGTTGTCCAGCAGAACGAGCTGTGCAGCCTGTGCGGCAGCGTCACTTCCGGATGCCATCGCAACGGAGCAGTCGGCATCCTTTAATGCGAGCACATCGTTGACACCATCGCCGGTCATCGCAACGGTCTTGCCGTTTTTCTTTAAAGCCTGGACAAACTGGCGTTTTTGGTCTGGTGTGACACGGCCGAACACGGTGTATTTCAGGATTGCTTCTTCGAGCTCTTCCGGTGTCTTTAGAGTGGAAGCATCAATATAATCCTCTGCGTGTGCAATCCCTGCCTGGCGGGCAACCTCAGATACCGTTACCGGAGTATCACCGGAGATGACCTTGACATGGACACCCTGATCTTCAAAGTAGCGGAACGTTTCCGGTGCTTCTTTTCGGATCGGATTGGAGAGAAGCACGTAGCCAAGCGGCGTGACACGGCTGGAGAGTGCTTTTCCATCCGGTACAGTTTCGGATGTGCCGAAGACGAGGAGACGGAATCCCTTTGAGGTATACGCTTCAATTTCACTCTGATAGCGTGCAAAATCATCGCGGAGAACGAACTCCGGGGCACCGAGCACGTAGGAGACATCCGAAAATGTCACACTGGAATACTTGAATTCCGAGGAGAACGAAGTCATCGAAACGGCAGTTCTGCCGTTGTTGTCTTTAAAATATTCTTTCAGTGCCGCCATAGTAATGTTGTCGTTTGACATGGCAGATGCGAAATCACCGACCGCAAGGGAAAGCTCTTCTTTCTGCGGTGCGGGAGCATTTTCGCCGGATTCTGTATCAGGGACTGAACTGGAGCCGACCAGAATCAGGTCATGTACTTTCATATTTGTCTCGGTGATGGTTCCCGTCTTATCGACACAGAGCACGTTGACGCGAGCCAGCGTCTCGATACATTTCATATCATGCACGAGAACCTTCTGCGAAGCCAGACGCATAACGCTGACGGCAAGGGCAACGCTCGCAAGCAGGTAAAGACCTTCTGGGATCATGCCGAGCACGGCGGCCACCATCGAGGTAATGCTCTCACGGAACGCTTCGTGGGAGACGAAAAACTGCTGGCCGAAGAGCAGAAGACCGATCGGAATGATCAGAATGCCGACAACCTTTACCAGCTTGTTGAGGGAGCGGATCATCTCGGACTGTTCGCCCTCTTTCATGGCCTTTGCCTCGAGGGTCAGACGGGAAATGTAGGAATCTTCACCGACCTGGGTCAGACGGCTCTTGCAGCTTCCGGAGACGATAAAACTTCCGGACATTAGCTCGTCGCCCGGGCGCTTGGTAATCTCATCGGATTCACCGGTAAGCAGCGATTCGTTGACCTGTACCTCACCTTCAAGCACGACAGCATCAGCGCAGATCTGTTTTCCTGCGGTAAATACAACAATATCATCGAGTACGAGATCCTCCGCGGCGAGTGTTACCTCAGCACCGTCACGGATCGCAGTAGCCTTCGGCGCGTTTAAAACAGACAGCTTTTCCAGCGTCTTTTTCGCCTTGATTTCCTGTACAATGCCGATCAGCGTGTTCGCGATGATGACCGGCAGAAACGTAAGATCCCGGAACGAACCGGCAAGGATCAGAAAGATGGCAATAATCAGAAAAATCAGGTTGAAATACGTACAGACATTGCTCTTTACGATCTCGGCCGTTGTCTTGGACGGAGGTTCCACCGCGCAGTTGGTCCAGCCGTTCTCGCGGTACTCGGCAACCTGCTCGGCGGAAAGGCCTTTGGAAGGGTCTGCCTCATAGCGCGTCGTTGGAACACGGCGGTGAATGATTTCGGGAATTGTTTTGTTCATAACAGTTATATTCCTCTCCGGCTGTCCTGATAAAGAAGAGACAGCCTCACTGTGGTTTGGTTGAAAAAGATCACGTCTGGAATCTTTTTCCATACTAAGAAGTATACCATAGAGCATCGAAAAAGAAATGAAGGAAGTATTAAATTTTACGAAAAAAAGACTTTTCGCAAAGAGGAACAGATAGGAATGTGCGAAAAGTCTTTTGTATTCTGAATTCAGTCCTGTATTTCCTGAAGATTGCGGATGTTCGGCTCCGCCATCATGGAGTAATTGGTGTAATAAACAACGAAACCCGGTTTGCTTCCGTTTGGTTTGCGCAGGTTTTTCTTTAAGGTGTAGTCGATTTCCACCTTCGGTGCCTGTCTGCCTTTCGAGTAATAGGCGGCGAGAGCAGCGGCCTCTTCGTAGACGGAATCCGGCAGCTCTTTACCGTTCGTCTTTACGATGACATGGCTGCCCGGCTGGCCTTTCGCGTGGAACCACCAGTCGTTGCCGGAGGCGAATTTAAACGAAAGTTCCTCGTTCTGGAAGTTGTTCTTGCCGACATAAATGTCAAAGCCCTCGGAAGAGCGGTAGTGGAACGGATGGGAGGTGATTTTCTGCTTTTTCCCTGTCGGTCCCTTGCGGCGGATGTAGCCGTACTCGATCAGCTCTTCTTTTAACTGCACCAGATCCGCCTCATCGAGCGCAATATCAAGCGCCGTGCTGATGGATTCGAGATGGTCGATTTCCTCTTTCGTCTCGACAAGAAGTTCTTCGAGTGCCTCACGGGTCCGCTTCAGCTTTCCGTAGCGGTCGAAGTATTTTTTCGCATTTTCGCCGGCAGAGAGCGTTCCGTCGAGCGGAATCGTGATTTCCTCGCCGTTATAGTAATTGACGGCTTTCAGCGAAGTATCGCCCGGCTGGCAGCTGTAGCCGTACGTATTTAAAAGCTCACCGTAAATCCGGTATTTTTCCCGCTTGTCGGTGTCTTTTAACTGTTTCTGCTGCAGGTCGTATTTTTTGACATTCCGTTCGAGTGCGGTATTGACGACACGGCGCAGATCGGAAGATTTCTGACGGATGCGGGTGATGCGGTTTTTCATGGCATAGTATGTTTCCAGTACACCGGAGATCGAATCGTATGTTTCCTCCCGCAAATCCTGATACTGCGTCAGTTTCAGTGCGGAAAATTCTTTCGGCTCATCGCCCTGGTATACGATGTTCGGCGTAAATGCGCCGTTTTTGATATCCTCAATCAGATAAGAGAAGGTGCGGAACAGATGAAGCTTCGCATTTTCTTCGAGTGCATTGACCGCAAATCCGCCGTCGATGCCGGCGCGGCAGCAGACTTCCTCCGCCATCAGCGGGCTGAAGCCGGTAAGGGAAGTGTAGATTGCCTTTGCGGCAGCCATCGGTTTCGTGCAGACGAAATCGAAAAATTCTTCTTCTGTGATCGTGAGCGGATCTTTCTTATCCTGCGTGTGCGGAATGAACCAGGTGCGGCCCGGAAGAACCTCACGGACAGAACTCATGTTGGCGGAAATATGTTTGATACTGTCAAGGATCGTATTGTCCTCCTGACAGAAGATCAGGTTGCTGTGTTTTCCCATGATCTCCACAATCAGCTTCTTGCGGCAGATATCGCCGAGTTCGTTCAAATGCTCGAGCTCAAAAATAAGAATACGCTCGAGTCCCGGCTGGGTAACGGAGAGAATGCGGGCGCTGCCGATGTGTTTGCGGAGCAGCATACAGAAATTCGGTGCGGTCATCGGGCCGGGCTTATTGTTGTCCGTCAGGTAGATCAGCGGAAGCGAAGCACTTGCCGAGAGGAGAAGACGGTAAACGGTACGGTTGTTTTTTATTGTAATCATCAGCTCGTCGTTTTCCGGCTGTGCGATCTTGTTGATCTTTCCGCCGACGATGGTCTGATTCAGTTCCTGTGCAATATTTGCAATGGTAATTCCATCAAAAGCCATAGAAAATATCTCCTTTGTTTGAAATTCTAGTATTTTCATTATAATACAGAAAAAAAGATTTGACTAGGCTTTCTGAATGAATTATAATAAATCTGTATGGGTAGATGTATTTTCTGAAAAAGACTTCAGAAGGTACAGGAAAGGACGGATTGTGGCAAAACTGATCAACATCGGATTCGGCAATGTCGTAAATTCGGATAAAATAATAGCAGTGGTGAGTCCCGAGGCGGCGCCCGTCAAGCGTATGGTGCAGCGTGCAAAGGAAAGCAACCGCATCATCGATGCGACGCAGGGAAGACGCACGAAAGCAGTGCTCATCACCGGAGAAGAATTTATCATCCTTTCGGCTTTGCAGCCGGAAACGATCAGCCGCAGATTCAACGGCGGCTGGGAAACAGAAAAAGAGCGAGGGGAATCTGAAAATGAGTAGAGGAATACTTACTGTAGTATCCGGTTTTTCCGGAGCAGGAAAAGGAACACTGATGAAACGCCTGATGGAGGAGTACGACAACTATGCGCTGTCCATCTCTGTCACCACAAGAGACCCGCGTCCGGGCGAGGAAGACGGCGTATCGTACTTTTTCCGTACAGAAGAAGAGTTTGACCGCATGGTAGAAGAGGATGCCTTCCTCGAGTATGCGCGTTACGTAAAACATTCCTACGGAACGCCGAAGGCATACGTAGAGGAGCAGCTGGATGCCGGAAAAGATGTTCTGCTTGAGATTGAAATCCAGGGAGCACTTCAGGTCAAGGAAAAACGTCCGGACACCCTTCTTGTGTTCATCACACCGCCGACCGCCGAGGAGCTGGAACGACGCCTACGGGGACGCGGAACGGAAACAGAAGAAGTTATCAAAGGCAGAATGGAGCGTGCAAAAGAGGAAGCACAGGGCATGGACCAGTACGATTATGTCCTGATCAACGACGACCTCGAAACCTGCGTAAAACAGATGCATGAGACCATTCAGAGCCAGCATTTCATGAGCAGCAACCAGAAAGACTTTATCGAACAGATGAAAAAAAGTCTGGAAAAATAGAAAGGAGCATTTATTATGATTCATCCATCTTATCAGGAACTGATTGCAACTATTAACGAGGGCCAGGATCTGGACGAGGCACCGGTTGTCAGCAGCCGTTACTCTCTGGTACTTGCAACAAGCAAACGTGCAAGACAGATCATTGGCGGAGCTGAACCGCTTGTAAAAGTGAAAAAAGGCATGAAACCGCTCTCCATCGCCGTAGAGGAGATGTACAAAGGAGAGGTTACAATCCTTCCGGAATCTGAAGTTGAAGCGGAAGAGGAAACAAAAGAGGAGCCAGTAATTGAATAATATGAAAATTCTGTTTATTTCCCTTGGATGCGATAAAAACCTGGTAGATTCCGAGCATATGCTGGGTCTTCTGGTAGAGCATGGCTTCGAGATCACCGATTCCGAGGAAGATGCAGAGGTTATCGTGATAAACACATGCTGCTTTATCCACGACGCCAAAGAAGAAAGCATTCAAAATATTCTTGAAATGGCGAAGTACCGTACAGCGGGAAGCTGTAAGGTTCTTCTGGTAACGGGCTGTATGGCAGAGCGCTACCGCGATGAAATCATTGAGGAGATTCCGGAGGTTGACGCCGTACTTGGAACGAACAGCTATGACAAAATCCTGGATGCCATTCAGGATGTCCTCGGCGGCGACCGTTTCCAGGAGTATGCCGATCTGAAAGGACTGCCGAAAATTGACGCACAGCGCGTTGTAACGACAGGCGGCCATTACGAATATCTGAAAATTGCAGAGGGCTGTGACAAGCACTGTACCTACTGCATCATTCCGAAGCTGCGCGGACCGTACCGCTCCGTTCCGATGGAGGAACTGATAGCAGAAGCGAAGACGATGGCAGAACAGGGTGTCAAAGAGCTCGTTCTCGTTGCGCAGGAGACAACCATTTATGGTATCGATCTGTACGGAAAGCCGTCTCTCCACCTTCTGTTAAAAGAGCTCTGCAAAATTCAGGAGCTCTACTGGATCCGGATTCTGTACTGCTATCCGGAGGACATCTATCCGGAACTCGTTCAGACGATGAAGGAAGAGCCGAAAGTCTGTCACTACCTGGATCTGCCGATTCAGCATGCCAACGATGAGATCCTGCGCCGCATGGGTCGCAGAACATCCAAACAGGAGCTGATCGACAAAATTGATTTCCTGAGAAGCGAGATGCCGGATATCACACTGCGCACTACGCTGATCACAGGATTCCCGGGAGAGACAAAAGAGCAGTACAAAGAACTCCTCGAGTTTATCAACGACATGGAGTTCGACCGTCTCGGCGTATTCACCTACTCTCCGGAGGAGGGAACACCGGCTGCTGCGATGGAGCATCAGATCGACGAGGAGGTAAAACTGGACCGTCAGGCAGAACTGATGGAGCTGCAGCAGGATATCTCTGCAGAACTCGGCGAGCGCAGGATCGGCCAGGAGCTTCTTGTTATGATCGAGGGCAAAGTGGCGGATGAGGATGCCTATGTGGGCAGAAGCCAGGCGGACGCACCGGGTGTAGACGGCTATGTATTTGTCAATACACCGGAAACACTCGTATCCGGCGATTTCGTAAGAGTGAAAATTACCGGCGCTCTGGAATATGATCTGATAGGAGAGATAAGCCAATGAATTTACCAAACAAATTAACGATTCTGCGGATAATTATGATTCCGTTTTTCGTGTTCTTCCTGCTGTCTGGCGTGGGCGGAAGCGCGTCCAAATGGATTGCACTGGTAATCTTTGCCGCTGCCAGCATCACGGATACTCTGGACGGCTACATTGCAAGACGTGACAATTTGATTACCGATTTCGGAAAGTTTATGGATCCGCTGGCAGATAAGCTGCTGGTATGCTCTGCACTGATCTGTTTTGTAGAGCTGGACAAGCTTCCGGCGTGGATGGTTATTATTATCATCGCAAGAGAATTTATCATCAGCGGTTTCCGCCTGGTTGCTTCGGACAATGGAATTGTCATCGCAGCAAGCTGGTGGGGAAAATCGAAAACAATCAGCCAGATGATTATGATCATTCTTCTGATCGCCGACATTCCGGCACTTTCCGTGCTGAATACCGTGCTGATCTGGGTTGCACTGATTCTGACCGTTGTTTCTCTGATTGATTACCTGGTAAAAAATAAAAACGTGCTTTCCATGCAGAACTAGGCAGGAAAAAGCACAGAATAAAAACGCTGACCGGTTTGGGATTCCAGACCGGCAGCGTTTTTTGGTTTGTGGTTTTTCAGCGTTTTTTCCCGGAAGCAGCGGAGCGGAAGAGGCGTACCATCTGGTCAATTTTTGCCGCTTCCTGTTTGGATTTTCCGGCTTTGATGGCAGAGATGATCAGGTCCGCCTCGGAGGCGGAAAACTGTGCGCCGCCCTGATTTCCCTGCATCAGGGAGAGAAGAAACGGCATCATTTCCGCCTGGGATTTTCCTCGGCTCTGAGAGGCCATCTGCTGCAGTGCCTGAAGCCGGGCAAAGTCAATTCCGGAAAGAGAGGGGTCCTGCGACCAGTCGTTTTGCTTATCATCCGAACTCATAGCAGATCCTCCTCATTTCCGGGATTTATATTCTGAAGCATCTGGACCATCTGCATGGTCTGAAACATCTGGGAGAGAAGATCCCGCTGCGGACCGGCGGCAAAACGGGAAATATCCTGCAGCATCTCAAGCGGAGAGACGTGCGGGGCATCAACAGACATCATGGAAAGGTCGGCCGGACGGGAAAAAAGCTGAATGGTCCGCTGGAGCTCGAGCCATTTGCTCAAAATCGCAAGGGAGGGCTGCAGGCCGAAGGAGGCGTAGGGAATGGCAGCCTTCAGCATCTGAAGCTGATCCTGTGCGATCATCTGGTCCAGCGGTGTCATCTGTTCCACATTTTGTTCCTGTTCCTGATTCAAATTAAGATCCTTCCTGGCAGCATTCCTGCATTTGTCTTTTTATTTCTCTTTATCTTATGTTCCAGGCCGGAAAAAATGACAGAAGGCGGGAAAAAACATATGATAAGAGGAAGAAAGAAAAAGGAGACCGCCGGAAAATGGATGGAAAAGAAACAGCAAAAAGAAAACAGGTACTCGAAGGGAATGCCTTTTATGAAATAGATCTGGAATGTATGAGAAAAAAAGAAAAAAGAGAAGAGATAAGAGGAAAAACAAGAGATAAGAGAAAAAACAAGAGAGAACAAAGAAAAAGAAAGAGGAGAAAGATGAAAAAAGAAACAATGCAAAAAACAGCGGTCGTGTGGTTTTTGGCCATGATCTGCTGTCTGTTGTGGGGAAGCGCGTTTCCCTGTGTGAAAATCGGATATGATCTGTTTCGGATTGAGGCGTCAGATACCGCCTCGCAGATTGTGTTTGCCGGCAACCGTTTTTTTCTGGCCGGTATTCTTGCCCTGCTTTTTGGCAGTGCAATGCAGAAAAGATGGCTGGTGCCGAAAAAGAAAGATTTGCCAAAAATCGGAGTATTGTCTGTGTTCCAGACAATCATTCAGTATTTGTTTTTTTATGTGGGACTTGCCCATACTACCGGGGTAAAATCTTCGATTATAGAAGCTGCCAATGTGTTTATTGCCATATTGATTGCCAGCCTGCTGTTTCATCAGGAAAAACTGACCAGACAGAAAATGCTTGGCTGCGCCATAGGATTTGCCGGGGTAGTGCTCATTAATCTGGGCGGTGGAGGCATGGACATGAGCTTTCACTGGAACGGAGAGTTTTTTATTCTTCTTTCTACCATTGCCTATGCGGTTTCTTCTGTGTTTATCAAGCGATATGGACAGGATGCAGATCCGGTTTTACTGAGCGGATGGCAGTTTTGTCTGGGAGGACTGGTGATGACGATCGTGGGAAAAATCATGGGAGGAACCCTGATTTTTCATGAACTGGCCTGCTGGCCGCTGTTGTTGTACATGGCGTTCATCTCATCGGTTGCCTACAGCCTGTGGGCAATATTGCTAAAATATAATCCGGTATCTAAAGTCACGGTCTTTGGTTTTATGAATCCGGTGTTTGGCGTGATTTTATCGGCGGTTTTATTTATTGTTTCGGCAGTATTTACCGGTCTGGCCGAAAATCTGACCGCTTTATTAAAAGAAAATGGTCAGGCATTTTCTTTATGTGGCCTGACCTCTCTTGTGTTGGTATGTATAGGAATCTACATGGTGAACCGATGTGAATCCGCTGAGGAAAAATAAATCATGGTTGATTTCTGAGCATATATAAATAAGAATAACGGGTAGTTTCCCTGAGGGAATAATCGAGATCATGTAAGATGGTCTCGATTTTTTTTAAGGCTTCCGGCCGCTGCTCTTCGGTTTCGACCAGTATTTCCAGTTCCAGAAAAGAACCAAGGCCTTCCACCTGATCCACGCAGGCGGTGATGGCCTCTTTATGGTAATATTGCCGCAGTTTATTTACGGGAGAAAGCTCTGTATACCCGAGACAGCGCAGAATATTCCGACAGACTTCGCTGTCTTCGATCGCTGTTTCCAGTTCTTTTCTGGTGGTTGATACCGTATCCAGCTTCGGTCCCTTGTAGGTGAGAAAGGAACTGGAGGAAGCGGTAGAATAATTTTCGCTGGTGCGAATACGCAAAGCCTCATCGGTATGCATAAAATCATGTTCTGGACTGGTAAAATAAATGTCCGACTCCCGGATAAGGTTTCCGGCGGTAAATCCTGAGGCAACCAGTCCATGCTCGATGGTGGATCTGCGATGAACGGGCAGTTTGATTTCTACTTCAATCATAATACATTCTCCTGAAAATAATGATAGTAAGCGGTCTTTCTTTTTACCGGGAAAGATCCGGGAAAAAATCTTCAAGAATAGAGCAGGCGTCTTCAACCATTTTCAGACAGGGACGGGTTTTATAGTATTCCTCTGTCCGGTCGGAAGGACGGGCGCTTTTTTCTGCCTGACGAAGACCAAGAAGAGTCTGGCAGGTGATAGAATGATTTTTTTCCCGAAAGGCGTCTGCCATGGCGCGTACTGTTTCGTAATTTTTACGCTTTCCCTCCTGATCGCCCGCAGTGACGGAGCCGGTTTTTAATCCGGCGATGATGAACATCCCGCAGACGGCGCCGCAGGTTTTTCGCATTCGTCCAATACCTGCGCCGAAGGAAGCAGACATGCGGAGCATGGTTTCCGGTTCTATCCCAAAAGCGTCTGCATAGGCGGCGGCAACGGACTGTGCACAATTATATCCTGCCAGGAATAACTCTCTGGCTTTTTCTTTTCGTTTGGACATTTCTTTTCCTTTCTGTGAAGCAGCTAATCTATTTTGAAGCGGCCAATCTATTTTTCCAGATAATCGGTCAGATCAAAGGTGTAATTTTTACCGAAATATTTTTTGGTTTTCCATTTTAAACGATTCTCTTTCAGGGTAAAAGGAATGCGAAGGCCTTCTTTGTTTCCCTTATCCAGCTTACGGAAGGTCTGATAGAGGGCAGAATGTTTATCGGCAGTTTTTTTGCTGGTTTGTTTATCCAGTTTAAAGATGATGGCCTTGCCGCCTTCATCAATGACGATCTGTCCGCGAATGCTGTTTTTTGCGTCGGTTTTCTCCTGTGGATCATCAGAAATCACAAGATACAGTCTGCCGCTTTCCTCATCGGTGGAGAAATGGCAGAAATGACGGGTGTCGTCGAAAACCCAGTAAAAACAGGTGTTATTGAGATAATAAGCAGTACTGGAAGTATTCGTATCGTAGATCACATGGTTATAAAAAGAGAGCGTCTGTCCTTCATAAGTCATATGGAGAGCTTCATTGGAAGAAGAAAGCTCCAGCGTGATCTGGGATAATCCTTCCGGCAGGGAAGAAAACATTTCCGGTAAGCGCATATGGTCATTTTTACGGGTAAAAAAGGTAAACTGATTATCCGTATTGGACTGGTACAGGAAGTTGGTGATAAATGTACCTTTGGAAGTATCGCCGGCTTTCAGCGAGTAGAGTTCGGCATATTTATCATAAAGCGCCAGCTCATAAATGTAATCGCTGCCAGGTTCCTGACTGCTGTACCAGATGTCATTTTCCGCAATGTCCAGGAGCGGACTTACCGTGGTGGAAGCCATATCAGCGGTGGAAGAATTTTCTTTTTCAAAATAGTAGCTGATCGTATCGTAAGTCAGGATCAGGTGATTCTGATCCGGCATCTGTGCGTCAAGGGTATCTTTTTCGTCAAAAGCTTTCCAGCCGTGCGGCAGTATATTCTGTGAGTCTTCGCTGGCAGAAATGGAAATCCGGTTTTTTTGATCGGCAGAAAACGTGCCGGAAAACATGTGGGTTCCCTGTTCAATATCTGACAATGTAAAGGTACCGTCTTTGCCGATCTGCAGACTGAGGTTTTCGCAACGGTAGGCATGATTTTTGCCAAGCGCATTTCCGCAGCCGTTCCAGATGCCGGCGAAAGCAGAGGAATCCATGCCTCTGGCAGGAGTCTTGCTGCCGCATCCGGTGAAAATCAGACCGATGACCAGGATGGAGCTGATGAGATAGAGTAGTTTTTTCATGATGGGTTCCTTTCCTCTTTTTTGAAAAATTTTATTCCTTATAGCATCTTGGCTGACGCCTCGATGGTGCGTTCGTTTTATACCCCTGCAAACATATATGTTGCAGGGGCGCATGACTCATTATAGCATATTTTACCACAGATGGTCAGAAATATTATAGGAAAGTCGTGAAAAAAGTCCGGTTGCGTTTGCCGTTGTCTTATTGTATACTTTGTAAATAAGCGTGTTAATTTTTACTTTCGATGAC
>OGPC01001155.1_pt1 | contig 18786 bp, 10 predicted proteins | sample 1552911 | NCBI WGS metagenome assembly OGPC01 (sample SAMEA2580248, study PRJEB22360) | human gut metagenome | biome: human gut; feature: human-associated habitat; material: faeces | place: Denmark | collected 2008/2010 | reverse complement strand
TGTTAAGCCTGTAGCTAGCGTTCATCCTGAGCCAGGATCAAACTCTTCATTGTAAAAGTATCGCGACTGCGCAAATTAAAAATTAAAGTGCGACAGCTTAATTATCTGTTCAGGACGCTCGAATTCAAAAAGTTTATCTTTACCTATTTATATAAAACAGGTATTGACGGTTCTTTTGTTTTACCCAGGTACGACGCGCCTTAATCATTAGTTTCCAATTATTAATTTGCGAAGCACCTGCTCTTGTACTACTTGTATTGTTTATGTAAATCTGTTCAAAGATCGCTCGTTTCACGATTGCTGTTCTTTTCAGAAAGCGGATGCAAAGGTAAGAACTTTAAAGCATATCTTCCAAATATTTTCGGAAGTTTTTTTTATTTTTTCTTTTTTTCTCTTTCCTCGTCGTCTCTCTTGTCGAAAGGGAGGCAAAAAGAAAAAGGAAGAAAAAAAACCGGTCACCGTTTCTTGAAAGAAGAATGTCAACTCGCGCTGCTTTCGTTTTCAAAAGTGGGTGCAAAGGTAAGAACTTTAAAGCATAACTTCCAAATGTTTCGGAAGTTTTTTTTCATTTTTCTTTTCCAAAACCGAAGTTCCGAAAGAAACCTATGGCAAAGAAGAGAAAAATGGAAGCTTACCGCTCCGTTTTACTGTCAGAATGTCAAAACATCGCCGCCTTCGTTCCCGAAAGCGGATGCAAAAGTAGGGCTTTTACGGACATCTGCAAAATATATACAAGCTTTTTTTGAGGGTTTACGTGAACTTTTTCATAACTAGCTGATTGATAGATATGTTTTAAAGCATATTTTTAAAGGGAAAGAAAGGCAGGAAGGAAGGGGACACATTATATATATACGCGCGCGCATCGGAATATACTAAGTTCACCCCTTGACATAGACCACAGAACGGCCGGCACCACGCTTGAGGAGCCCAAAGAGAACTGACAATAAACCTGCGAAAGGCTACATCCGGAAAGCCCGGATACTAAACGAGAACTACTGAACAACTTTTCTCACTACAGATATGTTTCTTTCTTACCACACCCGCGTTTCTTTCTTTCCACAGCTGTGGTAAGAAAAGAACATTGCTGTGGAAAGATTAGTTTTTAGAGAAAAACAAGGTAGTACATCGCAGTTTTTTTCCTAACTCTTAGGTGTCATCTACGCACCATACTGCGACAATCAGTAGAAGCCTTTATCAAATCCACTTCTGTGCCCTACCCAAAGAACGCACAACGGCAGCAAACTCTTCCCGAGGAATGATAGCCTTATTACGTGTTTTCAAACGATTATTATAAACGGTCTGAGGTGAATAATGCAAGAATTCGGCAATCTTCACACTATCAGTGATACCTAAACGCACCAAAGCATAAATGCGCAATTCCGTATTCAGCAGCTCACCATCTTTTAGCACAATCTGCTCGTCAGGATGGAGCAAGGCATTGAAGTCACTTACGAAATCCGGATAAATGTGCAAGAAGATAGCATCAAAGTTATGATAGAACTCTTTCAACTCATTCTGTGCCATAGAATGAGTATCGGTCAATGCTTTCACATCCTCCAACTGGTTTGCCTTAAGCTTACGATTGATATTTTTCCGATACTCATCCAGCTTACTGATATAATTGGAACAAATGGAAAAGACATAACCTATGTATTCCTCCTTCACATAGTTGGATTCACGAAGCTGATTATTGGTATCCCTCAACTGTTCATTCAAAGAAGTAAGCTGTACATTCGTTTCTGCCACTTGTCCGTGCATTTTCGAAAGCTCTTCCACATGCTTATTCAAGCGGTTGTTTGCCTCATTCAGCTGTTGGCGCGACTGCTTCAACCGCTTCATCTGCTTGTATATATATAGGAAGGCAAACAAGGATATCAAAGACAAGACACTGACCAGTACCAAATACATACGTAACCGCGCTTCTTGCCTCTGATTACGTTCCTGATAGATCTGATGAATGGTGTCCTGCACCGCAGAGATGCCCACTACCCTCACCCGGTTCCGATATGCCAAGGCATTCTGCAAGCAGTAACTCATGTAGACATAGGCATGGTCAATATCACCCAAACTAAAAAGTACCCCCGCCAGCTCTTCCAACGAAGCAATATCTTTATTGGAGATACGTACATCGGCCATAGCAGAATATATCAGGTAAGTCAGATAATTTTCCTGCTCATCGGACTCGCGATAAAAGCAGGCCAGCACGTAAGCATTCATGGCATCGCGCCGAGTGTCGAATGCAGAATTAAGAATTCCCTTCTGCAAACGTTCTTTAAAAACATACATACTGTCCGTACCTTGTACTACCTGCCCTTTATACCACAAGAACCAGGGGTCTTCAGGGGTAAGAACCATATTCAAAGAGTCCTTGTAAACACGCTCCAACTGTGCATAATGTTCATGCAAAGTACCCATTTCACTACCGGTATACTGATTGAAATGCGAATACAGATACAGCATTTGCCCGTAATAGTCCACTAATAATTCTTTGGGGAGCGAACCGCCTGAAACTCCGCGCAATTCATCCTGAGCTTCTTTCAACAAACCGGTGGCAGCCAACAGAAAAGACTTTTTTATCTTCCACTCCATCTGCCGGTATTTATCATTCTGCTTATAAACTATATTCAAATTGTCTACCACATAATTCATTGCAGAATCGGCGTTATAGACGCAATACTCATCATAAAGATTTTTATTCAGCCAATATCTCTCTTCCAAAGTACGCACATCCTTTTGCAGCTTGTGCAACTGGGCAATCTTCGCCTCTTTAAGCATAGCAAACGTGTTTTTTTGCGCAATCAGAGAGTCAAGGCGCACCAGCAGTTCTTTTATCTTTTCACTGTAAGGTGCCGCATTCAGAAAGGTACACCCCATCAGTAAAAATAGTAAAGCTATGATTTTTCTTTTCATTTCTATTATTTATATAAGGCTGAGAGCACAAAGATAAATTAATCTATCTAAACATAAACTACCTCCACCCTAAAAAGTACATGAAATTTAAGAGATATTTCGACCGCTCAAAGCGACAAAACAGTATATACAGACCTCCTTCCATAGTGGCCGACCTTTACTTTACACAGCAATCAGCAAGAATACAACTTATTATATATCTGATATTTACATTTCACACAGACTTACTTCTCCATATTACCTGCCTATCGGACGAATAGGGTTGTCCGCTATCTTTGCAGCACAGAAAGAAAAGTGTACTATGGAAAACCACCAATCTCTATTAGGACATACTTTTCTAATAATAAATTAAATCTTTCAATTAAAGTACTATGAGAATGATTACAAGAAATCTTCTTACGCGGAGTTACAAGCTCCTTTTGACATTACTCGTACTGCTAATGTCAACAAATGCATTTGCCCAACGATTGACAGCTACGGGTAAAGTAACAGATGCTGCAGGCCTGGAGGTCATTGGCGCATCCGTATTGGAAAAGGGTACCGCCAACGGTGTTGTTACCAATCTGGACGGGGAGTTTTCCCTGAGTGTAGGACAGAATGCCACACTGGTAATATCCTTCATCGGCTACAAAACGATAGAGGTAAAAGCAACCACCAACATGAATATCACATTGCAGGAAGATAACGAACTGCTGGACGAAGTGGTAGTTATCGGTTATGGAAGTGTGAAGCGTAAAGACGTAACCACAGCCGTATCCACGGTTTCTACAAAGGATTTGGACCAACGCCCCATTGTATCGGCAGCCCAAGCCCTGCAAGGCAAAGCAGCCGGCGTGTCGGTTATGCAACCCAGCGGTGAACCGGGCGGAGGCATGAGCATCCGCGTACGTGGTACCACCTCATTCAACGGCAGCAACGACCCGCTCTACGTAGTGGACGGTGTGCCCGTGGACAACATCAACTTTCTCTCTCCCAACGACATTGAAAGTCTCTCGATCCTAAAGGATGCCTCATCGGCAGCCATCTATGGTTCGCGTGCAGCCAACGGTGTGGTACTGATTACGACCAAAGCCGGAGCAGAAGGCAATGCCAAAGTGGCACTGAACGTACAATATGGTATGACGAAAGTAGCCAAGAGCATGGATGCCCTGAATACAGAACAATACCGTGAGTTACAGGAAGAAATCGGGGCTGTCAACCCCGCTGCCCTTGAAGGTCTAACAGACCAGACAGACTGGTTTGATGAAGTTTACAAAACCGGACAGACCCAAAACTACCAGGTGTCCGTATCTAACGGAAACGAAAAGATGAAATACTTCCTCTCTGCCGGTTATCTGAATGAAAAAGGCATTTTGGAAGGCACGTACTTCAAACGATATAGCTTCCGTGCCAACATTGACAACCAGATACGCAGTTGGCTGAACGTAAGTGCCAATATCTCCTACTCCGACAATATCGGAAACACCGGCATCATTTCCGGTACGGGTGCCAACCGTGGCGGTGTAGTCCTCTCGGTTATCAACACACCGACCTATGCTCCTATTTGGGACCCTGAAAAGCCGAATCAATACAATAAGAACTTCTACGGGGTAAATATCATGAACCCGATGGAAAACCTGGCCCGCCAGAAAAACAACAAGAACAAGGAGAACCGCCTCATCGCATCCGGAGCCGCTACCATCAGCTTTCTGCCCAACCTGAAGTTGAAATCATCCGTAGCCCTGGACCGCCGTAACGGTGTAAGCACCACATTCCTCGATCCAATATCGACCACCGACGGACGCAACAGCTTCGGTACAGCTTCCGACAACCGAAACATGAATACCGTATTGGTTTTCGACAATATATTGACTTACAACACCAACATCAAGAAACATGGTATCGACGTCATGGCAGGTTCTTCCTATACCAAATCGGACTATACCAACAGCTGGATAAACGGCTCACACTTCCGGGACGATAAGATACAGACTCTGAATGCCGCCAATAAAATTTCATGGGACGGTACCGGAACAGGAGCTTCACAGTGGGCTATCTCTTCCTATTTCGCCCGCGTGTCCTACAATTATGACAGCAAGTACATGCTTACCATGAACATGCGTGCCGACGGTTCGTCCAAACTGCATCCCGACCATCGTTGGGGCATTTTCCCGTCCTTCTCGGCTGCCTGGCGCATTTCATCGGAAAAATTCATGAAAGACATCACTTGGATTGATGACCTGAAACTCCGTGGCGGCTGGGGACAGACCGGTAACCAAAGCGGCATAGGCGATTACTCGTATCTGCAACGCTACAACATCAACCGCATACCGTGGTTCGAAGAGGGCAACGACCATGCTGTTCCCGGCATCAGCCAGGCCAACCTGAGAACAAGTGACCTGAAATGGGAAACCACCAGCCAGACCAACATCGGCCTTGACCTGACCGTACTGAACAACAGACTGACCTTCAGCATGGACTACTATTACAAGAAAACCACAGACATGTTGATGAACGTAAGTCTGCCTGCGGGTGCGGCAGCAACCACCAGCATCACCCGTAACGAAGGCGAGATGACCAACAAGGGATTCGAGTTCGCCATCAACTCCCACAACCTGACCGGCGAGTTTTCCTGGGATACAGACTTCAACATTTCTTTCAATAAGAACAAGCTGACCAAGCTGTCATTGCAGAAAATCTATACCGCAGCAAGCAGTGCCGAGGTGGTGAAAGAGAATATCGTACGCAATGAGCCCGGACGTCCTTTGGGTGGTTTCTACGGTTACATCAGCGACGGCGTAGACCCTGAAACCGGTAACCTGATCTATCGCGACCTTAACGAAGACGGCAAGATTTCCACTTCCGACCGTACCTATATCGGTGATCCGAATCCGGATTTCACCTATGGTATGACTAATACCTTTTCATGGAAAGGCTTTAACTTGAGTATCTTTATCCAAGGTTCTTATGGAAACGATATTTATAATGCCTCACGGATTGAAACGGAAGGTATGTATGACGGTAAAAATCAGTCGACACGTGTATTGAATCGTTGGAAAATTCCGGGACAGATAACAGATGTGCCTAAAGCTAATTTCAAGTTATTGAACTCTACTTATTTTGTGGAAGACGGTAGTTATCTAAGATTAAAGGATGTCTCCTTGTCATACAACGTTAAGGGCAAACTCTTAAAAAAATGGGGCATTACCCGCTTACAGCCTTACTTCACGGCTACTAACCTGCTGACATGGACCAGCTATTCGGGAATGGACCCGGAAGTAAACCAATGGGGAAACAGCGGTACGGTACAAGGCATTGACTGGGGTACTTACCCGCATTGCAGATCATACGTGTTTGGTATTAATGTTGAATTCTAATGAAAGGAAAGATTATGAAACTAAGAACTATATTTTACGGATTAACCTCCGGTTTACTATTGGGACTTTCTTCCTGTTCACTGAACTATGAGCCATTAGACACCTATTCGGATGTGACGGAAGGAGTGACAAATAATGGTACAAAGATTGTATTCAAGGATAAGGCAGCTGTCGAAAGTCATCTGACAACGCTTTATAATCAGATGCGTGACCGCCAGGAACACTGGTATGTAGACTTGCTGCTGATTTCAGACTCTCATGCGGATAACGCTTATGCAGGTACGACGGGAGCAGAAGTTGTTCCGTTTGAAAACAACTCCATTGAAGGCTCAAACTCTGTGATGGAACGGGATTGGAATCGTTATTTGGAAGACATTGCCCGTGCCAATAAGTTGATTTGTAATATTGATTTAGTGACGGATAATTCATTAACGACTACCGAACGGGCACAATATAAAGCGGAAGCAAAGATATTCCGGGCTATGATTATGTTCGACATGGTACGCCTTTGGGGGGATTTCCCGGTGATTACAACGGTGGCGGACGATATTACTTCTGAAAATATTGAAGATGTATATCCACAGTATTTTCCGGAGCAAAATACGGAGCTTGAGGCTTATCAGCAGATTGAAAGAGACTTGCTGGATGCAGTTCTGTATGCTCCGGACAACACACCGGGTAACAAGACATTGTTTACCAAATCTGTAGCACGTACGTTACTGGCTAAGATTTATGCAGAGAAACCGTTGCGTGACTATGCGAAAGTGATTCGGTATTGTGATGAAGTGAAAGCAGATGGTTTCGATCTTGTAGAAGATTTCAATGATTTATTTGGAATGAATACTGCCGGAACAGATGCAAAGATGCGCAACACAAAAGAGTCTATTCTCGAAGCACAATTTACTCCCGGTGCAGGTAACTGGTGTACATGGATGTTCGGTCGTGACTTGGTGAATTGGAATACTAACTTTACATGGGCAAAATGGGTGACACCATCTCGTGACCTGATTAACGCTTTCAAAAAGGAAGGAGATGAAGTTCGTTTCAAAGAATCGGTGGTTTATTACGATTGTAAGTGGAGCAATTATTATCCATCTGATAACTATCCGTTTATGTACAAATGCCGTTCGGCTAACAGTAGCATCATCAAATACCGCTATGCTGATGTACTGTTATTGAAAGCAGAAGCACTGATTATGCAGGATACACCGGATTTGGACGGAGCTGCCGATATTATAGATGAAGTTCGCGAACGTGCCAAATTAGGAGCACTTTCTGCTTCTACCCGTGCCAGCAAAGAAGCCATGCTCAATGCATTGCTGAAAGAACGCCGTTTGGAACTAGCTTTCGAGGGACAGCGCTGGTTTGACCTGGTTCGTCTGGATAAGGTGGAAGAAGTGATGAATGCTGTGTATGCGAAAGATTCGGGACGCAAAGCACAGGTTTACGCATTCGATAAAACTTCCTATCGTTTGCCTATTCCACAATCGGTAATCGATGCGAACGATAAGATTCACCAGAATCCGGGTTATTAATTCAATTCAAAAACATAGAAACTTACGATTATGATAAATATGAGAAATATAGCATTGACCTTTTTAGGATGTTTCACCATACTGGCTGCATGCAGCAACAGTGACGATGCGGAAAAACCGATAACACCCGTTCCAACCGGAGATGTGACTATTTATGCAACGACCAACAGTCTGACTCGTGACCTGACCCGTGATGCTGTTAATTTCAGCTCGAAAGATAACCTGGCACCTACATCCATTACCTTGGACCCGACTGAACAGTTTCAGACTATGGATGGCTTTGGAGTAGCTATCACGGGCGCTACCTGTTTCAATCTTCTACAAATGAAACCGGCAGACCGTCATGCATTCCTTACAGAAACATTCTCTGACGATAAAGGATTCGGATTTAGTTATATCCGTATCTCCATTGGCTGCTCGGACTTCTCATTGAGCGAATATACCTGCTGCGATACCAAAGGCATTGAAAATTTCGCTTTGCAGAGTGAAGAGAAAAACTATATCTTGCCCATTCTGAAAGAGATTTTAGGCATCAATCCTTCCATAAAGATCATTGCAGCTCCCTGGACATGTCCGCTATGGATGAAAGTGAAAAGCCTCACAGATCTTACTCCACTGGAATCGTGGACAAACGGCCAGTTGAATCCTGCCTATTATCAGGATTATGCCACTTATTTCGTAAAATGGGTACAAGCATTCAAATCCGAAGGTTTTGACATCTATGCTGTTACTCCCCAGAACGAACCGTTGAACCGTGGTAATTCCGCTTCGCTTTATATGAGCTGGGAGGAACAGAGAGACTTCGTGAAAACAGCACTCGGGCCCCAATTCAAGGATGCCGGATTGACTACAAAGATCTATGCTTATGACCATAACTATGATTATAGCAGCATTGAATCAGAAAAGAACTATCCAGGTAAAATCTATGAAGATGGAGATGCTTCTCAATACTTGGCCGGAGCTGCTTATCACAACTATGGAGGTGACCGCGAAGAACTTTTGAATATGCACAAAGCTTATCCGGAAAAGGAACTTCTTTTCACAGAAACCTCTATCGGAACCTGGAACAGTGGGCGTGATTTGTCAAAACGACTTCTCGAAGACATGAAAGAAGTTGCGTTAGGCACAGTAAATAACTGGTGTAAAGGTGTGATTGTTTGGAATCTGATGCTTGATAACGACCGTGCTCCTAATCGTGAAGGTGGTTGCCAGACATGCTACGGAGCGGTGGATATCAGCAATAGCGATTATAAGACAATTATCCGTAACTCACATTATTATATCATCGCTCATCTTTCAAGCGTAGTGAAACCGGGAGCTGTACGCATTGGTGCATCCGGTTACGCTGACAGCAATATCATGTACTCTGCTTTCGAGAATCCGGATGGAACGTATGCATTTGTCCTGATGAATAATAACGAAAAGACAAAGAGAATCACCTTTAGCGATGGAAAACGTCATTTTGCTTATGATGTTCCGGGTAAATCAGTGACTTCCTACCGTTGGGCGAAGTCGGAATAAGAACCTTAAAACGATAAAGACAATGAAAAAAAGTATCTATATCATACTGGCATTAATAGGAATACTAGGAATGAATTCCTGTAGTGATGACGAATATCTTGCGGGCAATCCGGATATGGAATTTATCGCAGGTAAAGTAAGTGCTCTTTATGGTGACAGTCTTCCGTTTACCATTAAGGCTTCTGATGTGGAAGTGCCTCTTTCTACGTTGAAAGCGAAGCTTTTTTATGGCGAAGAACAAGTGTCCGAAACGGTTATCCGTACAAAGACAAGCGGCAGTGATTATACCGGAAAGGTCTTCATTCCATATTATCCCAATGTTATCGACGGTAGAGCGACTTTGAAGTTTGTACTTCAAAATATCCATTTCACTATCACGGAGATGGAGCAGGAAGTCGTGTTGTCCCGTCCGGACTTTCCTTACGTGACTTTGGTGGACGAGATGGGAGAGGAGTATCTGATGAAAAAGAAATCCTTGTATAATTATGGTGTGACCGGTAAATTCCCACAGGATTTGAAAGCCTATATTAAAACACCGAAAGTTGGTGAGAATGGAAACGAACTGACTTTTGGCTGGGATAACGACAACCTCCTTTCAGAAGGAAAGAATGTAAATCCTATTACTTTTTCCGGTACGGCATCCGAACCTTATGAAGTAACATTCAACGCACTGACTTACGAAGTTACTCCGTTGGTAAATGTGTTGTTTGATGGGGAGAAGATGACGGCACAGGATGCAAATACATATCTCATACAGAAATCATTTACACAGGGACAGTCGATTGTGGTGACAGGTATAGATATGAACGGCTGGTGGATCAATCCTGATTATTTCAAGAAGGAATCTAATGGAACGTTGACTTTCTTACCGGTAGATGGTAAGTATCGTGTTGTTGCCAATATGAAACAAAAATATTTTGGTATCACTCGTATGGATGGAGACAAGGAAGCTGGTCTTTCTGATGCAGGACACGGTGCTCTTTGGTTAATGGGATGGGGAGTCGGTTCTCCTTCGATGGACTTTCAGTTTGGTTGGGATGCCGGAAGTAATTACTGTGTGCCGGAAATCTCTTCGAAGAAATACCAGTTTATTGGCACGACGGGTCCTGAACATAATTCAGTCTTTGGACAACGTTTCCGCTACGATTACATAAGCGCCAAGTTCTTCTTCCAGAATGGTTATGGAGGTGAGTTCAGTCAATTGACACTGGCAGACGACGGAACAAAATCGCTGATCCGCCTTACGGATAGTAAGAATATAGAACTTCTCCTTGATGGGAATGACAAGCCGATTCCTTTGGAAGAAGGTGCAACGTATGCACTTACTGTTGATTTGAGTGCCGGAAATGATAAAGGTGTAGTATCTTTCAAGAAGATTTCGGATGGAGAAGTTAAACCGGAGCCGGCAGTCGTTCAGACGCTTTATTTTGATTTCGGTTCTAGCAGTGCCACTAGTCCTGGTAAGGGTGACCCAACTGTAAATCCTGATGACAATGGAAATTACTGGAACAATATTACCAATAACAATGGAAACTATGCAAATGCAGGAACTGTTTATGGTTCTTTATTTAATTCGGAGAACACTCCAACAGCTTATGCATTGACCTTAAATTCTCGTTTTACCATTAATGGAGCAAGTGGTGGAGGCGGTTTGCTACAACCTGATAAAGATTTGCTGGATGATTTGGCCGTAGCTACTGCTACCGGAGATTATTTCTTTATGGAGAAAAGTGAAGACAATAGTAGCTTTACATTCTCTAATTTAGATAAAAACAAGGGATATAAGTTCTATGCATTTGGTAGTCGATTGGCCACCCAAGTCCGTACAGCTATTTATATCATATCAGGAGAAAATACGGACCAAGGCGAATTACAGGCTGCCGGAACAAATTGTGGAGGAACAGGAATTAATCAGAATATTCAGAATGTTTATGCTTCGGAAGTTATTTTCCCGGATGAAAACGGTGAAATCAAATTTACAGTTTCAAGAAAAGAGGGTGATTATATTCCACTGAATGTCTTGAAAATAGAGGAATATACCAACGTTGAGAAATAAATCATTGAGAATCATAAATCATAAGATCAATAAAATATGAAGAAATATATATTCTTGGCATTTGCATTGTTCGGAATGCTGTCAATCGGTTCTTGTAATGATGACGAACCGATAGCACCCCCGTCCCCGGGAGAAGAAATAGAAATACCCGAACCAGTAACACCGGTGTTGGTGCAGACATTATACTTTGACTTTGGTTCCAACGGCACTGCTACTAATCCCAGTAGGGGAGATCAGACCCAAAGCCCCGACGTTAATGGGCATTATTGGAATAATATCATTAATAATGATGGGATTTACGCTAAAGTTAATTCAGTCTATTCCTCTTTTGTAAACTCGGAGAATACTTCGGTTGACTATGAGTTGACTTTGAATAATCGTTTCTCTACTAATGGACAAAGTACCGGAGGTGGGCTGCTGGAACCTCAGGAAGAGCTCCTGAAAGACTTTGCTGTGCCATCTGTCACAGAGGACTACTTCTATATCGAATCTGGTGAGAATAATAGCAGTTTTACGTTCAGCAAACTTGATCCGAAAAAAGCATATAAATTTTATGCATTTGGTAGCCGGATTAATACACAGACGCGTACGGCTTATTATATAATGTCAGGACTGAATCTTTATCAGGGTGAGTTGCAGACTTCGGGAACTAACTGCGGAGGTGAGGGGATCAACCAAAACATAAAAAACATCTGCGAATCGGAACTTATCTATCCGGATGATGATGGCAATATAAAGTTCACTGTTTCAAGAAAGAACGGCGATTATATTGCGTTAAATGCCTTGAAAATAGAAGAATATACAGATATAGAACGTCCCAATCAGTTTACATCACTCACCATGACCGGTAGTGCTATGGAAGAGGGGGAAGTTCCGATGCATATTGTATCTGCTGATGGCAGTCTGACGAATGTTTTCGAAGCATACACCTCTTTCAAATCCGGTGAATTTTCATTTAGAGGAACCACCAAAGATGGCAAGACTGTGAATATAGGAAAGGGGTATAAAGCGGGAGTAGTAGCCGACAATAATTATGGAATCACTGCTTCTACAACCGGAACAGTCCGTATTACAGTCGATTTGTCCAGAAAGACTTATGATATTCTTCCCGTAAAAGAGTGGGCACTGGTAGGAAGCGTCACTCCAAACGGATGGTCGGTAGATAAAGGCGTGCCTTTGACTTATCAGGGAAAAGGTGTCTGGGCCGGAAGAGTAAAACTCACCGGAATATCTGGTGTGAGTGACCGTGAACGCTTTAATTTTGCCATGAACAAGAGTTGGGATTATGTGATGAAGCGTGTGAAAGGTACGGCCAATGAGGTTGGTATGGGTACTCAGGGTTATGATACAGAGGATATCAACCTGAATCATGGAACTTATCATATCACTTTAGACTTACGTAGATATGTCTATTATATTGATTGCGGCGAAGAAGGTATCGATCCTTTTAAGATTTCTGTAATGGGCTCTTCCGTAGCCAACGGACAGGGAGCAACCAGCAATCATGGTTATGCTTATATGTACGGTGAACTACTCGACGAACGTTTCCGTAACCAGGAAAGTAAATTGCCATGGTATACCTCCGGAATATCCGTTAACAGCAATAATACACTTAACTTATTGGCACGCTACAACGATTTGATTCATGATTGTGGTGCATACGTGATTTTCGGCCTTTCTCTGGGAAATGAAGGAATTCATGGCGCTACAGACCAACAGGCTATCTATAATCAGTTTAAAGACAATATGCAGACTTTGATTAAGAAAGCCCGTGAAGATGGAAAATATCCTGTAATGATGAACAATTATACCCGTGGTGATTTTGATGCAAACGACTATGAATACGTGAAACAGATGAATCTATTGATTCATGAGTGGGATCTTCCATCTATCAATCTGTTGGGAGCGATAGATGACGGTAAGGGTGTCTGGGCAACCGGTTATCAGAATGGTACGGATATCTATCATCCAAATACTGACGGACATCGTGAGTTCACTTATGCTATGGTTCCATCATTGTTTGACGCGATAGATGCAGGCAAGGGGCAACCTTCACGTGTTTCAGGAACTTCTTATGTGCTGGCAGATAAGAAAGTGCTGGTATTCACACCCGAAGATATGGTACATCCGTTTACATTGTCCTTCAAAATAAAAGGTACGACAGATGGAGTCATCGCTTCTTTCGCCAATGGCGGCAATGCAACCGGAACATTGAAGATTCAGGACGGAGTTGTAGTATATCATTCTCCATTGACAGGTGAAATAAAAGGTGCGGTGAGTGTCACCGATAACCAGTGGCATGTTGTTTCCTTGACCCATTATTATGCTCAGGGACGTACACTGCTATATACTGATAAAGCACTGGCAGGAGAACTGGGTGAAAAACTGACTGTTGGTAAGTTTACGATTGGTGACAATACTTCTGCGAACAGCAGAGAATACAGTGAATTATTCTTCTACCGTTCGGCTATGAACCAGGAAGAAATTGATAAACTCTGTGATGGAAGAATGTTGAAGTCCAGTCTGGAAATCTATGCTCCGTTGGATGGCTCGAAATCAACGATTGAAAATCTGGCACAAAGCATGAACAGTGTAGCATTAAAAACAGAATAGAAACAGAGGATTACCGGTTGCGGAAGGGATATAAGTATAATAAATATTAATAAACTCATCCGCAACTAGGAAATATACCCCATTTGAGAGTCTATATAAATAAAGAATGAACTTATTTCTTATATCATAAATGAACATGAAATTCAAAGCAATGTTACTTGGCCTGTCTGTGATGACTGCACTGCCTGCTTTTGCGCAGAAGCCGGTGTACTTGGACACAGGTAAGCCTATTGAAGAGCGAGTGAAAGATGCGTTGAACCGGATGACCCTTGAAGAAAAGGTAAAGATGATTCATGCACAGTCTAAATTTAGTTCGGCAGGCGTTCCCCGTCTTGGTATCCCGGAAGTATGGGCTACTGATGGTCCTCACGGTATCCGTCCGGAAGTATTATGGGATGAATGGGATCAGGCAGGATGGACAAACGATTCCTGTATTGCCTATCCGGCACTGACGTGCCTTGCTGCTACATGGAATCCTGAAATGTCTCATCTTTACGGGAAAAGTATCGGTGAAGAGGCGCGTTATCGCAAAAAAGACATTCTGTTGGGTCCCGGTGTGAATATCTACCGTACACCCTTGAATGGACGTAACTTCGAATATATGGGAGAAGATCCGTACCTCTCTGCCACAATGGTGGTTCCTTACATCAAAGGTGTGCAAGAGAATGGAGTGGCTGCTTGCGTGAAGCATTATGCATTGAACAATCAGGAATTCAACCGTCATACCACTAATGTACAATTAAGTGATCGTGCTCTTTATGAGATATACCTGCCTGCTTTTAAGGCAGCTGTTCAGGAAGGTGGCACATGGTCGATTATGGGCTCCTATAATCTCTATCAGGGAGAGCACGCCTGTCATAACAAACGCCTGCTTAAAGATATTCTTCGCGATGAATGGGGCTTTGACGGCGTCGTAGTGTCCGACTGGGGAGGTGTGCACAATACCGAGCAGGCGATTCACAATGGCATGGACCTTGAGTTTGGTTCATGGACGAACGGACTGTCTGCCGGAACGAGAAATGCCTATGATAATTATTTCCTTGCTTTCCCTTACCTGAAATTAATCAAGGAAGGTAAAGTAGGAACAAAAGAACTGGATGAAAAGGTTAGTAATGTCCTTCGTCTGATTTTCCGTACTTCAATGGACCCGCACAAACCGTTTGGCTCTTTAGGCTCTCCCGAGCACGGGCAAGCCGGACGTAAGATTGGTGAAGAAGGTGTTGTATTGTTGCAAAACAAGGATAACGTACTGCCTATCGATTTGAATAAAGCTAAGAAAATAGCCGTTATCGGTGAAAATGCCATTAAAATGATGACTGTGGGCGGTGGTAGTTCATCTTTGAAAGTGAAATATGAGATTTCTCCGTTGGATGGACTGAAAAGTCGTGTGGGCTCACAAGCGGAAGTGGTATATGCCCGTGGATATGTAGGCGATCCGACAGGAGAGTATAACGGTGTGAAAACCGGTCAGGACTTGAAAGACAACCGTTCGGAGGATGAGCTGCTTGCAGAGGCTTTGCAAGTGGCTAAAGATGCCGATTATGTCATCTTCCTCGGTGGCTTGAACAAGAGTAATCATCAGGATTGTGAAGATTCGGATCGTGCTTCTTTAGGTTTACCATACGCACAAGATAGAGTGATAAGTGAACTCGCAAAGGTGAATAAAAACCTGATCGTGGTCAATATCTCCGGCAATGCTGTGGCTATGCCTTGGGTAAATGAAGTGCCGGCCATTGTACAAGGCTGGTTCCTGGGTTCGGAAGCCGGAACAGCTCTTGCTTCCGTATTGGTAGGAGACGTCAATCCTTCGGGAAAACTTCCTTTCACCTTCCCGGCAAAACTGGAAGATGTAGGGGCTCATAAATTGGGCGAATATCCGGGTAATAAGGAAGAACTGGCACAGTCTAAACATAGAGGAGATACGATTAATGAAATCTATCGGGAAGATATTTTTGTAGGTTACCGTTGGGCGGATAAAGAAAAAATCAAACCGCTGTTCCCGTTCGGACACGGATTGAGCTACACTACTTTCGCTTATGGAAAGCCTTCGGCTGACAAGAAAACAATGACAGTAGATGATACTATCTCTTTCACGGTCAATGTGAAGAATACAGGAACCCGTGAGGGGCAAGAAGTTGTTCAGCTTTATATCAGCGATAAGAAATCCTCTCTCCCTCGTCCGATCAAAGAGTTGAAAGGTTTCCAGAAAGTGAAACTGGCTCCGGGAGAAGAGAAAACGGTAACGCTGACGATTGATAAGAAAGCATTGAGCTTTTTTGATGATGCTAAACACGAATGGGTGGCCGAACCGGGCAAGTTTGAGGCAATGATCGGTAGTTCATCTAGGGATATTAAAGGTACTGTACCATTTGAGTTGAAATAGGTAGATGTTTGGTTAGAGATTTTTTTAAGGAGATGACAGAAAGTCTGGGTACTCGGAAAACGCTAAGTGATTGCAACAAATCGACTTAGCGTTTTTTTATTGCCTAATTTTCCCAGCGTTTGCAAAAAAATAGTAAGAAAGTAGTCGTTTCGCTTGGTAAAGTGTTGTATCAGAAGTAATTTTGGGAAAAATAACAATTAAGGTAACCTAATTATGGAAAAAGGTATTTGGCTGGAAATAGAGGAACTGTATAAGGAGTTTCAGCAACTCGGTATCAGTCAGTCGGTGGACTATGAGAAGTACTACCTCTATTCTCTTATTACCCATTCTACAGCCATTGAGGGTTCTACACTAACCGAAATGGATGCACAGCTTCTTTTCGATGAAGGTGTAACAGCTAAAGGAAAGCCGTTGGTCTATCATCTGATGAATGAGGACTTGAAGAAAGCATACGAGCTTGCTAAAAAGGAAGCGCAACGCAATACTGTTATAACTCCTGCTTTTTTGCAGAAGTTAAACGCTACTTTGATGCGGACAACAGGGGGAAGGCATAATACAATAGGCGGCTCTTTCGATTCTTCCAGAGGTGAGTTCCGTTTGTGTGGCGTTACGGCTGGTGTAGGTGGGCGTTCTTATGTGGGTTATCAAAAAGTACCTGTTAAAGTAGAAGAACTTTGTTTCTTGTTGCAGGAACGGCAAAAGAATGTGGAAACGTTCCGTGAACAATACGAATTAAGTTTTAATGCTCACCTCAATTTAGTGACTATTCATCCTTGGGTGGATGGCAACGGGAGAGCAGCTCGCTTATTGATGAACTATATTCAATTCTGCTATCATCTTTTCCCCGCTAAGATTTTTAAGGAGGATAGGGCAGATTATATCCTTTCTTTACAACAGGCGCAAGATGATGAAACCAACCAGCCTTTTTTGGATTTCATGGCGGTGCAATTGAAAAAATCACTGTCTTTGGAAATTCAAAAATATAAAGCTTCTCACGATAAAGGATTTAGTTTTATGTTTTAATCTTGTAGGGCTTCTTTTGATAAGACTTCCACCCATTGTATATTGTGTTGTTTTTCATTAACGAAATCACCATTACAGTAACGGCGGTTGCATTTATTAATATCGAACTTATGTAATTCTCTAATAGTTTTAAATAAAGGTTCATCAGTTTCACCGTTAGCTGAATAGTTATAGACCAGATATTTATGTACCTCTTTCACCATAAACATCTGATTTATACTCATTCAACTAAAGGTGAAACCGGTGAACCTCCTAAATGAATTTTATAGTTACAAGTAGCTTTAGAAGATTTTGTCTTTTGCTGATCGCTGTAAACTTCAATTTATATTGATTTTCTTTTCTCTTTTCTGATTTTATATTCTATCTTTGCAATGCTCTTTATCAAAATCCACAGCAGGGGAACCTGCTGTATCAATGTGGCAGGCTTTTTTATGCTTGTCCTATCATTCTATATGGCGGTTTCGTACCCCCATGTAGGATGTTAATGCACCTACTGCCTGTTGTGGATGGTGAAGAGCAATGGGACAGGCGGAACCGCTTCTTTTATTTCTTAAAACTACCCTTCTGTATCGCCCCATTGAACTTAATTTATTCACCATTTAATTAAAATTCTTATGGAAGAAGTTTTAAGCAACCAGCAGGCTCGTCCGGGGGACGCGACGCAACTCATGCACGTTATCTTTTCATCCGATGATGAAATGATGTCTTTTTATCTGACTCTCAATCGTTTTATGAATCCTGAAAGCTATCTAGTGGAACGAACAGATCGAAAGAGACTGGAGGATTTAGCTAGTACGCTTTGTAGTAATGTGGCAGCCTTTGAAGCCATCCGTAATTATAAGTCGATAAGTGTGAAAGAGGTGATTAGAGGATTCGGGGCGCACATGATGAATACGCTAATCTCCAATACCAATCGTTTCCAAAGTGCCGATGCCGTGGGAACGTTAATGAATTGCATACTGAATACCACTAAAAACAGTTGGCAGTTTAAGAAAATGGATCGGAATAATGATATACATCTTCAAAATGTACGCTATTTGTTGAGTCGGCTGGATGCGGCAGAATCTAATGAAGAGAAGAACTGTGAAGAAGTAGCGATATAAACAGTTTTCTCTAAAAATTACTTAGGAAACGCAAATAGAGGGTATAAGAATCGGAGATAATGTATAGATAAAGGCAAATGTAACGTAACATAAAGCATCTGTAACCTGCCCGATAGAAAAGGAACACAAGACGTTGTGCTCCTTTTTTATATTGTTGTAACTTTGCTTTCAGATAATATGATAAAGCTGATTGTTATGAGAAACACACTTTTTGGGATTCTATTCCTTTTTATTTTGCCTCTTCAGGCACATCAGAAACTTCCGTATTTGCAGAAACAGGGAAGTA
>OGPC01001154.1_pt1 | contig 18788 bp, 19 predicted proteins | sample 1552911 | NCBI WGS metagenome assembly OGPC01 (sample SAMEA2580248, study PRJEB22360) | human gut metagenome | biome: human gut; feature: human-associated habitat; material: faeces | place: Denmark | collected 2008/2010 | reverse complement strand
GGTATTCTTCAATGGAAGTAAACTCATTGATCTTTCCGTTAATATAAGAAGCTACTTTCTGGAGATATTCCTCTCCTTCATAGCCGCTTAACGTATATACCTTTCCATCAATTACCACTTCCGCACTTGTCTTTGCTGACATAACCTATCCTCCCGTTTTGGACCATCCTCTTTGCTGTCATACTTTTTATTATAATATTCCGCAGTAGGAAAAGCAACCTCTTATTCGGATTTTGGTGTCCTCCCGAAATGTTCATAGGCAAATGCCGTTGCAACGCGCCCCTTCGGTGTCCGGTTGATGAAATCATTTTTGACCAGATACGGTTCATAAACATCTTCGATGGTTCCGGAATCCTCACCAAGCGAAGCTGCCAGCGTATCCAGTCCCACCGGACCGCCGTCAAACTTGTCGATAATTGTCAGAATAATGTTCCTGTCGTTCTGATCCAGTCCCATCTTATCTACCTCAAGCAGATCCAGTGCAAACGCCGCCACCTCATAGGTAATCTTCCCGTCATACTTTACCTGGGCAAAATCACGCACCCGCTTGAGCAGACGGTTTGCCAGACGGGGAGTTCCCCGGGAACGGCGGGCAAGCTCGTAAGCGCCTTTTTCATCAATTTCCACATCCAGTACCTGTGCCGACTGCAAAATAATCGTGCGAAGTTCCTCCACCGTATAATATTCCATGTGGCTGACGACACCAAAACGGTCGCGAAGCGGTGCCGAAAGCATTCCGGCCCGTGTCGTAGCCCCGACAAGCGTAAACTTCGGAAGATTCAGCCGGATGGAACGGGCGGATTCTCCTTTTCCGATCATCACGTCAATCACATAATCTTCCATTGCCGGATACAGCACTTCCTCCACCTGACGGTTCAGCCGGTGAATTTCGTCCACAAACAAAATGTCACCTTCTGCAAGGTTATTCAGGATCGCCGCCATCTCTCCCGGTTTTGCAATTGCAGGTCCCGAGGTCACTTTCAGGTGGGTACCCATCTCATTTGCAATGATCCCTGCAAGCGTTGTCTTTCCAAGTCCCGGTGGTCCATAAAACAGTACATGGTCCAAAGACTCCTGCCGGGCTTTTGCCGCCTCAATGTAGACTTTCATATTTGATTTTATTTTTTCCTGTCCAATGTAATCCTCCAGCCTCTGCGGACGAAGGGACGATTCAATCTTATAATCTTCTTCCTGCAGCTGCGTGGAAATCACGCGTTTTTCCATACCAAATCTTCTTTCTCGAAACTACAACAACGACATATGTTTCAGAGCTGCCTTCAGCACTGCTTCCACATCCATTTCTTCTGTGATCTCCACCGCGGATACAGCCTTTAAACTTTCCGCCGAGGAATATCCCAGTGCCGTAAGTGCCATAACCGCATCATTTCTGACCTGACCATTTCCGGAAATCTTTAAAGTCTGTACATGCTCACTCTTCTTTTCAAAAGCATCTTCCAAAGACATCTTATCTTTTAATTCCAAAATCACACGCTGGGCTGTCTTGGCTCCTACTCCCGGAGCTTTCGAGATTGCCTTGGAATCTCCCGACAATACCGCAAACCGCAGATCATCTGCACTGAGCGCAGAAAGAATTGCAAGTCCTCCCTTTGGACCAATTCCGCTGACAGAAATCAGAAGTTTGAAAAGCTCCAGATCGTCTTTGGTCAGAAATCCATAGAGAATCATGGCATCCTCGCGCAGATACAGATACGTATACACTTTAATCTCCTCACCGACTGCCGGAAGATACTCAAACGTCTGTCCGGAAATAAATACCTGATATCCAATTCCCCCGGTCTCTATCACAATATGATCTGGATTGGTTTCTGCAAGCTCACCTTTGATATATGCGTACATAAAACATTCTCCTCATTTTCGTTCGTTCACGATATTTATCATAACACAGCAGATACAATTATGCAAACAGATGTTCTACTCGTGATATTTTTCTGTCAGAAAACGCAGACGCACGATCAGTTCCTGTGCAAGAAGCCCGATCAGAAATCCCGTAAGAAGTCCGGCAATCAGAAGTACCGGAAAATAATACAACACATAATGGCTGGACACAACAAACGCCGCTATAAGGATCTGCCCGATGTTATGAGCAATTCCTCCGGCCACACTGACGGAAATACAGCCCAGGTGGTTTCCTTTTTTTAAGAGTGCCATCACAAGAAAACTGAGGATTCCCCCGCCTAAGGAATACAAAATTCCGATCAGATTGCCAAACAAAATGCCGACAATGAAAATTCTTATGACAGAGACACAAAATGCCTCCTTCGTTCCAATCGAATACAGCATTAAAACAACCACAATATTCGTCAGTCCGAGTTTTACTCCCGGAATTCCAAAATCAAAGGGAATCAGCATCTCTATATAACTGCAGATCATGGCAAGTGCGAGAAACACTCCCATAAACGCCGTTTTTCTCCAAAGCTGTTTACTGTGCAAATCCATCCATCCCTTCTTTTTTCGAATTCGTTACGGTCACTACCACACGATTCGGCAGACAGACAATGCTTTCATTTTCCGCGGAAATCGCTTTCTGATGCACACACAGTTTGTCCGGACAGTCCGCTTCTTTCATATCTGCTTTTCCATCGCGGATCACCAGAACATTCGTGGTTTTTCCTTTGGAATTTTTAATTTTTACAGTCTGCGGCTGTGACAGGGAATAGGTTCCATACACTTCTCCCTCTCTCGTCACCACCACCAAAGCTCCCTGTTTCCCTCCGGCAAAATACCAGACGCCCAGTACAATAAGACAGATACCAAGAAGCGCACCGATAAAAATCACATCTTTTTTGCCAAATTTTCTATGCATTCTCTGCGATCTCTCCCAGATAATAAAAACCTTTACATTCCGTAAGTTTTACCATAAACAGTTTTCCAATCATATCCGGGGTTCCCGGAAAATGCACCACCGAATTGTTTGAAAGCCGTCCGGTAATCAGGGAAGCATCCTGCGTATTCTGTTCCTCTGCCAGCACTTCCATCACTTTTCCTTCCAGTGCCATGGCTTTCTTTGCGCTGATCTGCTGTACTTCCTTTAACAACAGATCAAAATGCCGTTTCACTTCGGCCGGATCGCACTGATCTTCCATGGCTGCGGCCGGTGTGCCGGTCCGCTTGGAATATATAAACGTAAACGCACTGTCATATTCCACCTGTTTTACCACTTCAAGCGTTTCCTGGAAATCTTCTTCTGTCTCTCCAGGGAATCCGACAATAATATCGGTCGTCAGCGCAATATCCGGAATTGCCTCCCGAAGTTTCTTTACAATCGTCAGATACTGTTCTTTATCATAATGCCGGTTCATGATTTTTAAAATCCGTGAGCTTCCGGACTGCAGCGGCAGATGCATATGCTTGCATACCTTATCACATTCCTTCATGGCAAGGATCAGATCATCCGACAGATCCTTCGGATGAGAAGTCATAAACCGGATTCTCTTTAATCCCTCGATCTTGTTTACTTCCCGGAGAAGCTCTGCAAACGTAACTGGCTGCTCTAAATTTTTCCCGTAAGAATTAACATTCTGTCCAAGCAGCATGACTTCACACACACCATCTGCCACCAGTCCTTCAATCTCACGGATGATATCTTTCGGTTCCCGGCTGCGCTCGCGGCCCCTGACATAAGGAACGATACAGTAACTGCAGAAATTATTACATCCGAACATGATATTGACACCGGATTTAAAAGAAAACTTCCGCCGGATTGGAAGATCTTCCACGATTTTATCCGTATCCTTCCATATATCAATGATCATGGAATCCGATTCCATACGATTGCATAAAAGCTCCGCAAATTTATAAATATTATGTGTCCCAAATACCAGATCCACAAAACGGTAGGATTTGCGGATCTTCTCCACTACTGTCGGCTCCTGCATCATACAGCCACAGAGTGCTATCATCATATGCGGATTTTTCTTTTTAAAGTTTGACAGATACCCCAGGCGTCCATACACCTTATTGTTTGCATTTTCACGCACCGTACAGGTATTGTAAATCACAAAGTCCGCGTGCTCATCCTCTGTCTCCACATAACCGATGTCCGTCAGGATTCCTAAAAGTTTCTCCGAGTCCCTCGCATTCATCTGACACCCAAACGTATGGACACAGCAGGTCAGTTTGCGCCCCGCTTCTTTTTCCTTTTGTGCCACATACTGTCTGGCTTTTTCTATGTATTCGTACTGCCGTCTGGTTTCTTCTTCCCCGGTTAATCCATTTATTTCTAAATCTCTCATAATCCTCTTATTTTCCTGCTCTTCTTTTATGGACGTACCTGACCGTTTCCATAAATAATATATTTATAACTGGTAAGTGCCTCAAGTCCCATCGGACCTCTGGCATGTAATTTCTGTGTGCTGATTCCGATCTCTGCGCCAAGACCAAATTCATTTCCATCGGAAAAACGGGTGGATGCATTCACATAGACACAGGCGGAATCAATTTCATTTAAAAATCTCTGTGCCACATCATAATTTTTGGTTATAATCGCCTCGGAATGGGAGGTATTGTACTTATTGATATGCGCGATTGCCTCGTCCAGGCTGTCTACAATCTTTACCGACATAATATAATCCAGATACTCCGTTCCCCAGTCTTCTTCTGTCGCATCTTTTACCAGTGGCTGATCCGGTCCCAGACATTCGACGGCATAGGAATCACCGCGCATCTCCACATCATACTCTTTTAATGCTGCATACAGCTTTGGAAGAAACTCTTTTGCAATTGCCCGGTGCACCACAATGGATTCGCAGGCATTGCATACACCGATCCGCTGTGTCTTTGCATTTTTAATGATATTGACCGCCATCTCCTGATCAGCAAACTGATCCACATAAACATGACAGTTTCCGGTTCCGGTTTCAATAACCGGAATCGTCGCATTATTTACCACACTCTGGATCAGTCCCCTGCCGCCTCTTGGAATCAGCAGATCCACATAATCCTTCATTTTCATAAACGCATTGGTGGTTTCCCGATCTGTGCTCTCGATCAGACTGAGTGCCCCTTTTGGAATATTCATCCTGCGAAGTGCCTCCTGCATGGCAGAAACAATCGCAATGTTCGAATGGATGGCATCACTTCCACCCTTTAAAATTGCACAGTTTCCGGACTTAAAACACAGACCGAACGCATCGGAAGTAACATTCGGGCGGGCCTCAAAGATAATGCCAACGACACCGATGGCTACACGCACTTTTCCAATGATCAATCCGTTCGGCCGTTTTCGCATGGACATCACTTCCCCGATGGGATCTTCCAGTTTCGCCACCTGCCGGAGTCCGTCTGCCATTCCAAGAAGACGGTCATGATCCAGCTTCAGGCGGTCTAAAAGTCCCTGTGGCATATTGCGCTCACGTCCCCGCTCCATATCTATTGCATTGGCCTCTAAAATTTCCTGCTCATGTGCCATAAGCGCATCCGCAGCCAGTTCGAGTGTTCTGTTTTTTGTATCGGTATCCAGCATTCCAACCCTGATCCGGTCTTCATGTGCCTGCCGGCACAGTTCCTGCAGTTTTGCATCCATTGTCATTCTCCTCCTGTTGTCCGTTTCGGACGATACCATTGTTGTTCTGTGATCACATCATCCATAGGATGATCATGTATTTCCGTTGGAATTCTTTTGACGATCTGTTCTCCAAACGCAATTCCTGTCCTGTGCAGATTTTCTTTCTGCTTCAGGTAACGATCGTAAAATCCTCCTCCGTATCCGAGCCGCATCCCCTTTTCGTCGAATGCAACACCGGGGACAAGAATCCATGCCTCCCCATTCTCTGCAAAAGAAGAAAGCGGATATTGTTTGACATCCGGTTCCGGGACAGAAAACATTCCCTTTTTTAACTGTCCGGAATTCTCAATCCGGTAAAACTCCATTTCCTTCCCACACACCTTCGGGAAAAAAATCTGTTTTCTGTCCCGAAGTGCCTGATCGCAGAAAAGCTGCAATTCGACTTCGCTTCTAATCGCGGCATAAACCAGAATTTTCTGAAATCTGGCATACTCCGGTGCCGACAGCAGCCGCTCACAGATTTTTGCGCTCTTCTGCCGCCTCTCCTGCGGAGAAATCCGGTCTCTCTTTTCCTTCATCCGTTTACGAAGTTCTTGTTTTTGATCCATATTTTTCTCCAAGATTTTCCACAGATCCATCTGCATTCATCATGTCAATATTGTTAAGCTGATTGCGCAGATTTGCCTTTACCGAAGCGACATATTCCTGACGCAGCAGTGCCTGTTCCTTCTTTTCTTCTTCGCTCAATCCTTCTGCCTTGGATTTTTTGTATAATTCATTGATGCGTGCAATTTTTTCGTTTGTCATCAGCCTATCGTCTCCATAATATAATTTGCAAGGTTAAAGTTTGCATTTTCATTAGCCGTAAATAACGTTCCCACATAATCATTTTCGAAAATATCCTGCAGGATGCGGACATCCCCTCCATTTGCAATGATCATATCCGTTCCGGATAATGTTGCAATCTTTGCTGCGGCAAGTTTTGTTGCCATCCCGCCGGTTCCGACATTGCTGCCTGTAGATTCTTTTGCCATTCCATAAATGTTTTCATCAATAGCATCTACGACTTTAAGCAGCCTTGCCTCCGGGTTTTTGTGCGGATCATCCGTATAAAGTCCGTCAATATCGGAAAGCAGGATCAAAAGATCTGCCCCCACCATGGAAGCGACCAGTGCCGACAGCGTATCATTGTCACCAAACTGCATCTCATAGGTACTGACCGTATCGTTCTCATTCACGACCGGAATCACCCCGAGATGGAACAGTTCGTCAAATGTATTCTTTGCATTCGCACGGGATACCGGATTTACCATTGTATTTTTTGTCAGCAGAATCTGCCCTGCGGTCTGTGAATATTCCGCAAACAGTTTCTGGTAAACCATCATCAGTTTTGCCTGTCCCACAGCCGCACACGCCTGCTTTACCGATGTCTCGGACGGACGTTCCTTCACGCCCATGGCAGCCCTTCCCACGGCAATCGCACCGGAGCTTACCAGACAGACATCCATTCCCTGATTGTGCAGATCACTCAGCTGCCTGACCAGGTGTTCCATTTTGGCAAGATTTAAACGGCCGGTCTCTGCGTGCGTCAGAGAGGAAGAACCGATTTTGATCACGATACGTTTATAATTCAGTTTACTGTCCATTGTACTTTATTCCTCGATTTTCTTTACTTATGCATACCTTTAAATACTTTACCATATCTTCCGAAAAAAAACAACAAAGCTTGCCGCCTGCCATAAAATGGAGTATATTAATCTGTATAAAATTTTACGGAGAGGATTTTTATGAAACAACAAAAATACATCAGATACATTCTGTTGCCCACAACGCTTCTTTGCCTTATTGCATCACTTTTTTGTGGCTGCTCTGCCAATTCCGGGAAAATATCCAAAACGGGATTTTATTTTGATACGATGATCACGGTTACCCTCTATGGAACCCGTGATGAAAAGATATTGGATGATTGCTTTTCCCTGGCAGGAAACTATGAAAAGAAACTTTCAAACACCATCACAGACAGTGAAGTTTCAAAGATCAATCAGGCAAACGGCCAGTTTGTGACAGTCAGCAGCGATACCCTCTCCCTGATCAAAGATGGTATCCGGTATGGAAAAATCAGTGATGGAACATTTGATATTACCATCGGTACCCTCTCGGATCTGTGGAATTTTTCAGAGATTGCAGAAACCGCAAAATCCGATGAGAACGAAGTCGATGCATCGGTTGTCCCTTCCCCGGAAAAAATTGAAGCGGCACTGGCACATGTCAACTATAAAAATATTGAGATCAAAGGAAATCAGGTGCGGTTGAAAGATCCGCAGGCCAAAATTGACCTTGGCGGAATTGCGAAAGGTTTTATTGCGGATGAAATGCGAAGTTTCCTGAACAAAAAAGGAATCACCTCCGGCGTGATCAGCCTTGGGGGAAATGTCCTGACTCTTGGGAAAAAGGCAGATCACTCTTCCTATACCATTGGTATCCAGAAACCATTTTCCGAAACCGGTACGTCACTTGGCACCTTAAACGTATCCGATGCTTCGGTTGTTTCTTCCGGTATTTATGAGCGCTATTACCGGGTCAACGGCAAACTGTATCACCATATTTTAGACACCTCGACCGGATATCCGGTCGAGAACCATCTCTATCAGGTAACCATCATCAGTGACATCTCCATGGACGGGGATGCACTCAGCACAACCTGTTTTTCCCTCGGATTAAAAAAGGGAATGCAGCTGGTGGAACAGACCGATGGCGTGGAAGCCATCTTTGTCTCCGATGACGGAACAATTACATGCAGTTCCGGAATCAACCGGGATGATTCCATACAGTTTCATGCCTCCTGATTTTCATGTTCTGAAAAACTCTGCATAAAAATACCCCATGCAGGCTGACCCTGCATGGGGTTATTTCTTGTTATAAAATAATCTTTTTCGGACACTTTTCTGCACAGATTCCGCAGCCTGTACATTTTTCCTGATCGATGTATGCAATGTTGTCTACCACATGAATCGCATCGGACGGACAGTTCTTCTCACAGAGATGACAGCCGATACATCCAACGGAACATGCACTCATGACATCCTTGCCCTTGTCTTTGGAACTGCACTGTACGAGGTGCATTGCCTCATATGGTACAAGTTCAATCAGATGCTTCGGACATGCAGCCACACATTTTCCGCAGGCCTTGCAGACCTTCGGATCGACTTTTGCAATACCATCTACGACATGGATCGCATCAAACGGACATGCTTTCACACAATTTCCAAATCCCAGACATCCATAATTGCAGGACTTTGGTCCGCCATTTGGAACAAATGCCATTGCCGCACAATCTTCCACTCCGGTATACTCGTAATCCTGTTTTGCTTTCTCACAGGTTCCGGCACACTTGACAAAAGCGACTTTTTTTACCGAAGCCCCGGCAGAAACACCCATGATCTCGCCAACCTTTGTGGCAACCGGCTCTCCACCGACCGGACACTGATTGACCGGTGCCTCTCCCTTTGCGATTGCCGCAGCAAGTCCGGAACATCCGGCATATCCACAGCCACCACAGTTATTTCCCGGGAGAACTTCTAAGATCGCATCCTCTCTCGGATCAGTCTCTACCTTGAACTTTTCTCCGGCGATTCCGAGGAAAAATCCAAGAATAATTCCTACGCAGCCGACAACAACAGCTGCGACAATAATTCCAGTTATCATACGTCTTTTCCCTCCTAAATCATTCCTGAGAATCCCATAAAAGCAATGGACATCAGGCAGGCAGTGATCAGAACAATCGCTGTACCCCTAAATGTCTTCGGGATATCATTGTACTCAATTTTTTCACGGATTCCCGCCATCAATACGATTGCGATAAAGAAACCAAATGCTGTGGAAAATCCGTAAACAACACCCTCTAAGAGATTGTAATCGTAAGTAACACAGTTTAAGGCTACACCAAGTACCGCACAGTTTGTGGTAATCAGCGGCAGGTAAACACCCAGTGACTGATACAGTGATGGCATGCTCTTCTTTAAAAACATTTCTACAAACTGTACCAGTGCTGCAATAACCAGAATAAATACAATGGTCTTTAAATAGGTCAGATCAATTCCCTTTTTCACGAGAAACGGATTGGCCAGAATAAATTTATAGATCAGTCCGGTAATGAAAGAAGAGATCGTAATAACGAAAATTACGGCGCCTCCCATACCAGCAGCTGTCTCTGTTTTCTTGGATACACCAAGGAACGGACAGATACCAAGGAACTGACTCAATACTACGTTGTTTACGATCGCAGAACCTACCGCGATCAAAACCAGTTCAGCTAATGTACTCATCGTCTCTCTCCCTCCTTATGCCTGTTCCTGATCAGAAGCTCCTGCACTCTTTCCTGTACAAAGTGCGGACTGACCACAGTGTGCACAGTCTCCGGATAAACATCCTGCCGGCTCTGCAAGCGGTTTGCCCTTTGCTTCCATCTTTTTACGGATGATATTCATTCCGGCTACAAGGAATGCCAGTACAAGGAATGCTCCCGGTGCCATGATGAAAATCGTGATCGGAGTAAATCCTTTGATTGCGGAAAGGAACGGAAGTCCGAAAAAGGTTCCGGCACCAAGGATCTCACGGATCAGTCCGATGATAGTCAGACCCATGGTAAATCCAAGTCCCATACCAATTCCATCAAAAATTGATTCGATTGGACCATTCTTGGATGCATAGCTTTCTGCACGGCCAAGAATGATACAGTTTACAACGATCAGCGGAATATACACACCAAGTGCCTTAGAAAGGCTTGGAAGATATGCCTGCATCAGAAACTGTACGACCGTAACAAGTGATGCCACAATCACGATATAGGCCGGCATACGCACGCCGTTTGGGATCACCTTACGGAACAGTGAAATCAAAAGGTTGGAAAATACCAGTACCACAAGGGTAGAGAGTCCCATACCAAGTCCGTTGATCGCTGAAGATGTAACCGCAAGTGTCGGACACATACCAAGCATCAGGACAAAGGTAGGATTCTCTTTGATCACACCATTGTACAAACGTTCTACATACTTGTTCATTACTGAGCACCTCCTAACGCATTCTGGAAGTAATAGATGGCAGCATTACAACCATTTGCCATTGCCTTTGAAGTAATGGTAGATCCGGTAATTGCCTCAATCTGATCATCCGATGCCGGTTTTTGTTTTACAACCGTAAACTTGTCTACCGTTTTGTTTTCAAACTGGCTGTAGAAATCTTCCTCTTCTGCTTTCATACCAAGTCCCGGCGTCTCGGAAATATCGGTAATCGAATATCCGTTAACGGTTCCATCATTCTTGATACCAACGGAAAATGTAATACTTCCCTGGCTTCCGTCTTTTGCGGTAACGGTAATGACATATCCCAGTGCATTGCCATCTTTATCTATGGCCTGCTCGACATCGTCAATCGTATCGTCATATCCTGCATCTGCAACCATTTTGTCTGCGGCATCCGCATCATACTCCTGCTGGTTGAACCCAGAGGCATCTGCAAACACTGCCTGATACGCTTCTTTTTTGGTCTGCTCGTTGGCTTTGTCAATCGGAGTCTTTGTAATTCCATATACAGCTCCTAAAATCACGCCGATCACAAGGGTAAAGGCTGTCAAAACCAAAGCGTCATGTATAATCTGTTTATTCATTCTTCTTTGCCTCCTTTGCCAGTCCAAAAGCTCTCGGAATTGTAAACTTCTCAATAATCGGTACTAAAATATTGCTCAGGATGATTGCAAAAGAAACACCCTCTGCATTTGCTCCGAAACAGCGGAAAATACCGGTTAACAGACCACAGCAGATACCGTAAATAATCTGACCGGCCGGTGTAATCGGTGAAGTCACATAATCGGTTGCCATAAAGAATGCACCAAGCATCAGACCACCACCGCACAGTTCTGCAACCAGATAATTGGCATTCATCGGTTCCTTGCCAAAGATCAGCATAAATACCGCAAATGTAATCAGGTAAGCAGCCGGAATCCGTAATGTGATAACGCCCAGAAGAATCAGGATCATCGCACCAATCAGGATTGCGATCACGGATGTCTCACCGATGGTTCCCGGAATCTTTCCTGTCAGCATATCCATGACATTGACGGAAGAAAGTCCTTCATTTCTGATCATGGCAAGCGGTGTTGCCCCGGAATATGCCTCAAACTTAGAACTCTTGAAATTTGTCATGTCTGCGGCAAAAGCAATCAGCAGAAAACATCTTCCACCCAGTGCCGGGTTCATGAAGTTTTGTCCCAGTCCGCCAAACATCATCTTTACAATGACAATGGCAAATACACTGCCAATCACAGCCTCCCACCATGGAAGTCCTGCCGGCAGGTTCAGTGCCAGAAGAAGTCCGGTGACAACCGCACTCAGATCCGGCAGGCTGTTTTTTTTATGTACGATCTTATCAAAAATCCATTCGGAAGCCAGACAGCTTGCGATGGTAACTAAAATCAAAAGTAATGCATGCATTCCAAAATTCCAGATACCAAACAGGGTTGCCGGCAGCAACGCGATGATCACATACAGCATAACTCTGCTTGTGGAGTCCTTGGCACGCACATGTGGTGAAGACGAAACCTGATATTTCTCACTCACAACAATCCACCTCTTTCTCTTATTTTTTCTTTCTCTTATCTGCTAATACGAGTTTCTTCATTGTCTTGACGGACTGTGCCACCTGTCTGCGGGAAGGACATACATAACTGCAGCTTCCGCACTCGATGCACTCTAATCCATGCCAGCGTTCAAACTCATCCTTTTGTCCGTGCTCACTGAACTTTGCAAGCCTGCTTGGAATCAGTTTTTCCGGACACGCTTCCACACACCGGCCACAGCTGATGCATGCGAGCGGTTCAAACTCTGCCACCTCATCTTTTCCAAGACATAACAGAGAAGAAGTCGTCTTTGTGGTAGGAACATCCAGTCCAAAAATGGCAAATCCCATCATAGGACCGCCGGATACCAGTTTCTCCGGCTGTACTTTAAATCCTCCGGCAGCTTCCACCAGCTGCTCGTATGGTGTACCCATACTGTACAAAAAGTTTGACGGGGTGGTAATTGCGTCTCCGGTGATTGTAGCAATTCGCTTCATCACAGGAACTCCATCTTTTACTGCATGCTTGATTGCAATCATGGTTTCTACGTTGTCCACGATACAGCCTGCATCTGCAGGAAGCATTTTGGAATTGATTTCGCGTCCGGTCACTGCGTAGATCAGCTGACGCTCTCCTCCCTGCGGATACTTTGTCAGCAATTCACAGACCTCCATCCGGGGCTCATCCTTAATCAGTTCCTTCAGTTTTGCAATTGCATCCGGTTTGTTATTTTCGACGCCAAACACACCTTTTGCATGGTCAAACAGCTGCAGTATGATCTTCATACCTGCAACCAGATCTTCCGGATTTTCGATCATTCTGCGATAATCTGCAGTCAGATATGGCTCGCATTCTGCGCAGTTTGCAATAATATACTCGATTTTTTCCGGCTCTTTCGGAGACAGTTTTACATGTGTCGGGAAACCTGCGCCTCCCATACCAACCACACCGGCCTCCTTAATTCGATCAATGATTTTCTCCCTGGATAAGGATGTCACATCATCCACCGGTGAATACTCACACTCCGTAAACTGATCGTCACTCTCGATTACAATGGAATTCACCATATCACCGACTGCCACACGCCGTGGTTCAATTTTCTTCACTGTACCGGATACCGAAGAATAAATCGGAGAAGATACAAAGCCGCCGGCTTCTGCAATCTTCTGCCCTTTCTTTACGCTATCCCCTACAGCGACAATTGGAGTGGCTGGTGCACCAATATGCTGTGACAATGGAAAAACCAGTTCTCCTTTGGGTAGAACTTCTTTGATTGGCGCATCCTTGGCAAGTTCTTTGCCTTCATAGGGATGTACGCCGCCTATAAATGTTTTCAAACCCATCCTTGTGCCCTCTTTCCTTATTTTTTTGTCTAAACCATATAGTTTATAACATAATTCACATTAAATTATAGCACTTTTTAACCATGTATGTAGTAAAATTTTTAATTTTTTCTGAATATTTTGTATTCTTTTTAATACAAAGAAACATGACGAAAAACGAAATTTATGATATAATCCAGACACACAGACAAAATCCAAACGTTATATAAAGGAGAATTTATGAAAACGTTTCATGAAGAAATCCCCGATCTCTGTCAGGACACTCTCACCGACCAGCTTTTTGATGAACACTCTATATTTTTTGACATAGAAACTACCGGGTTTTCACCTGCAAATTCCACACTCTATATGATTGGATGTGCCAGACGCAAAAGCAACCGGATCTGTATTGACCAGTTTTTTGCTGAAAAACCGGAAGAAGAAGCTGAAATCCTCGCCGCATTTTTTCAGATGCTGTCACCATATACCACCATCATTACGTTTAACGGTGTGGGATTCGACATTCCTTACCTGAAGGCAAAAGCAGACCATTATAAGATTCCGGAACATTTTCGGGATTTTGAATACCTGGATATATTTAAATCGGTTTCTTCGATCAAATTTTTATTGAAACTGGAAAACTATAAGCAAAAAACCATAGAATCCTTTCTGGGTCTTAAAAGAGAAGACGAAAAGACGGGAGAGGATCTGATCCATGTATATTTCACGCATGTGAAACATCCGACAGAAGAAACGATGCATCTTCTTCGTATTCATAATTACGAAGATGTTCTGCACATGATTGATCTGCTCTCTGTTTTATCTTATCTGGAAGTATTAAACGGTCAGTACACCATCCTCTCCCACCGGATCGACCATTACCACGCATATGACGGAACCGAAGGGGAGGAATGGATCATCACCATGCAAAACGACTATCCCGTTCCGCGCCAACTTTCCTGTAAACAGGATTGTTTTTATCTGATGATCGGAAAAAACCGCACTTCTCTTCGTATTCCGGTCTACGAAGGTGAACTGCATTATTTTTATTCCAATTACAGGGATTACTATTATCTGAAAAAAGAAGATATGGCAATACACAAAAGTGTTGCCTCATTTGTAGACAAAGAATACTGGGAAAATGCCAAAGCAAGTAACTGTTATACGCGCAAATCCGGCAAATTTCTTCCGCAATACAACAGTGTTATGCAACCGGAGTTCCGCAAAGAGTATAAGGATAAAATCAGTTATTTTGAGATGACGGATGATTTTTGTACCTCTGATATCATGTTGCGCCGCTATATTGATCACATCTTAAAAAATATGATGGGAAAAAAATAATAATTTAAGACTGCAAAAATGCATGTTCTTATGTTTCAGGCATAAAAACATGCATTTTTATTGGTTTAAACATTCTTTTCAAAATAAAAACTGCTGAGTCTGTCAAATCCAAGTTCTTTATAATTGGTAATCTGTTCTGTACTTCCGATAAATAAAACCCCATGACTCTTCAGTGACTGATGGAATTTTTGATAAATCATATCTTTCGCATCATCTGTAAAATAGATAACCACATTTCTGCAGAGAATCATATCAAAATCCCTTGGATACGGATCTTTTAACAGATTGTGTTCTTTAAACGTCACGCAACGCTTGATTTCATCCGAAATCTGAAATGATTTTCCGATCTGTTTAAAATACTTGCATTTAAATTCCGGCGGCACATTTGCAATGCTCTTTTCATTGTACAGACCAACCTGCGCTTTCTGAAGAACCTGCTTGTCCAGATCGGTTGCCGTAATATGAATGTTGGAAAGCGGAATATGTTTGGATAATGCCATGACAAGAGAATACGGTTCATCTCCTGTCGAACAGGCTGCACTCCACACATGCAGATTTTTTCCATGCTGTTTGATAAGTTTCGGAATAACATTCTCATCCATCAGCTTCCACTGATCCGGATTACGGTAAAACTCAGAGACATTGATTGTAAGAAAATTGACAAATGCCTCAAATTTGTCCTTGTCTGTCTTCAGCACACGAATATACTCATCATAATTGCTGCAGCCATGCTTTGTCGCAATCGTATCAATTCGTCTGCGCATCTGTTTTTCTTTGTAATAATTCAGATCGATTTTTGTCAGAGCATAGACGTCTTTTTTGAATTTTTCATAATTGTCAAACATAGACTTTTACCCCCTATAAACAATAAGAAGCTGCCCGAAGGCAACTTCTTACCTATGAAAATTTACAGTGAATTATTCCTCTGTCTCAGCATCTTCAGCCGGAGCTGCAAGAGCCTTAATGCTTAAGCTGATCTTCTTTTCTTCTTCGTTGAAGTCTACGATCTTTGCTTCAACTTCCTGACCAATCTTTAATACATCAGAAGGCTTCTCTACGTGTTCCTGGGAGATCTGTGATACGTGAAGTAATGCATCAACACCAGGAGCAAGCTCTACGAATGCACCGAAATCTGTCATACGTGCAACTTTTCCTTTTACCACGTTGCCAACGGCATACTTCTCTGCAGCACCATTCCAAGGATTCTCATCCTCAAATTTCATGCTGAGTGCAATCTTGGTATCTGTAATATTCTTGATAAATACGCGAACTTTCTGTCCAACAGTAAATACTTTCTTAGGATTCTCAACTCTGCCCCATGACATCTCTGAGATATGAAGTAATCCGTCTACTCCGCCCAGGTCGATGAATGCACCGAAATCTGTAACATTCTTTACAGTTCCTTCGATTACATCGCCGACTTTGATCTTTGCAAACAGTTCTTTCTGAAGCTCTGCCTTCTTTGCAAGTAATAAAGTCTTGCGGTTACCAATGATTCTTCTCTTTCTAGGATCAAACTCTGTGATAACAAACTCGATTTCCTGATCCTTGAACTTGCTTAAGTCTTTCTCATATGTGTCAGATACAAGGCTTGCCGGGATAAATACTCTTGTCTCATCTACATTGACACATACACCACCGGTAAGTACCTGGCTGACTTTTGCCTTTAAAATTTCCTGATTTTCGAATGCTTCCTCTAATCTCTTGTTTCCCTTCTCTGCTGCGAGACGCTTGTAAGAAAGGAGAACCTGTCCCTCACCATCGTTTGATTTAAGAACCTTAGCCTTCATCTCATCTCCAACTGAGACTACGGTAGTAAGATCCACATCAGGAGCTGATGTATACTCTGAACGAGTAATGATTCCATCAGATTTGCCACCTATATTAAGTACAATTCTATCTGGCTTAACTGCAATAACTCTTCCGTCTACCACCTCTCCTGTACGGATTTCCTTCCATTCTTCGTTATCTAACATCTGTGCAAAGCTTTCTTCTGACATTAGTATAAACCTCCTCAATGATATTGTTTGGGGTTGATGCCCCGGCTGTAATACCTATGCAGTCTGATGATTTGAGCTTATCAAGCTCAAGGCCGCTAAGAGTCTGAATGTAAAAGGTTTCCTGACATTCCGTCTTGCAAATTTCATACAGTTTACGAGTGTTTGAACTACTGCTGTCCCCTATAACAATCATAGCATCAGCTCTTCGAGCAATCCGTCTTGCCTCGTTCTGACGCTCCTCAGTTGCATTACATATCGTATTACTAATGCAAATATTGTACTCTTTTTTCTTTATAATTTCAACTAAATCTTGAAATTTCTTGTAATTAAATGTCGTTTGTGATACAAGAGTCGTCGGCTTGTTAAGATCGATCCCTTCAAACTGCTCTGCATCTGAGATAATATGCACTTCTCCAGTACACCATCCTTTGATTCCCTGAACTTCTGGGTGGTGCTCACTTCCAACGATGATCACCTGATCACCATCGTTGCCCGCTTTCTCTACGATCTTATGGATCTTTCTGACAAATGGACATGTTGCATCAACTAATTCCAATCCTTTTTCATGGATCAGATCATAAATTTCTCTCGCAACTCCATGGGAACGTATGATAATCGTTCCTTCTTCCAAAGCTTCTAATTCTTCTCTGGAATTGATCACTTCCACGCCCTTTTTCTTCAGATCATTAACAACCTCTGAATTGTGAATGATCGGCCCGTATGTGTATACATTTTTCTTTCCTGCTTCTTTATATACAGTGTCAACAGCACGCTTCACGCCAAAACAAAACCCTGCTGTTTTTGCTAAAATAACTTCCATCTTTATCCTCACTGCTTGTAAATAAACTTTTTATTATTTTACTTTTTCAAATTCTGCAACGATCGCATCAACAACTTCTTCGATCGTCATATCAGAAGAATCAACCAGCACTGCATCTTCTGCCTGTTTTAGCGGTGCGATCTCACGTTCCATATCCTGACGGTCACGGATAATGATATCTTCCTCAATCTTATCGAAATCAGCCTCTACACCTTTTTCTACCAATTCTTTGTAGCGGCGCTCGGCTCTTACTTTAGATGATGCAGTTAAATAAATCTTTAAATCGGCATTTGGCAGTACGTTTGTTCCGATATCTCTTCCATCCATTAAGATATTAGCCGTCTTGGCAAGATCTCTCTGAAGATCTAATAGTGTTGCTCTTACCATTTTATATGCAGATGTCTTCGAAGCCATATTTCCAACTTCCTCGGTACGGATCAGTCCATTTACATTTTCTCCGTTTAATAACACCTGCTGCACTCCATCTTCATAGTTGATACTTACATGAATATCTGGACATGCTTTGTTGATTGCCTCTTCATCCTTTGGATCGATCTCATGTCTGATGAAATAAAGAGCCATCGCACGGTACATTGCTCCTGTATCCACATAAATAAATTCTAATTTCTTTGCAATTGTTTTTGCAATCGTGCTTTTTCCTGCTCCTGCTGGTCCATCAATCGCAATACTATACATTATCTTTTCCTCCTGATCTGCTTCCTAATATATTAATTCATTCCTGCAAGATATCCTGTTGACCATGCGATCTGAAGGTTAAACCCACCTGTGACCGCATCAAGATCTAATACTTCCCCTGCAAAATATAATCCTTTGATCTTCTTTGATTCCATCGTCCCCGGATCGATCTCTTTGACGTTAACTCCGCCTTGTGTAATGATCGCTTCTTTAAATCCACGCACTCCTGTAATTGTAAGTTCTAAATGCTTTAATAAAGAAACAAATCGTTCTCTTTCCTTCTTTGTGATCTCGTTAACCTTCTTATGCTCTGGAATTCCTGATAACTCTATCATAACAGGAATCAGCTTCTTCGGCAAAAGATGATCTAAGGAATTTACAAAATCTTTGTTTAATGTCTTATTAAAATCCTTTAATACTCTGTGATCTAACTGTTCTTTGTTAAGTGCTGGTTTCAGATCAATGATAAATT
>OGPC01001151.1_pt1 | contig 18854 bp, 15 predicted proteins | sample 1552911 | NCBI WGS metagenome assembly OGPC01 (sample SAMEA2580248, study PRJEB22360) | human gut metagenome | biome: human gut; feature: human-associated habitat; material: faeces | place: Denmark | collected 2008/2010 | reverse complement strand
AGGAAAAGAGAGATATGGGTACCATCACCAATATTGACGGAGAATACAGTCTTGAAGCCCGCAGAAACGGAGGAACTCTTGTGTTCTCTGCTGTAGGTTATATCAGTAAAACAGTTAGAGTCGGTTCCAACAATCAGACGGTAAACGTTAAGCTGGCTCCGGATAATGTGCTCCTGAACGAGGTTGTTGTGAAACCTCAAAAGGAAAAATACTCCCGTAAGAACAACCCGGCAGTCGAATTCATGAAGAAAGTAATCGAACACAAAAAGGCACAAGTCCTTGAAGTGAATGAATACTATCAGTACGACAAGTACGAGAAAATGAAGATGTCTATCAACGACCTCACGCCGGAAAAACTGGAAAAAGGAATCTACAAGAAATATTCATTCCTAAAAGATCAGGTGGAAGTTTCGGAAACAACCAACAAATTGATTCTCCCGATTTCCGTACAAGAGACGGCTTCACAAACTATCTATCGCAAAAATCCTGAAAGCAAGAAAACGCTTATCAAAGGTAAAAACTCCAACGGTATCGATGAATTCTTCTCCACAGGAGATATGCTCGGCACTGTATTGAAAGACGTATTTGCCGACATCAATATCTACGACGACGATATCCGATTGCTCCAGCAGCGTTTCGTCAGTCCGATCGGTAACAATGCCATCTCATTTTATAAATATTATCTGATGGACACATTGATGGTAAACAAGCGCGAATGTGTTCACCTCACGTTTGTTCCGCAAAACTCGCAAGACTTTGGATTCACCGGACATCTTTATGTATTGAACGACTCCACTTATGCCGTTCAGAAATGTACGATGAACCTGCCTAAAAAGACTGGAGTAAACTTCGTTAACCGTATGGACATCGTGCAACAATACGAGCAACTCCCTAACGGAAATTGGGTATTGGCGGATGATGACATGACCGTAGACCTGTCCTGGAATTCCAACAAAACAGCAGGCGGATTGCAGGTGGAACGAACTACAAAGTATAGTAATTATAAATTCGATCCTATCGAACAACGACTGTTCCGATTGAAAGGCAGCGTGATAAAAGAAGCGGATATGCTTTCGAAAAGCGATGAGTATTGGGCGAGTGTTCGTCAAGTACCGCTGACGAAGAAAGAAAGTTCGATGGATGTATTCGTCAACCGCCTCGAACAGATACCGGGATTCAAATACATCATCTTCGGAGCGAAAGCACTGATTGAAAACTTTGTAGAAACAGGAAGCAAAGGCCATCCGAGCAAAGTGGATATCGGTCCTATCAACACCATGATTTCAAGCAACTACATTGATGGTACCCGTTTCCGGTTAAGCGGCATGACAACAGCTCATTTCCATAAACACTGGTTCTTGAACGGATACGGAGCTTACGGTCTGAAAGACGAACGCTGGAAATATAGCGGTACGGTGACTTATTCGTTCAATAAACGCGATTATGTTGTCTGGGAATTCCCGAAACATTATCTTTCGGCTTCGTACAGTTATGACGTAATGTCTCCGATGGATAAATTCCTGTTCACAGATAAAGACAATATCTTCCTGTCGGTAAAAACAACGACAGTAGACCAGATGTCGTATATGCGCGATGCCACCATTAATTATGAACTTGAAACGCTGACAGGATTCGGAGTGAAAGCCATGCTGCGCCATCGTAACGACGAGCCTACCGGCAAACTGGAATATCTGCGCAATGATGCCGCGCAAACCCGTGTGCATGATGTCACGACTTCGGAAGCGAGTCTGACACTGCGTTATGCTCCGGGCGAATCATTTGTCAACTCCAAACAACGCCGCGTACCTGTATCGCTGGATGCTCCTATCTTTACCCTGACTCATGCCATGGGTTTCAAAGGAGTACTAGGTGGAGATTACAGTTTTAACCGTACGGAAGCAAGTGTATGGAAACGTTTCTGGCTTCCCGCTTCCTGGGGAAAGATTGATTGTAGCTTAAAAGCAGGCGCAGAATGGAACACGGTTCCTTTCCCGTTGTTGATCTTGCCGGAAGCTAACTTGTCCTACATCACCCAGCGCGAAACGTTCAATTTGATTAATAACATGGAATTCCTGAATGACCGTTACGCTTCCATGTCATTATCTTATGATATGAATGGAAAACTATTCAACCGGATTCCTCTTATCAAGAACTTGAAATGGAGGGAAATGTTCCGCGTACGTGCTTTGTGGGGAACATTGACGGATAAGAATAATCCGTTTAAGAGCAACAATCCCGATTTGTTCCGTTTCCCGACACGCGACGGTAAGTTCACCAGTTTCGTGATGGACCCGAAAGTGCCTTATATTGAAGGAAGTGTAGGTATCTACAACATTTTCAAGTTGCTGCACGTTGAATATGTACATCGTTTCACTTATCGTGATAATCCGGGTATCAACAAAAACGGTATTCGTTTCATGGTATTAATGGTATTCTAAAAAAATTATGCAACCTTTAGCAGAACGGTTACGGCCAAAAACTTTGGATGAATATATCGGTCAGAAACATTTAGTTGGACCGGGAGCCATCTTGCGGAAGATGATTGACGCAGGACGCATCTCTTCTTTTATTCTCTGGGGACCTCCCGGAGTAGGTAAAACAACTCTTGCACAGATCATTGCCAACAAACTGGAAACGCCTTTCTATACTTTGAGTGCTGTGACTTCCGGTGTGAAGGATGTACGCGAAGTGATAGACCGTGCCAAGAGCAACCGTTTCTTTTCGCAGTCCAGCCCGATTCTGTTTATCGATGAAATCCATCGGTTCAGCAAGTCACAGCAGGATTCACTGTTGGGAGCTGTAGAGAACGGAACAGTCACGCTGATTGGTGCAACAACGGAAAACCCGTCGTTCGAAGTCATCCGCCCTCTCCTATCCCGTTGCCAGCTTTATGTACTCAAATCTTTGGAAAAAGAAGATTTGCAGGAACTTCTGCAACGTGCCATCACTACGGATGCCATACTGAAGGAACGAAAAATTGAATTGAAAGAAACAACAGCTATGCTGCGCTTCTCCGGTGGAGATGCCCGCAAACTGCTTAATATATTGGAACTTGTTGTGCAATCGGAGACGGAGGAAACAGTTGTCATCACCGATGAAATGGTGACCGAACGCTTACAACAGAATCCACTGGCTTATGATAAGGATGGAGAGATGCATTATGACATTATCTCGGCTTTCATCAAGTCTATCCGCGGTAGCGATCCTGACGGAGCGATCTACTGGCTTGCCCGTATGGTGGAAGGAGGCGAAGACCCTGCCTTCATTGCCCGTCGGCTTGTGATCTCGGCTTCCGAAGATATCGGACTTGCCAACCCGAATGCGTTGCTTATCGCCAATGCATGCTTTGATACATTGATGAAGATCGGTTGGCCCGAAGGACGGATTCCTTTGGCTGAAACAACGATTTATCTGGCTACCAGTCCAAAAAGTAATTCGGCATACAGTGCGATTAACGATGCACTGGAGCTAGTCCGGTCAACCGGTAATCTGCCTGTGCCCTTGCATCTGCGCAATGCTCCGACCAAACTGATGAAACAGTTGGGATACGGACAGGAATATAAATATGCGCACAGCTATGAAGGTAACTTTGTCAAACAGCAATTTCTTCCGGATGAGCTGAAAGACAAACGGATATGGCAACCGCAAAACAATCCGGCAGAACAGAAACATGCCGAGCGAATGATACAGTTGTGGGGAGACAAATTTAAGAAATAAGTGTTCGTAAAATAAGTCACTCCCTTCTGTAAGAGAAGCTAAAAGCACAATAAAGCAGTAGGAAACATTATAACATATTAATAATATTGAAATTGAAATGAAGATTGTAGTTTTAGACGGCTATGCCGCCAATCCCGGAGATTTATCTTGGGAAGGTATGAAAGTTCTTGGAGAATGTACAATTTATGATCGTACAGCTCCGGAAGAGGTATTAGAACGTGCAGCCGGTGCAGAAGCAATTCTGACTAACAAGGTAATCATCAATGCAGACCACATGGCTGCACTGCCCGAACTGAAATATATCGGTGTGTTGGCTACCGGATACAATGTGGTAGACACAGCTGCTGCAAAAGAACGGGGAATCGTCGTTACTAATATTCCTTCATACAGCACCGCTTCCGTTGCTCAAATGGTATTTGCGCATATCCTGAACATCACTCAACAAGTGCAACACCACTCTGAAGAAGTGCATAAAGGTCGTTGGGCTAATAACAAGGATTTCTGTTTTTGGGATACTCCATTGATGGAACTACGGGAAAAGAAAATCGGTCTGGTAGGACTGGGAAATACCGGATATACCACAGCGCGCGTTGCTATCGGTTTCGGTATGCAAGTGTATGCATTGACTTCTAAATCTCACTTCCAGTTGCCACCGGAAATCAAGAAGATGGATTTAGATCAGTTGTTCAGCGAATGTGATATTATCAGTTTGCACTGCCCGCTTACTCCGGAGACACGCGAAATGGTAAATGCACGCCGTCTGGGTATGATGAAGCCGACAGCTATTTTAATCAACACCGGTCGCGGCCCGCTTATCAACGAACAAGACCTTGCAGACGCTTTGAACAATGGCAAGATTTATGCAGCCGGAGTAGACGTGCTTTCTACTGAACCGCCTTGTGCCGACAATCCATTACTAACTGCGAAGAACTGCTACATCACTCCGCACATTGCCTGGGCAACCATCGAGGCTCGTGAACGTCTGATGAATATTGCAATCAGTAACCTTCAGGCTTACATTGCCGGAAAACCGGAGAATATAGTCAATAAATAAAAAGCGATATATCCGAAAAGATAGAAAAGGCTTATATATAAAAACTCCCCTCATTTAACTTCTCTACCATGACATAGAGAATTAAATAAGGGGAGTTTATTTGTTCCTACAAGAATCTCAATTCGAAATTCTATGTGGACAAAGTATCAATATGAGTGTCCTCCTTCATCCATTTCTTTCTCGGTAATTTTGTGACGATCGATACTACGCCAAGCATAGAAAATATATGCAATTACGAATGGAACAAGAATAGAGACATAGGCCATTGTCTTTAGTGTAAATTCGCTGGAACAGCTATTGGCTAAAGTTAATGAGCTTTGCAGGTCTGTATATGACGGATAATAAGCGGTATTGTTGTACCCTGCTACCAGCAATAAAGATAAAACAGTCAGTACCGTACCGATTCCCGTAAACCAGATTCCTTTATCAAACGTCTTTTTAAGCAATGTCTTTCCAATGCCGAAAAGAACCAGTACCACACCAATCAGGAATAAAGCCAACACTACCGGCATTTCGATAAAGTTAGTGAGATACTTATATGGCTGCATATAAATTTCCTGTGTATCCGGATTAACGGCAAAGCCATCAGATACCAATGTACGAATGACAAATGCCAAAAAGAATACAAGGAACAAGACTGTATTATTGCGTACTGCACGACGACATTTATCGGTCAGCTCTTTATCATCAATATTATTAATGAAATAGAGAGATCCCAACACACGGGCAAGGAAGAATACAGCCAATCCAAGAATAACATTCCAAATGTTGGTCAGTGCATCCAATCCGTGCCAGCCATTTCCCCAATGACTGATTACCGGCATAATGGTATCTGTCATATTGGCCTTATTAATATAGAAATCAGAACCGGTGAAGAAAGTAGCCACCGCCCCGCCAAGTAACACAGGACCCACTACCCCATTAATCACCAAGAAAGTCTGATATGTCTTTTTACCTAACAGATTTCCTGCCTTACTCTGAAACTCATAACTGACAGCCTGCAATACAAAACTGAAAAGTATAATCATCCAAAGCCAATATGCACCGCCGAAACTGGTACTGTAAAACAAGGGGAAAGAAGCGAAGAAAGCTCCTCCAAATGTAACCAATGTAGTAAACGTAAACTCCCACTTACGTCCGGTAGAATTCACCATCATCTTACGATGTTCTTCGGTTTTACCCAAGCAGAACAACAAAGAATTACCTCCTTGTACAAACAATAAGAACACGAGTATGGCTCCTAACAAGGAAACGACAAGCCACCAATATTGTTGCAAAAATATATACATATAGCTAAAATATTAAGTAATGAGTAATAGGTAATTATCAATTCTCCGGTCCTTTTTTGATAGCCTTTACCATAATTCCGACACCTGCAATCAACATCACTGTAAACAGGAGCAGGAAGATAAAGAAAGTCGTTTGTACAGAGCTTACATCCAGTTTGGAGATGGCAGCCATTGTCGGCAGCATATCACGGATAGCCCACGGTTGACGCCCACATTCGGCAACCACCCATCCGGCTTGTCCGGCGATGTATCCCAAAGGAATTGTCAGCAGAGCAATCCAGTGCATCCAACGCATCTGGCTTAAATCTTTCTTATAGATAAAGAAGAGAACGACAATAAAGAACAGGATAAAGTATCCGCCCAAGATTACCATTACACGGAATGCATAAAAGTTCAGAGGAACATTCGGAACCAGTTGGTTCACATCTTTGATATATCCGTAACCGAAATATGGAATATTTTCCTGTAATACTTTATATGCAATTTGAGCATCTTCCTCATGTCCTGCACTCTTTGCTGCACGATAGGCAGCCAATGCACCGATAGCCGTTTTTCCACGTTCTATCTTCTCGGCAGCAGAAAGAGCTGTCGATCCGTCTTTCTGTTGATAACCACCCTCGATGATATTTGTAATACCAGGAACGTAGCCGTCTACATTACGTTCTGCAAGGAAAGAAAGCATGCTGGGGATTTCAAAACGGAAGAGGAAAGGATCTTTCCCATCGTTGTAAGTCTTCTTTTCCGGGTTCAACACTCCTATTCCAACCAGACCTACATTAGTGCCGCCTTCATACAGACCTTCCACAGCAGCCAGTTTCATCGGTTGCGTCTGGGCAATCTGATAACCGGAACCATCACCTGTCCAAACAGAAAGCAACGATGCTACTAATCCGAAAATCGCCCCAATCTTGATGCTGGCAAGCGCAAACTCACGATTACGTTTCTTCAGCAGATACCAACAACTGATGCCGACTACAAAAATAGCACCCAGCACCCAGCCGGACAATACCGTATGGAAGAATTTATTGACCGCTACAGGTGACGTAGCCACTGCCCAGAAATCTACCATCTCATTACGAACTGTATCAGGATTGAATTCCATGCCTACCGGATGCTGCATCCATGCGTTGGCAACGAGAATCCACCAAGCAGAAATCGTAGCTCCCAAGCCTGTGAGCCAGGTAGAAGCCAAATGAAAACGTTTACTTACTTTGCCCCACCCAAAAAACATGACGGCGATAAATGTGGCTTCCATAAAGAATGCCAAAATACCTTCAATAGCCAACGGAGCACCGAAGATGTCTCCTACAAACCACGAATAATTGCTCCAGTTCGTACCGAACTCAAACTCCAGAATCAAACCGGTTGCCACACCAATGGCAAAGTTTATACCGAAGAGTTTCATCCAAAACTGGGCAGTCTTTTTCCAAAATTCATTGCCTGTTTTATAATACAGCGTCTCCATGATTCCCATCACCACTGCCAGTCCGAGTGTGAGAGGAACAAAAATCCAGTGGTACATGGCTGTCATCGCAAATTGGGCTCTCGACCAATCGATCAGCGAGGTGTCAATACTTTCAATCATAATCCTATGTAGTTTAAGAGTTAAAAATCAGTAGATTTACCGGGGATGGCACGTTCTATCAGTTCGTTTCCCACGTATGTTCCCTTGTCGTCATCCGTAGGATGGTCACGGAGGAAATCAGGGAAAAAGAACATTTTAAGGATGAAGAACATAACGAATAATTTCAGCAGAATGATAACCCACAGGGTACGCCCCAAGGTCATACTACGGAAGCCCTCCAAATAGAAGTTCCAGATCGTAAGCAGTGTATTCTTCATATGTTGACGTTATAATTTGTAATGAGTACAAATATACATTTTTTATAATTAAAACAAACAACTAGTCAAAAAAGTTGTGTGATTTGTTGTGTTTTTCTTCAAAAACCTGCCTATCGACAGAAAAAAAACATTTAACGGCGAAATTACGTCATCCGTCTATCGTTTTTGCGGCATATATAATATGTACGTACCTTCGCTAACAGTAAATCAATAGAAGTATGAATATGATAAATGTAAGAAGATTGACAGTGATGACATTTCTTGGAGCAGGTATGCTGTCCGGCATATCTGCCCAAGTTTCTCCGCTGCAAGTCGATACGCTGAAAGAAACGAAAATTCCGGCTCAATGGGATTTGCAGTCATGCATCGACTACGCAAAAGAGCAGAACATCACGATTCGCAAGAACCGGATCACTGCGGCCAGCACGCAGATTGATGTGAAGACAGCTAAGGCTGCCTTGTTTCCCAGTCTTTCATTCTCTACCAGCCAGCAGGTGGTGAATCGTCCGTATCAGGAGACGAGTAGTCGGGTAAGCGGCAGCGAAATTATCAGTAGCAATAGTAAAACGAGCTACAATGGTAATTATGGACTGAATGCGTCGTGGACTCTATATAATGGTAATAAAAGACTGAAAACCATCCAACAGGAAAAGTTGAACAATCAGGTAGCCGAACTGGACGTAGCGACTTCCGAAAATAACATTCAGGAATCTATCGCCCAAGTGTATATCCAGATTCTTTATGCAGCCGAGTCTGTCAAAGTAAACGAAAGTACCCTGCAAGTCTCTATTGCGCAGCGTGACCGCGGACAGGAACTTCTGAACGCCGGAAGTATTGCTAAAAGCGACTTCGCCCAACTGGAAGCACAGGTGAGCACAGACCGATACCAACTTGTCACAGCGCAAGCCACTCTTGAAGATTACAAATTACAACTGAAACAATTGCTCGAACTGGATGGGGAGAATGAAATGAACATCTACCTCCCTGCCCTGTCCGACGAAAATGTACTGGCTCCGTTGCCTACCAAAAAAGATGTGTACATTAGTGCATTGAGTCTTCGCCCGGAGATTGAAGCTAGCAAACTTAATGTAGAGGCTTCCGAACTGGGTATCGGTATTGCCAAATCAAGTTATTTGCCCACAATCAGCCTTAGCGCAGGAATCGGGACCAACCACACCAGCGGCAGTGACTTCACTTTCGGAGAGCAAGTGAAAAACGGATGGAACAATTCGATCGGATTGTCTGTCAGTGTGCCGATCTTCAATAACCGTCAAACTAAAAGTGCCGTACAGAAAGCAAAATTGCAATACGAGACGAGCATGTTATCCTTGCTTGACGAACAAAAGGCTCTGTACAAGACCATCGAAGGACTCTGGCTGGATGCTAACAGTGCACAGCAACGTTATGCAGCAGCAAACGAGAAGTTGAAGAGTACACAAATCAGCTATGAGTTGATTAGCGAACAGTTTAATCTGGGAATGAAGAATACCATAGAACTTCTTACTGAAAAGAACAACTTGCTGCAAGCACAGCAGGAACAGCTTCAAGCCAAATATATGGCTATACTGAATATGCAGTTGCTGAAGTTCTATCAGGGAGATCAATTAGCAATCTAAATAAAAGCATAATAAACGAATGAAAACGAAAAAGATTATCTTAATCGCTGTGGCAGTCGTTGTGGTAGCAGGTGCAGGAATCTGGTTCTTTGCAGGTTCACCGGCCAAGCACAAAGTCACCTACGCCACTGCCTACGTGAGCAAAGGCGATATTTCAAATTCGGTCACTGCTACCGGAACCATCGAACCGGTGACGGAAGTAGAAGTCGGTACGCAGGTTTCCGGTATCATCGACAAGATTTACGTAGATTACAACTCGGTAGTAACCAAAGGACAGTTGATTGCCGAAATGGACCGTGCCACATTGCAAAGTGAATTGGCATCACAACAGGCAACGTACGATGGTGCAAAAGCCGAATATGAATATCAGAAGAAGAATTATGAACGTAGCAAAGGCTTACACGAAAAGTCACTGATTAGTGATACGGATTTCGAACAGGCCCTCTACAACTATCAGAAAGCGAAAAGTAGCTATGATAGCAGTAAGGCATCGCTCGCAAAAGCAGAACGTAACCTGGCTTATGCTACTATCACCTCACCGATTGACGGAGTAGTCATCAGCCGTGATGTGGAAGCAGGACAAACCGTTGCTTCCGGATTCGAAACTCCGACACTGTTCACCATTGCTGCCGACCTGACACAGATGCAGGTAGTAGCCGATGTGGATGAAGCTGATATAGGCGGTGTAGTAGAAGGCCAGCGTGCCAGCTTCACGGTAGATGCTTATCCGAATGATGTATTCGAAGGCGTAGTTACACAAATTCGTCTGGGAGATGCAAGCAGTACGAACAGTACGAGCACCACCACTACAGTAGTTACTTATGAAGTTGTAATCTCTGCTCCCAACCCTGATTTGAAACTGAAACCTCGTTTGACAGCTAATGTCACGATCTATATTCTTGATAAAAAGGATGTGTTGTCTGTCCCGAACAAAGCACTGCGATTCACACCTGAAAAACCGTTAATCGGTAATAATGACATCGTAAAAGATTGCGAAGGCGAACATAAACTCTGGACTCGTGAAGGAACCACATTCACCGCTCATCCGGTAGAAGTAGGAATCAGCAACGGTATATCTACAGAAATTATCAGTGGCATTTCCGAAGGAACAAAAGTAGTGACCGAAGCTACCATAGGAGCAATGCCCGGTGAAAATGTGGCTGCTGAAGGAAATCAGGAAAGTGGCGGAGAAAGAAGTCCGTTCATGCCTGGCCCTCCGGGAAGCAAGAAGAAAAAATAATTATTCTAGAGGGTGTCATAATGAATAATAAAACGCAGATTAACGCGAATTATCGCAAAAATAATTCTACAAGTCGTTGGTTAATATATCAATATAATTGAAATAATCTGCGATAATTTGCGCTAATCTGCGTTTTGACACACTCTCTTTACACATTATTTACGATGAAAAAAGTAATTGAAATACAAAATATCAAACGTAACTTTCAGGTAGGCGACGAAACCGTCCACGCATTGCGGGGCGTTTCGTTCAATATCAATGAAGGAGAGTTTGTTACCATCATGGGGACTTCCGGTTCGGGAAAATCCACGCTGCTTAATATATTAGGCTGCCTGGACACCCCGACCAGTGGAGAATATCTGCTCGACGATATTCCTGTACGTACGATGAGCAAGCCTCAACGTGCAGTACTAAGAAACCGGAAGATTGGCTTCGTGTTCCAAAGCTACAACTTGTTACCTAAAACGACGGCTGTAGAAAATGTGGAACTACCGCTTATGTACAACTCTGCCGTGAGCGCTTCCGAACGCCGTCGCCGCGCCATCGAATCCCTACAGGCTGTAGGATTGGGAGACCGTCTGGAACATAAATCCAACCAGATGTCCGGTGGACAGATGCAACGCGTTGCCATCGCACGCGCATTGGTCAACAATCCGGCAGTGATTCTTGCCGACGAAGCGACCGGAAACCTCGATAGCCGTACCTCTTTCGAGATACTTGTACTGTTTCAAAAGCTTCATGCAGAGGGACGTACGATTATCTTTGTAACACATAATCCCGAACTTTCGCAATATAGTAGCCGGAATATCCGTCTGCGTGACGGTCAGGTTATAGAAGATACAACCAATCCGAAAATTCTGTCTGCTGCCGAAGCGCTGGCCGCATTGCCGAAAAACGACGAGGATTAATAATTATTCAATGTGCCGATATACTAATGTGCCGATTGCTGAACAATAAACAGGTTGAGTGACTATACCTTCAGAAAATTGCCCCATTAGTATATGGACAAATTAGCAAATTATTCATTATGAATGGAACTAATTTATTTAAGATAGCTCTCCGGGCATTGGCGAACAATAAGCTGCGTGCTTTTCTCACCATGCTCGGTATCATTATCGGTGTTGCTTCTGTCATCACGATGCTGGCTATCGGACAAGGTTCGAAGAAAAGCATCCAGCAGCAGATTTCCGAGATGGGATCGAACATGATTATGATTCATCCGGGAGCCGATATGCGTGGAGGTGTCCGGCAAGACCCGTCTGCTATGCAGACTTTGAAGCTTGCCGACTACGAAGCCTTGCGTGATGAGACAAGTTTCCTGTCCGCCATCAGTCCCAATGTTTCATCATCGGGGCAACTCATTGCCGGAAACAACAACTACCCAGCTTCCGTGAACGGTGTCGGAACAGAATACCTCGACATCCGCCAGCTGACTGTTGAAAACGGAGAGATGTTCACTGAAGCCGACATACAGAGTTCGGCCAAAGTATGTGTGATTGGAAAGACTATAGTAGACAATCTTTTTCCGGACGGAAGTGATCCGGTAGGTAAGATTATTCGTTTTAGTAAAATACCGCTTCGTGTGGTAGGTGTGCTCAAAGCCAAAGGCTACAACTCTATGGGACAAGACCAGGATGCAGTAGTACTTGCGCCATACACCACAGTGATGAAACGTCTGCTTGCCGTTACGTATTTGCAGGGAGTGTTTGCCTCTGCCCTTACCGAAGATATGACGGATTATGCTACTGACGAAATCAGTACGATCCTCCGTCGCAACCATAAGCTGAAAGCCTCGGATGACGATGATTTTACCATCCGTACCCAACAGGAATTGAGTACAATGCTCAACTCAACCACCGATTTGATGACAACCCTGCTGGCTTGTATCGCAGGTATTTCATTGGTAGTAGGTGGTATCGGAATTATGAATATCATGTATGTATCCGTTACGGAACGTACCCGTGAAATCGGTCTGCGTATGTCTGTCGGTGCACGTGGAGTCGATATTCTAAGCCAATTCCTTATCGAGGCCATCATGATTAGTATCACGGGAGGTATCATCGGAGTGATTATCGGTTGCGGGGCTAGCTGGATTGTCAAGAGCGTAGCGCATTGGCCTATCTATATCCAGCCGTGGAGTGTATTCCTTTCCTTCGCAGTATGTACCGTTACGGGCGTCTTCTTCGGATGGTATCCGGCTAAGAAAGCAGCAGATTTAGACCCGATAGAAGCCATCAGATACGAATAATTGATTGACAACCGTCGGTTGTCAATTAAAAAAATTATCTTTGTCTTTATGAAACAAACCTTTACATCCGCACGTCGTCCCCTGGAGATACTGATACACATTATCAGCTGGGGGATTATGTTCGGTTTCCCGTTCTTCTTCGTTGAACGTGGAAACGGGAACATTAACTGGATGGCCTATATACACCATCTTGCTGTACCACTCTCTTTTATGATTGCGTTCTACGTGAATTATTTCATTCTTGTTCCCCGTTATCTGTTTCAGAGTCAGGCCAAAAGATATATCGTCTACAACATTATCTTTTTATGTGTCATCGGCATTTTGTTACATCTCTGGCAAAGCCTGACATTCGATCCGTCATTTGCACCCAAAGCCAAAAGACCGGGTATGCCTCCGGGATGGCTATTCTTCCTTAGAGACATGTTGAGCCTCGTATTTACTATCGGCCTAAGTGCCGCTATTCGTATGAGTGCGCGATGGACGCAAAATGAAGCTGCCCGCAAAGAAGCGGAACGCAACCGTGCGGAAGCGGAACTGAAAAATCTGCGAAACCAACTGAACCCTCACTTTCTGCTGAATACCCTGAATAATATCTATGCACTGATTGCATTTGATTCGGACAAAGCGCAACAAGCAGTTCAGGAGTTGAGCAAACTGCTTCGTTATGTGTTATATGATAACCAACAGACGTACGTTCCTCTCTGTAAAGAGGTTGATTTTATCCGAAATTACATTGAACTGATGCGCATCCGCCTGTCAGCCAATGTACAGATGATTACTAAATTTGATATTCAGCCTGACAGTCAGACGCTTATTGCTCCGCTTATCTTTATCTCATTGATAGAGAATGCTTTCAAGCATGGCATCTCCCCTACTGAATCGAGTTTCATCAGTATTCATCTTTCGGAGAATGATAAGGAAGTGATTTGCGAAATCCGCAACAGTAATCATCCAAAGACAGTGGAGGATAAAAGTGGCTCGGGTGTGGGACTGGAGCAAGTCAGCCGCCGGTTGGAGATTCTTTATCCCGGGGCTTATACCTGGTCGAAAGGTATCTCAAAAGATGAAAAAGTATATGAATCGAAATTAAGTATCAAGATCAGAGAGTAGATTTCAAAACATTGAATATAAAAACTTTAGATATAAAATAGTATGATGTTACGTTGTGCAATTGTTGACGATGAGCCGTTAGCTCTTAGCTTGTTAGAGAGTTACGTGAATAAAACCCCGTTCTTGCAACTCGTAGGAAAGTATTCCAGTGCGGTTCAGGCAATGAAAGAATTGCCTGGCGAAGAGGTCGATCTCCTGTTTCTGGACATCCAGATGCCGGAGCTTAATGGTTTGGAGTTTTCGAAGATGGTAGATCCGCACACCCGCATTGTGTTTACTACCGCTTTCGGACAGTATGCCATCGACGGTTATCGTGTCAATGCACTCGATTACCTGCTGAAACCAATCTCCTACGTCGATTTCCTGCAAGCTGCCAACAAAGCCCTTCAATGGTTCGAACTTGTGCAGAAACCGGAAGAGATAGACAGTATTTTTGTGAAAAGTGACTACAAACTGGTGCAAGTGGACTTGAAGAAAATCATGTATATCGAAGGACTGAAAGATTATATTAAAATATATACGGAAGATGCTTCCAAACCTATTCTATCACTGATGAGTATGAAAGCAATGGAGGAACTTTTACCTTCCAGCCGTTTCATACGCGTGCACCGCTCATTCATCGTACAAAAAGATAAGATACGTGTGATCGATCGCGGGCGTATTGTTTTTGACAAGACATATATTCCTATCAGCGATAGTTACAAGCAAGTTTTTCAGACTTTTCTTGACGAAAGGAGCTAATTATTCATGAATTTATCGGTAAAAAAGTGAATTTTGTCGATTATAGTTTGTCAAAACCCGTTTTATATCTACCTTTGCAACGAACAGAAAGGGATTGTGAAATTCCAAGAATAGAATAGTTTAGTTAAGTCTAGTTTAGTTTTTGTGTTAATCGGAAGCCTGCAAGAGAGCATGAGCTTCCGATTTTTATTTTACTGATATACAGTATATTAAAAGCAAAATCGAACTATTTTTCTTATCAATTAGTAGTCTATATTAGAGAACAAAAACGTCACTTTTGACGCTATAAAATGGTCGGATTATGGTCGGAAAATTCCCGGATTAGAATCTGATTATAAGTAAATTACAATAGGATGTTAAAAAAATAATGGTCGAAAACGCCATTTTTACCCTAAAAACACAAATTATGGCTACATTAACATTGGTAATAGTTCCCGCAAAGAGGTTATCAGACGGGACCCACAAAATAAGAATTCGAGTCGCACACAACTCCGAAACGAGATTCATCACCACGAATATAGTGGTAAGGGAAAACGAGTTTAAGAACGGTAAAATAGTACACCGTCCAGACAAGGATTTTCTCAATACAAAATTACAACAGCTATACAACCTTTATTTCAAGCGATACATGGAACTGGACTACCCTGATTCGCTCTCGTGCACACAATTAGTCAAAATGATAACTAACCCGCTAAACGGAGAAAAGCACCGTAAGTTCGAAGATGTCGTGGATGAATATCTGTCCCAAATAGATGAAGAAGAACGTACCAAGACATACAAACTCTATCGGTTGGCCACAAACAAGTTTATGCAATTCATCGGGAGCGGTTCTCTCATGGAGCATATCACCCCTATCAGAATGAACCAGTATATATCATGGCTCAAAAAGACAAAGCTGTCAAGCACCACAATCAACATCTACATAACCCTGCTAAAAGTTATCATCAACTATGCCATAAAAATGAGATACGTTACCTACGATATCGACCCTTTCATTACAGCCAGGATTCCATCAGCCCAAAAGAGAGAAACCCAAATTACAGTGGAAGAACTCAAGACAATCAGGGATGCAAATTTAGAGCATTACAATCTCAACGTAACACGGGACATCTTCATGCTTACTTATTATCTTGCCGGCATGAACCTAGTAGACATACTAGCATACGATTTTCGGACGGATGAAATAAACTACATCCGGAAAAAGACCAAAAACACCAAAGAAGGGGACTCCCTGATTTCCTTTTCCATTCCCGAAGAAGCAAAGCCCATTATAAAAAAGTATATGAAAAAGAATACCGGGAAAATCATATTCGGGAAATACAAGAACTATACCTCCTGCTATAACCTGCTGGCCAGGAAAATCAGTCAATTGGGCAAGGTGGCAGGAATCAGGCATAAATTCACCCTGTATTCAGCCCGCAAATCATTCGTCCAACATGGATATGACCTGGGAATTCCTCTTAGTACACTGGAATACTGTATCGGGCAGTCAATGAAAGAAGATAGACCAATCTTCAACTATGTCACAATAATGAGAAAACACGCTGATAAAGCAATCAGGGAAATACTTGACAACTTGAAAAATGAATAATCACATATAAAATAAATCACTAAGAATTTGCATAATAACCAAATGCTTATTATCTTTGTAGTGTCAAATAAGAGTTCTTAATTTTAATGTTTAACTGATGAAAGATGAAGAAAAAAAAGAATTAGAACAAGAGTATGAGAATTTAAAACTTCTCGCTTCATTTCACGAGGCCTATGGGGTTCCTGAAAATGCCAAAGAACGGGAAGCGCTTATAAATGACATACTCGATCGGATGAACGAAATCCAAGAGAAATTAAAAAAGTTGTAATTAACATCCCTCCCTTCGGGGAGGGACAAACATTAAAAGCTATGATAGATTGGAATGATTGCCTGCCAACAAAAGAAATGCAGGCTGACTTTGAAAGATTCAAAGAACTAAAAACCACAGAAGAAAAAGAAGCTTTCAAAAAGGAAATGCAGGATAAATATAATAAACTACCGGAAGCCCAAAAGGAAGCCTACAAAAAAGCATCTGAAGCCGGGCTAAAAGCAACGGTAAATGCCTGCAATGATTATATAGAAAGAGCGGAAGAAGCCATATTACGTGATAAACTTGGAGAATTGCCCGAAGCAATCTCATTCAGTTATATTGCAAAGAAATATTTTGGTAAAAGTAGAAACTGGCTATATCAGCGTATTAACGGGAATATAGTCAACGGGAAAAAGGCTCGCTTTACTGACAATGAACTCAAAACGTTCCTGAACGCTTTGAACGATGTTAGCGAAATGATTCATCAGACATCATTAAAAATCAGTTAAGCTCTTATTTGACACCATCCCTGCATTGAGCCGATGCAGGGATTTTTATTGTCTAATCAAAAAATAATTGTATCTTTGCAACATCAAGATAATACGGACATAATTCGGATTATTTTGGTTTGACTTTGGTGAGGGGGGGTGGTTCCCCTCACTTTTTTTATACCCTTACCGAACTTTTAAATTATATATTAGTACTATTTTATGTAACCCTTCTTGAGAATATGTTGATTTTGTGTGTTGTTGAAAAGAAGGGAAGTGGGGGCTTGCCCCCACTAACTACACATAATATTGCAATCATATCAACATTATAAAATTAACTTTTAATAAAGTCATAAAAGCGTTCAATTCTTTTACAGCCATCAAAATCAGCACCTTTATCTGTCCTAATAAGCGTATTCGGCCCTGTCAATACTACAATATCCTCCTCTTCCCACCTGCGTAATTTAAGATATTTAATTTTGTACATATTTTCACTTAAAATGTTATAATACAATTGTGTATCAAAATATCCAACTTCAATATCTTTATCTGAAAATATTATTTTATCAAATAGAGGAAAGGAAATCCCTATATATAAAGGGGAATGAAGTTCATATTTAAATATTAAATCATAGCCATAATATACACTTAACATCACATGCATTTTCTCTGTCAACTGATAGCTGAAACTAATGACTGTTATTTCATTAGTTTTTGTGGTCCTATATCAAACTCATAAAAACGACCATCAGGAGCAGACAACTTAAGATTCAACAACTTTTTTTCATCTATTGAAATAGAAACAGGAGCATAATACAATCTACTACTACCATAAGTTACAATATTTTTCTTTTCTGATAAATTAGAAGTTATTTTCAAGCCTAATGCTAAGATAAAATGAAAATTAAATCCTAACTCAATTATTTTAAATCCTACATTAAACAACACTTCCCCTATTTTGGCTAAAACTAAAAATAAAACAGAAATATTGGCCTTATTTCTTGCATTATATAATTCAAAATCATTTAATGGTAGTTTTCTGTCATAATGAGCCCCTCCATTTTTATCTGCCATTTTCTTTATTACTTGCCATATTTTAATTTTCACTCCATTAATCACAATTACATCAAGTTCCATCCAGTCCTTTAACGACACCTTTTGGATATTGTCCTTAGTCGGATATGTAGTAGTATCAAACAAGTGAGAAAAATATTGATTCTCTTTCTCATCATATTCTTGTTTTCTTACATATACGTTTAACTCCACTCCTAGTTCTTCTGCCAATTCAAATGAAACAGGTTTATTTTCATCAGTTATTTTTTTTAATTGATTATTCTGGTCATGAGGTAAAACAAACAAAGCTCTCAGTTGTCCTGATAATGGTATGAAATAATGATTTTTTCTTTGTCCCACAAAATCCAAAGCATCTCTTATTATTTGCATACCATTAAATAATTCCAAATACCTCCAATATGTATTTTTAAAAACGTTATTATCCATATAGATCCAATCTTAAGATTTTAATATTTTCAAAAATAATTCTAAATCATTTTTTTTAAATATACCATCATCATACCCTTCTATTAAACCTATAGACAAGAAAACATCTTTTATATCATGGTCGACTTTTCCATATAGAATATAGGTATGATTCATTAAATATTCTAG
>OGPC01001147.1_pt1 | contig 18903 bp, 9 predicted proteins | sample 1552911 | NCBI WGS metagenome assembly OGPC01 (sample SAMEA2580248, study PRJEB22360) | human gut metagenome | biome: human gut; feature: human-associated habitat; material: faeces | place: Denmark | collected 2008/2010 | reverse complement strand
GATTTAAGGTTAACAAAGGTTGGAGCAAGGCGTTGCTCCTTTTTTTATGTCCATAGGTTTCTTCCCTATTTAAATTAGAAGCAGAAAACGCTTGCTTCCAATGATAAAATACTTCTTTCCTCTCCACAACCCAATCCTACACATACATTATAAATCATTAGAGCAATGCAAAGAGGCAGCTACAATATAGCGCAAACTAGAATTCTATACTTTTATAAAAAAATAATAAACTTCAATTAATACTTGTCCAGACAGAAATTCATATTCTGCATACAAATATTAGCATTTTTCTTGTTTATATCGGCTAAGAATAATACATTTGCATCTATACAAACCAAATTAATATAATTATGAATAAAATTCCCATTTTTTCATTGACACTACTTTTTGCTTTAATTTTACCATTATTTGCAAATGCACAGGTAACAGTAAAGGGTATTGTAACTGACGAAAGTGGGGTACCATTAGTTGGCGTTTCCGTCCGCTATAAGGAAGTCCCCCAAGTTGGTGTTACCACAGATATTGATGGTAAGTTTTCCATCAAGGAAGTAAAAGAAGGGAAAACGCTTGTTTTTTCCTATATCGGTATGAAAAATGCAGAGCGTTTACTAAAAGGGACAACCTCTTTCATCAAAATACAAATGGAGGCAGAAACAAGTGAACTCGATCAGGTTGTTATCACTGGTTATACTCAAACCACATTTAAAAAGATGACAGGTTCAGTAGGCATCATTACTGCCGATCAGCTAAAAGATCAGGCTCAACCGACTGTTGACGCCTTAATGCAAGGTAAAATTGCGGGTGTAGCCGTATCAGCTGTAACCGGACAGCCCGGTAGTACACAGAAAATACGAATCAGAGGTACCAATACTGTTACCGGAGACGGTGAGCCACTATGGGTAATTGACGGAGTTCCTATGCAAGGAAGTACAGCAGACATGCCCAATAGTTCTGAAATAAAATCGGGCCAGTTTGATGATTTATTCATGAATGGTGTTGCAGGGATCAATCCGAGTGATATTGAAAGTATCACTATCTTAAAAGATGCCTCCGCCACAGCAATTTATGGTTCACGAGCAGCAGGTGGTGTAATTGTTGTTACTACCAAAAAAGGAAAACAAGGAAAAACCAGAGTTAACTATTCTGGTAATGTTTCCGTCACTTTGTCACCCCAACGAGATTATTCTTTGATGAATTCAAAAGAAAAGCTTGCATATGAACAAGGATTATGGGATGAATTTTCTGCTCCCGGCTTTGAAGCAGGAAAAACAGATTATCCTGTCGTAGGCATAGTAGGCATTATTAGATCCGGAAAAGGTCGTTTTGAAGGATGGAATAAAGAACAACAGGATAGCTATATTAACGAATTAGGACAAACAAACACTAATTGGTACGACGAACTATTTCGTAATGGCGTATCCACTACGCACAATCTATCCATTAGTGGAGGAGGAGAAAAATATACTTACTATACATCATTATCATATACACGTAATGCCGGTCTATTAAAAAATAATGACTACGATCGTTATAATATAACTGCTAACCTTTCTATGAACCCCAACCAAAAAGTAAAATTGGATTTTGGGGCATCAATGTCCTATCAATACTCTAAATCGCCAGCATTAAATAACATCAACCCATTTACATATGCTTACTTTGCTAATCCATACGAAAGTCCATATAATACAGATGGTAGCTACAGAGCAGATGAAACCTATTATTCATTAGGAGAATATAATAATAACAAAACATCCAGAAAAACTGTTCCCGACAGTGGCTTCAATATCATGCGCGAGATGAATGAAACTTCTTCACGCACCAAAAATGTCAATACTACCGTACGGACAGGGATCGATTATAGTATTATCAGCAAATTACGTTTTGTCGGATTAGCTTCGTTCACTTATTCCACTAACCGTTTAAAAGAGATCTACAACAGTGATACGAAAGCTGCTTTGGACAATCGTTTATCAGTAGATGGGTTAAGTCAGAAAGAGTATGCCTCTATATTACAACGCAATATTGACAACGAAAGTTATATGGTACGCGGACACTTCGCTTATGACGATCAATTCGGAAATGACCACTCTATTTCCCTTATCGCTGGTGCCGAGCTCCGTGGAAGTAAATCAAACAGTCTGTATAGCAAACGATATGGTTATGATGCAATAACAGGCAATACAATCACCCCGCTGCCATCAACCACGGAAGGTATCGGATATGCACAATTAAAAGAGTATTTGGCAGCCCTCGATGCCTCTACCGGAGAAACATGGAATGAACAACGTTTTGCTTCCTTCTATGCTTCCGCCGACTATTATTATAAAAATAAATATGTGCTGAATGCTTCTTTCCGCACTGATGGTAGTTCCAATTTTGGTAGTGACAAACAATTCAATCCCAACTGGGCTGCAGGTGCTGCGTGGAATATCAGTGAAGAAAACTTTATGCAATCTCTCAAACCGGTATTAAACCGGTTAACCCTCCGTCTGGCAACCGGATTCACTGGTAATATCAACCGTAGCGTAAGTCCACAAATCATCATCAACTATTTTGATGATTACCGCAATGTATCAAATAATGTTTTTCATATTGGCAGTATCACCACACCACCTAATCCGGACTTACGCTGGGAAAAGACTCAAGATGTAAAATTAGCCTTAGATTTCGGACTATTTAATGACCGTCTGAATGGTATCATCGAAGGATATTACCGAAAAAGTTCCGATATAGTAACGAGTGTGCAAGTACTATCAACTACCGGATATACCAGTCAAAGATACAATACTGCAGAGTTAGAAAACAAAGGTATTGAAATCACCTTAAACGGAACCCCTGTAAAAAGTAGAGATTTCACATTGGCTTTATCTGCCAATCTTGCCTACAACTTGAATATAGTAGCTAAATATAATCCATCATATAAATCTATGGGATATTCCAATCTATGGGAAGGCTATCCTGTAGGCGCTATTTACAGCGGCAGATTTACAGGTATAGACCCTGATACAGGACTTTATACCTTCCAATTACGCCCGGATGCAGAAATACATACCGCCACAGATTTGAATAAATCAGATAACTATCGTTATTATCTAGGAACAGACGAAGCTCCTGTAACCGGAGGTTTCAATGTAACAGCAGAGTATAAAGGTATTAGATTGAGTGTTAATGGTACTTTTGCAACAGGAGCTAAACAGTTTGAGTACATTGAATCCCCCGCCTCATACCAAAACACAGGGGGAGGAGTACAAAATCAATCAACACAAGTCTTCCAAAACGATTTATTCGCCCAACATTTAAATGTCCCCAAGCTTGCTGCCGACCGGTGGACGACTACTAATACCAATGGTACCTATCCCCGAGTTTGGAATGTATTTGGTGAATCATATGGTTTTAACTATTACAATCCTATGAGTAAAGAAATAACTCGAGGAGCTTTTCTTACAAATCTATCATATATGCGTATCAAAAGCATAATTTTAGGTTATACACTGCCCAAAAAACTACTGAAACAAACCAATCTTTCAAATGTAGATTTTTCGATGGCACTCAATAATTTTATAACTGTCACAAGCTATAAAGGCATGGATCCGGAAACACCAGGAGCAACTTATCCTGTAAGCCGGTCCGTTATGTTTAGCGTAAATGTAGGATTCTAAAAAGCAAAAAGACAATGAAAAGAAAACTATTTATATTTATATGTTGCAGTTTGTGTATCGCACTCACCTCATGTACTAAATACCTGGATGTAAAACCCAAAGGTAAGGTTATACCCAAAACTGCTGAAGAATTTTCTTCTATCCTTCATTATTGGTTAGATGATATTGAAAAAGGTCTAGATGATGTTATCGTTCTTTCACCTGAACGAACTGCCGATTTAGAACTTTTTGCAGAAGATCTGGACGGCACCTTAGCTAGTAGCTATGGAACAATAGATTTATATGCAGGAACTAGTATCAACAGAAATCAAAAATACTATTCAACATTATATTCCGCTATCAAAGATTGCAACATAATCATTGGAGAGATGGAAGATACAGAATCAGAAACGGCCAAAACCTTATTAGGAACCGCATGGAGCATCCGTTCTATTTGCTACTACAATTTAATGATACGTTATTGTGAACCTTATCAATTACAAACAGCTTCCGAAACACTAGGATTACCTCTCGTGGACGAATTTGATATCGAAGCCAAGCCAAGCCGGTCCACTCTTAAAGAAACAGCCGATTTTATATTGAAAGGATTCCAACATGCGCTATCATACAACTCAACAGATAAAAACTATATTTTTACTGCACCAATAACTAAAGCCTATATGGCACGTTTCTTCTTTTGGACACAAGACTGGAATAATGCCATTATTTATGCTAAAGAAGTTTTAGATAAATATCCAATGCTTGAAGCTGACGAGTATGTTAACGCTATAAATCAAAAACTAGAGCCAACTAAGAACGTCATTATACGTTCATATACAAATGAGAATGACGTTGCAAGCGTAGGATATCTAGCTGCTCAAACAAATGTCCAGAAACGCCCTGTATGCAAAAACTTAGTAGACCTTTTTGGTAATACCCCAAATGATATCCGTAATTCAGGGTTTAATACCAAACGAATAACAACTAAAGTCGTTACCACAAAATTCCGTAGTGAAGAGTTATGTCTTATCATTGCTGAAGCATACGCACATTTAGGTAAAGAGACTGAAGCATTAGAATATTTGAATTTATTACGTTCCAAACGGATTACGGAAAATTATATAGCTTATACAATGGATAATCTCCCTGAAGTTTTTAAACAGAATATTACGACAGATGCAACAGGGACACCACTTACCAAATTAATGTCAGCTATCCTTTGTGAACGTAGGAAAGAACTATTTTTGGAAGGTGATCGTTGGTTTGAGCTAAAACGTAATGGACGTCCAGAATTCTGGATTGCCGCTAATGGGAAAAAATATGTAACGGAAAAATATTTATATACTTTCCCTATTCCCAAATCTGATGTGAACCTATTTCCTGGGCTTATCATACAAAACCCGGGATATATTGAATAACCATTAATACACTAGAACAATGAAAAAGCTATTATATACAATATTTATATTCATCATATCCTTTAGTACTTTTTCAGCCTGTGATGAATCTGAAGAGTTAACTCCTAAAGTAGATGATACAACAAGTGATTATTTACTTCCAACCGGAGTAATTCTCACCGCTCAAGAACGGGAAGAAGTCCAAGAACGTTGGAATGAATATAATACTGCCATTAATCAGTAAAATTAAAGAAAGATGAAAACTATAATAAAGGAAATAACTAAAATTCTGACAATAACATTATTGGCAATGATGGTTACTTCATGCAATAATGATAATGATGCAGGGGCAAATCTCTCCTTTAGCCGCTCTATCTATGTTCTACCGGCTACTGGAAGTTTAAATATAGAACTAAAAGCCTCTGTAGCTCCAGAAAATGATCTGATAGTTCCTATAACCATCGATGGTTCAGCAGTGTTAAATGATGAATACGAAATATCAGCTAAAGAATTTATAATAAAGGCAGGAGAAACAAATGCCCAAATAACAATAACCCCCAAAAATAACCTAGCCCAAGGAAAAGAAATCCGTTTGTCTATCAATCCGGTAGCAGGATATAGCTTAGGAGATAAGAATGTGGCTATCATTCCGATAGAAACCAAAGAACGTATTATGTACTCATTCACCACTTCTTATTCCCGCATTCTTAGTTCTATCCAAATATGGGTTGAAATACAAGGTGAAATTAGTGGACGAAGCTATATCCCTCAAACAGACATTGTACTTCCATTAAAAATATCTTCTTCCAGTACTGCAGAATTGGATACTGATTTTGAAATCGAAAATAACTCAACTTCTATAACTATTCCGAAAGGTACGCGACAAGTCAACTTCAGCGTTAATATAGTAGAAGGAGCAGAAGATTATGCTGGAAAAGAAGCCATCCTTGAATTGAAAGCCCCGGAAGGAGAAGATCCTGATTTATATTATGCAGGTTCATTCACTACTTTCACTGTAAAATTGGATCAATTAAAATTTATCGACTTATTAGGCAAATGGAAACCTGTTGAGCTTAGCAACGAAGATGGTTTTTATGTATGGGGTGAGGAAGAACTCCCCAGTAACGATTTTGAAGGAAAATTACCTAAAGATTTTGCTGCTGGTGACTATTTGGAATTTACTAACGAAGGCGGAGTCGATAGAATTATTCCCCACATGACTGGAGGTTTGAAAAAATATTTCTGTGGACCAGAACACAAGGTTACATTCGATCATATAAACAAAGAGTTCCTTGATGCTTCTATATTTGACTATATAATGGTCCCCTATTTTAAAATAACCAATATAAACAAACTCTTTTCTACAAAAACAGAAATTGGTGATGCCCTTTTGGGATTAGATAAAATAGACGATAACAATATTTATGTCTATATCCACGACTATATTCCAACCGATTTCTTTACGTACTCCTATGAACAATGGGGAGGATTTGATGCTGAAATGTTTGGTATTACATATAAATTCACACGAGTAGAAGAAGAAGAATAAAAAATTAAGGATGCCCGTATGGCTCGGGCATCCTTAATTCAAATTATACATATCTTATTTTCTCAACGCCTTCTCAATTATAAACAACCGATAATCATAATCCTCTCTTAACTTTTTCGTCGGTGCCATTGCTTTAGCTTTTGTATATTCCTGTTTCAAATCCATCAGACATCCATACCAAAAATGAGCTCTTGCCGGAACAGACAGATATGAAATGCTTTCAATTGGCTCCATTCCCCAATGAGAATTAGTTTCTCCAATCGCAAAGCTAGAAGAACCGGATGATGAACCTTTTTCTTTTACCGGACTTACATCCGACCATGAAATAACAGCATTCAAGAATTGTCCTTGCATAAAACGCTTAAATTCAGCAGAACTCTTGCCCATCCTGGCTTCCTTGAATAAGAAACTTATCAGATCTGAAATAGCCTGCTGTTGCGTATAAGGATCATTCGATTTACTTTCACTAAGCCAGATATTACTCAACTGTACCAATACCAAGTTTCCCAGGAATTTTTGAGAATAATCGGCAACACTCCCTGTTAAGGCACAATGATTCAGCAATTCCTTATCATCCATCCATGTCATCTTTTCAATCGCATCCAGCATCCACAAAAAAGATTGGCGCTGAACCTCTTTTGGCACTGATTGAAAAGAAGGATAAACATCTCCATAGTAACTATCATTCAAATAAATACCACCCACTTGTTGCAGTACATGCTTCATGTATTCATTCACCTGCTTGATGATATGACCATATAAAACAGCACGCAGCTCATAGTCCACATCCTCCTTGTCCAACCACTGGTTGGCATTCTTTATTACTTTCGCTATATTCTCACAAGCTATTGTTGCCGAACGAATCGCATCATTCCCTAAATCCCTTTCCATTCCACGAGGGTCATAATACGCTTTCCTGTTTTGCGGCCCTTTAAACAACAATAACGGATTGTGGTTACGTTCAGATATCAACGATTGCAAACCGGATAATTCCTCCTGCGGCGTAGTCTTTTTCATAGGTTGATACAAATAACGAATTACCCAATCATCATATACCCCTAACACCGATTGCACCAGAGGCATTCCTTCACTATAACTATCATCAGAAAGCAAATAGTTCATGGGGAGCTTGTCCATAACGGAAGCAGATAGCCCATGCTGCTTAACAAACTCCTTCGACCGAAGCGAATCAACAGGATAAGCAATAGATCCTGCCATATTATCACTCAACCCCAAACAATGTCCCCAATGCCTCAATAATAAAGACGTTAACGCTTCCTCTACCAAGCCCTCATCGGGCAGCAACGTACGAGCCTTCTCATTAAAAGAAGATGTTTGCAGGAAATAATCCAACTGGATTTTCGATGCCAAGTTGTGCGGAATGTAAATATTGGCACTTATAATCTCTCCTGTCAACGGATCACTCCAACAGTTGTCTGTAATCTGGTTAGACGGTGAAATGACATAACGAATACAGGATTTAGTAATATTATTGGCATCAAACACCGTACCGTCTTTAGGATAAGGCTTCACTACCAGCGCATTGGGAAAACCAATCTTCTGAAAAGACTTATTCCATATATCAGCACTACGATACACACAGCGCTGCCAACTTTCGGGCAACAGAGTATCTACATAAAAGACAATAGGGTTTTCCTCTGTCAAATTCCAACGATTCACCCAATACTGCACTTCACTTCCTTGCGCTTCATCCGAAAAGCTAACCTTGTCACTCCATAGAGTACCAACACGAGGATCTGCCAAACGAGGAAGATAATCTTCATCCTCCGGTAATAACATAAATGTACGCTTCACAACCGCACTGAAAGGAATATCGTCTGCTATCGGGAAAAGCCCGAATAACGACATGGCAAGACTATAACTCATATTGCATGAGATAGATACATTATCCGAGTAAGAGGCAATCCCGGATATCATCGACCGGTCTTGTTTAAAAGTAGCCTTCCTTTTCACCCAGCCATCCATTGTATTATATGCTTTCGGATCTATCGGATTCATGTATTCGTCATCTTTAAACACATAAGAAGTGACATCAATCACCAAAGCACTATCAGGAGAATAAGCCTTGATTGGAAACTGCTCCAGGACAATATCACTAAAGCTCTTTTTCAATGCATCGCCGATACGAGAGTCATCACCGGTAATCGGACGATTGGCAACCCGATAAAGTCTGACCAACGAATCAGATTGGCAAAATCTCACCTGCAAAGAAGTGGCAGGGCGAAATCCCACGGACGATTCCTGCGGATTACTGACTTTATCAACCACCCCTCCCATCAACAGACGTTTACCTAAAACAGCCTTAGGTATTTCCATATATATCTTATTCTCAATCCAATAAAGATTCATTAATCCCTTGGACTCCATGCAATTGGATTTACCTTTCAATAGCTTTTCATAATCACTTTTCGATTTTACCTGCTCTGTTTTTTTCTTTTTCTTAGCTGCCCCTTCCAAAGGATAAGAAACGGACAGGGCAAAGACCGACAAAAAAAGTAAAAGGATATATTTATTCTTCATAATCATCTGTTTAACGCATTATTCATTTGATGAAGCAATAATTGATAGTGAAGTCGAGTATCTTTATCGACATGTTGCTTTTGATTATTCAATAAGTCGCGCACCCGCAAGAAATAACCATAACACATACTCTCCTGATTTCTGGGGACAAAGTACTCGGCCATTGGTTCTTCAAATCCGGCTACAGGATTAAACATACGTTCCAAATCCGACACACAACATCCTTTGTGTCCTTCCCCTATCTTATGATGAAGCGTGGTTAACGATTCCCAAACATCCTCATCTGCCAATGATTTCGAATCTTTATTCCAATTGATCTTTGCCGTTGAAGCTAACTGTTTAATAAATAAATTCTGCAACTTCATTTGAGTAGAGGTTAGTTTACGCCCTTTCAAAGTAGGACTCCAGATGTATTCATAAATGTCATTCATACATTCGTCAACGTCATATTTATCGCCTTCAGCTTTCAGTGCCGAAAATTCCACACGGGCAGGAGCCGCCATCAATAATTTCATCAGCACATTACGCAAAGCATCAGAAGGTTTACCAACCATAGGCAACTTATCCAATACATCGCTGTTATCTAACCAATCCAGCGTTTCCAACTGTTCCAGAAAATAACTCATTGCCTCTTTTTGCTTCTCCTTCGGTTCACTTTCCAGAGCTTCCACTTTATCACCGACCAGTTTTTCATGCAGATAAATGCCACCGATATTATGATAAACATGCAACATATAAGTCAAATACTGCATTATAATACCATCATAAATAGCAGATCGGTGTTTATAATCATTATCTTCCTTATCCAGCCATTGGTTCAGATTATCCAGGATATACTTCAGGTTTTTCACACCATATTGAGTTGCTTTTACCGCATCATCTCCCAAATCTTCCGTTTGAGAACGAGGATCGAGTATATCTGATTGTTGTTTTCCATATCGATATACAGGATCACCGGATAAATCCGTAATCCACTTTGAAGTAATCGCATACTCTTCTTCCTCTGTTTTAGCTTCCGGTACTGGTGTATAATTCCAACGGATCAAATAATCATCATACAGCCCAAAGCGGGGAGGCATCATACGAACCCCACGCTCCATATCACCGGGTTGTGCCACATAATTAAAACGTGCATAATCCATTATAGAGGTAGTAGTACCATGTTTCTGTGTAAACGAAGGAGAACGCAGAGAGTCGACCGGAATGACGGAAGAAGCACTCATATTGTGCATAAATCCGAGACAATGTCCTACTTCGTGTGAAACGACATAACGCAAAGCATCATCCATCACTTCCCTTGGAATAACTTTATGACGGACACGTTTGTCAGCTTGAGCAGTCTGGATAAAAATCCAGTTATTCAACAACTTTATAACATCATGATACAGATATACAGAAGCATTCAGTATTTCTCCACTGCGCGGATCTACCCAAGAGGGACCCATTGCATTTTCAATAGCAATCGGTGCATAACGAATACAAGAGTATTTCAAATTATCCGCATCAAATTCCGGATCATCTTTCGGAAATTCTTTAGCCTGGATAGCTTGTATAAAACCTATTTTTTCAAATGGTTCATTCCATTGGTTGACAGCTTCAAATATAGATGCTTTCCAACTATCAGGGAAACAACTATCTACATAAAAAACAATCGGCTTCACAGGTGCCACCTTTTTACCCTCTACATAACTTTTTAAATCAGAAGGCTCCAAACGCCAGCGATTTGCATAATAGATTGCCCGCATCGTCTGTTTGGTTGCCGAATATTCTTTTTTTATAGTCGGGAAAATACCAATCCGGCTATCCATCAATCGGGGACGGTAGGGAACAGAATCCAATAACAGGATAGAACGTGTCACCTTTGCAGTCAGAGGTTCGTCCTTAATGTCTTTTCCACTACCTCCGGTCAACGAATAAGTATAACTTAGGCAACTCCGGACAGATATATTGTCCTTAAAAGCTTTAAAACCATCAACAAACGACTTGCTACTTTGAAAAGAAGTGGAACGCTTACGTCCTCTCGACATATTTGCACTATATTTATCAAAAGGATCTATTAGCTTATTGTCACCCACAAAAAAACCGGTAACATCAAACACAACAGCCGTACTATCATTATTATAAGCAGAAATATCAAAGGCTTGCAATATGGCATCCATGTTGCTTAATGCAATAGCCGTCTTCAATCGATTGTCATTATCACCACTCACATTATCTGTTTGAATAGCAGACAGACAGATTTTGTTATTCAGTTTTTCAAAACGAAAATGAATAGGTTCGGTAGGTTTTGATCCTATAATGGCATTTCTATTATCACTGATTTCTGTAACTGCAGAGCCCAACAACATATCACGTTTCAACAACGATAATGGAAGTTCAAAATAAACTTTTTCTTTCACTTTGTGTACAGTGATGAAACCTTCTGCTTTCGAATGATTAGATGAGAACAGTTTATCATAAGCAGTTTTTTCTTTCTCAACAGATTCTTTCTTTTTTGTCTTTTTACGTTTAAAAGAAATAGCATTTGCTGATACAGCTCCTCCCAACATAGAAAATACTAAAAGAGCCACCCAAATTCTTTTCATTTTGATAATAGTGTTAATTCATACTCTAGTAATAGAATACAAATCTAAGAATTATAAAGAATTATCTCCAATAAAATCTACTTTTTTCTGTCTTCAAATAAAGCGATTATGACTGCTTTTAGAACAGGATAAAAGATTATCAAGGCTTTCGCACTCCAAATGGTTAAAAGTATACCATATAAGATTGGCATTATTTGAATCTTATATGGGTCCTTGAACAATCCTAAAACGCATAAACTTATCCCACCTAAAAAAATCACTAAAAAGAACACTGCAGATATAAAAATGGGAAACGGACCGTCATATTCAGTAAAATCGGCTAATCCAAGCCATTTCTTCCATTTTCTCCACCGTTCTCTCCTCCTTTCTTCCGGTTCCCTTTCCTTCCTCATTCTCTCCGACTCTATCACACGCCGACGGAATTCCTCTTGGGGACGCTGTAAACTGAGATTGTATCTCCGCATCTTTTCACTAATGCGTTTCTTTTTCCTTTTTGTCACTCTTATATTTGTTATTTCTTGTGTGGTTTTACCTATTTATTTCTTTTCTGCCTGATAGACTCCAAATATAATGCAACCTGCTCCCAATAATGTAATCCACGTGATTTGTTCGTGAAGAATGATTACGGATGCCACCATTGTCACCAACGGATTGAGATAGATATAACTGGAAGCTCTAACAGTTCCCAACTGTTTTAAGACCACATTCCAGAGGACATAACATATCAAGGAAGCCAGAACAGCTAGAAACAAAAGATTGGATAACACAATCGGTTTTAAAAGTACATCAAGATCCGGTTGCAGCGGATGAAGAAGAAAGGCGGGAAGTATGGTCAATACTCCATAAAAGAATATCTTGCGAGTGATAAATACAGTGGGGTAACGCCCCGTCATTTTCTTTATCACCAAACTATAAAATGCCCACGACAGGGCAGCAAGTAAAGTAAGCAAATCCCCTACCGGAGATAATTTAAGTACAAAACTGCCGTTAAAGACCACCAGTCCCACTCCGATTAAAGCTAATATGGAACCATAAATCAAACCTTTGGTGGCTTTTTCACTCTTATAAAAGAGAAGGGAAAGAATGGTGGTAAGCAAAGGAGCTGTGCAAATGATGAAAGCTACATTAGATGCTTGCGTGATTCCTAAAGCTGTATTTTCGGTAAAGAAATAGAGTGAACCACCGAAAAGACCTCCTGCCATCAACCAAAGTTCGTCTTTCCAATTACCCGCAAACAGACGTTTGGGAGAAATCACCCAAATACCCAGATAAGCAATGAGAAAACGATAAAGGAATATCTCCTGTGGGGTCAGTCCGTGATTAATCAGTACTTTGGTTGATATAAAGGTCAGTCCCCAAATAGCAACTACAAGTATCGCAATCAGATGGTAATATCCATGCTTCAATTCCATAGTGATGTTTTAATAGAATGCAAAGATACGGGGAATTGAGAATATATGTGCAAAAAACTTCCACATAGAGAAAAAAAGATGAAAAATGCATAGACAGATATTTTGCCAAAACAAAAGAGAAGGCTGTATCCCGAAGAGGAATACAGCCTTACTATCAAATCCCTACATGAAAAACTATCGCAACTATATACTTTATTTGGTCACTTTGTAAGTTCCACTTACATAATCTTTTGACTTCATCTCTCCGGGAAGAGTTACGGTAGCGGTAACACCCTTAGGAATGGTGAATTCCCAAATCCAAGTGTCACCCTCGTATTTCCATGCGCTCTTAATGAGTCCGGCGGCGGAACGGTATTCGGCAGTTACGTGTCCCAATCGCTTGTCTGGAATGGGTTTCATAATGATATGCTTGAAGCCTGGGGTGGCAGGATCGGCTGCGATGCCGGCAACAGTTTCCCAAATCCATTCACATACGCATCCGTAGGCATAATGATTGAAGCTGTTCATACCACGTGGTCCCATTCCCTTATCTATCATATAGCTGTTCCACCTTTCCCAAATAGTGGTAGCTCCATTGTCCACAGAATACAGCCAACTTGGGTTCTTACGTTGGAAGAGTAGTTCATAGGCAATGTCTTCCATGCCATTCTCCGTGAGGGTGGCCATAAGGATAGATGTGCCCAGGAATCCGGTCTGCAAGCAAAGATCGTGCTGTGCGAAGTTTTCACGCAGGCGGTCTATCATCTTCGCTTTGGGTTCGCCTTCCAAAAGCTGGTTCTTTAGGGCAAACAAGGCAGGAGTTTGCATGGTGTTGAGGATGGCGGTTTTGAAAGTGCCATCCTCGTTGAGGAAGTTCTCTTTGATGTATGCTTTTGCCAAGTCGCCCATTTGCTGGTATTTGGTGGAATTGCGGCCGGTAGCGGTAGCCATGTCGCGCATCATGAAAGCATCTATCACCCAGTAGGAAGCACTTAGATAGTTCCAATAGCTAATGGCATCAGGAAGCGGACCTTGGGGAGAGAAAGCCAGTCCGCTACAGCTTTCCAACGGTTCGTAGCTCAACCAGTCGGCCCATTGGTAGTTGCCGTTCTCGCCGCAGAGGGTCTCGTGGTTATACTTGGTGTCGTTGATGTGGTTCATAAACAGGTCCATGGCATTCCAGTTCTCCTCAATGATTTGCGTATCTCCGAATTGTTTCCACACCGTCCAAGGCACAATGATTCCGGCATCGGCCCATCCCAAACGCATTTTCTCATCGCCGTATTGTGCCAAGGGAGCCACTCCGGGGAATCCGCCCAAACTGTTCTGGGTGTCGCGCATGTCACGCATCCACTTGTGAAAGAACTTCATGGTGTTAGCAAAGAACGTACCGGTTTCTGCAAACACTTGTGTATCTGCTGTCCAGCCCAGACGCTCGTCACGCTGCGGACAGTCGGTGGGTATAGACAGGTAGTTGGATAGCTGTCCCCAATAAGTGTTAGAGATGAGCTTGTTCACAAGGTCATTGCCCGTGGTGATAGTACCGGTTTCCAGTTCCTTTGTGATGGAAGTGACGGGAATGGATTTCAACGACTTGATGGCGACATTCCCGGTGGCAGTTATGGAGACGTAGCGGTAGCCGAAAAAGGTGCAGTGAGGATAGTAGGCCACATAATTATCTCCATCAGCAAAGGTGTAGTCCAGACGGATACCAGTGTGGGGAATACGCAGGTTTTCGCGGTGGCAGCTTCCTTCCGGACCGTCCATGCCACGAATCTTGGCACCGTTGCCGTCATTGAGCAACTCTGCGGGAAGGCAGGTCAGCACTGTTCCCTCGGCAGCTTTGAATACGAAAGAGGGTACACCGGCACAGTTTTGCCCGAAATCCACCACCAACGTCTCTCCCGGACTTATGGTCATCTCCGTACCCGATGCGAACTCACGGGCGATAATCACTTTACCGAACTCGTTCTCTTTCGCTCCTTCTATATTCTTCCAAATGTATGCTCGAACAGGAGCGAGGGCGAGATCGGTGCGCAGATAGACTTCCGCTCCGTCCGAAGGCAGAATGTTACCAGAGAATTCGGTATTCTCTTCGGGTGTGGAGAGTTTGTCCACACATTCGTAACCCATCGGTTCGCGTGCATCATACTCTTCTCCGTCAAAGATGCCGGCATGTTTCACCGGACCGGCAATTCCAGCTTTCCAGTTTTTAAGGTCGGTACCGTAATACTTCTTAGTTCCGTCAGAAAAAGTAAGTTCCAATACACCGCGGAAAGCACACTTTTTGCCTATCATGCCGTCATATCCTCCGGGGGTTATAATTTTGTCAGCCCACCATCCCGGTGTCACTTGTACGAAGAGCATGTTGTCGGCGTTTGGCTTGGTACGGATGACATCTGTGATATCATAGGTAAAAGAACGTTTGGTCTTGGCATAGTGTGTGAAGCCCGGTTTCAGGAATTCCCCGCCTACGGGTTTCCCATTCACATACAACTCGTAAACTCCCAGTCCAGCGGTCATCCACTTGGCAGAGATGACTTTCTGTTCATTTTTCACGGTGGACACAAACCAACTGGCACCATCGGCTGCGCGACCGTCGTTATGTCCTTTCACTACAGGGGCGTCTACTGCTGAAATCCATTTAGATTCGTTCCAGGTCGATGCTTCCAATGCGTTAGTACGTTTTCCGACTTCAGTTGCGTTTATCAGTCCGCTATTCGAGAAAAGCGCGAGAATCATTACCGGAATAAGATTCGCAAAACAATGGAAATTCATTTTCATACTTATATGTATTTTTTAGTATTAAAAGATTAACTTAGAAATGCTGTTTTAGTTTTACGGGACTTGCACAACAAAATTACAGAATTATATGATATGGCAGACGATTTCTACATTTTTTTTGACTCAATAATGATTTCTGTTTAATCTGAAGCTTTTTTGCGTTAGATGATCGATTATCAAGCAAAATAATAATCTATTGTAAAACAATACGACCAATACATTCGCTAGCCCTATTGTATCAATTGTTTATCAAATAAGAAAAGTAAAATGCCGGTTATTCAATGCAATCGTTCTTTCTTCCTTACACTTTACGTCCGAAATCGTATAAACTTACTTCGAGTTTATAATAAATAAGTGAATAGTTTATTAGAAACGGTATCCGAGTTTATTAAAAACTATTTTTAGGCACTTCCGGTATTTAAAATAGAATTATTGCAACAAAAATGGGCAAGAACCTTCGCAGTTTCTTGCCCATTCGTTATCCTAGTTATGCATTTCGCACATCCACCTATTGAACTTATGTCACAATATTTATATCTTTCATTATTAATTTTCTATTTTTAATTTCCCCAAATATACGAAATAAAAACGATAAAGTCAATAGAGAAAGCGTGGTTATCTGAAAATAAACACGTAAATTTGTGCCTCGAATTAGAAATAACAGTATAAATCACTATAAATAAAAACTTTATCACTATGGAGTACAATTTCAGAGAAATTGAAAAGAAGTGGCAGAAAAGGTGGGTGGAAGAGAAAACCTACCAAGTTACGGAAGACGATTCGAAGCAAAAATTTTATGTACTAAACATGTTCCCTTACCCATCAGGAGCCGGCCTACACGTAGGACACCCGCTGGGATATATTGCTTCCGATATTTATGCCCGTTACAAACGACTGCAAGGCTTCAATGTACTCAATCCGATGGGATATGACGCATACGGTTTGCCTGCAGAACAGTATGCCATCCAAACCGGACAGCATCCTGCAATCACTACCGTCAACAATATCGACCGTTACCGCGAGCAGTTGGATAAAATAGGGTTCTCTTTCGACTGGAACCGTGAAATCCGTACTTGCGATCCGGAATATTATCACTGGACACAATGGGCCTTCCTAAAAATGTTCAATAGTTACTATTGCAACGACGAACAGGAAGCCCGTCCTATCGAAGAATTAGAAAAGGCTTTTGCAATCTACGGAAACGAAGGATTAAACGCCGCTTGCAGTGAAGAAATCAGCTTTACTGCCGAAGAGTGGAATGCCAAAAGTGAAAAAGAACAGCAGGAAATCCTGATGAACTATCGCATCGCTTATCTGGGTGAAACAATGGTAAACTGGTGTGCTGAATTAGGAACTGTATTGGCGAACGACGAAGTAGTGGACGGAGTCAGCGAACGTGGCGGCTACCCCGTTATACAAAAGAAAATGCGTCAATGGTGTCTGCGTGTATCTGCTTACGCACAACGCCTGCTCGACGGATTAGATACGATCGACTGGACAGATTCTCTGAAAGAAACTCAAAGAAACTGGATCGGACGCTCGGAAGGTGCTGAAGTGCAATTCAAAGTAAAAGACAGTGATCTCGAATTCACCATTTTCACCACTCGCGCAGATACAATGTTCGGTGTCACCTTCATGGTATTGGCTCCGGAAAGCGAACTGGTGGCACAATTAACTACTCCTGAACAAAAAGCAGAAGTAGATGCTTACCTTGACCGTACCAAAAAACGTACGGAACGCGAACGTATCACCGACCGTAGTGTTACCGGTGTATTCAGCGGCTCGTATGCCATCAACCCGTTCACAGGTGAAGCAGTGCCCGTTTGGATCAGCGATTACGTATTGGCCGGATACGGAACAGGTGCTATTATGGCTGTACCTGCACATGATAGCCGCGACTATGCATTCGCCAAACATTTCGGACTGGAAATTCGCCCGTTGGTAGAAGGTTGTGATGTAAGCGAAGAAAGTTTCGATGCCAAAGAAGGTATCGTCTGCAACTCTCCGCGTCTTGATGTTACTCCTTATTGCGATCTTTCGCTGAACGGACTGACTATCAAAGAAGCGATAGAAACAACCAAGAAATATGTAAAAGAACATAATCTGGGCCGTGTGAAAGTGAACTACCGTCTGCGTGACGCTATTTTCTCACGCCAGCGTTACTGGGGCGAACCGTTCCCTGTTTACTACAAAGACGGAATGCCTTACGTGATCGACGAAAGCTGTCTGCCACTGGAACTTCCGGAAGTAGCTAAATTCCTGCCGACCGAAACAGGTGAACCTCCATTGGGACACGCTACTAAATGGGCTTGGGACACAGTAAACAAATGTGTAGTAGAAAATGAGAAGATTGACAATGTAACTGTCTTCCCGCTGGAATTAAATACCATGCCGGGATTCGCCGGTTCTTCGGCATACTATCTCCGTTACATGGACCCACGCAATCATAAAGCACTGGTTGATCCGAAAATCGATCAGTACTGGAAGAATGTAGACCTTTATGTAGGTGGTACCGAACATGCTACCGGACACTTGATCTACTCTCGTTTCTGGAATAAATTCCTGCACGATGTAGGTGTATCTATCATGGAAGAACCATTCCAGAAGTTAGTAAACCAGGGAATGATTCAAGGTCGCAGTAACTTTGTATATCGTATTAAAGACACCAATACTTTCGTTTCGCTGAACCTGAAAGATCAGTACGAAGTTACCCCTATTCACGTAGACGTAAATATCGTATCTAATGATATTTTAGATTTGGAAGCATTCAAAGCATGGCGTCCTGAATATAAAACAGCCGAATTTATCCTCGAAGACGGAAAATATGTCTGTGGATGGGCAGTTGAAAAAATGAGTAAATCTATGTTCAATGTAGTCAATCCGGATATGATTGTTGAGAAATACGGTGCGGATACATTGCGTATGTACGAGATGTTCCTCGGTCCGGTAGAGCAATCCAAGCCTTGGGATACGAACGGTATCGACGGCGTACACCGTTTCTTAAAGAAGCTTTGG
>OGPC01001139.1_pt1 | contig 18979 bp, 17 predicted proteins | sample 1552911 | NCBI WGS metagenome assembly OGPC01 (sample SAMEA2580248, study PRJEB22360) | human gut metagenome | biome: human gut; feature: human-associated habitat; material: faeces | place: Denmark | collected 2008/2010 | reverse complement strand
GCTAAGAGCCGCCTACGGCGGTTGCGCTCCGACACGCGCCTGCGGGCGCAGCCCCTCGGGGGAAGGCATAGAGACAGATAAAGAGGTTTTCAGATATGGCAAAAGAAGCAAAAACCAACGCAATGCGGATGCTTGAGCGGGCAAAGGTTGCCTACACTGCGCATGAATACCCCCATGAGGAGGGGCAGGCTGTGGACGGCGCCAATGTGGCGCGCCTGACCGGGCAGGACCCGGCCAAGGTGTTCAAGACCCTCGTCACGCAGGGCGCTGACCGCAATTACTATGTCTTTGTTGTGCCGGTTCTGGCGGAGCTTGACCTGAAAAAGGCCGCCAAGGCCGCCGGTGTCAAGAGCGTGGCGATGATCCATGTGGCGGACATCAACAAGGTCACCGGGTATATCCGCGGCGGCTGCAGCCCTGTGGGCATGAAAAAGCAGTTTGTGACCGTCTTTGACGAGAGCTGCTTGGCGCAGGACACGATGCTCGTCTCCGGCGGGCGCATTGGCACCCAGATTGAGTGCGCCCCCGCCGATCTCGTCAAGGTCACGCGCGGCAAGACGGCGGCCATCACGCAGGAGCATGAAGCATGATGCGGCTGGATAAGTACCTGGCCGAGCGCACCGGTATGACCCGCAGCGAAAGCCGCAAGGCCGTGACAAAGGGCCGCGTCATGGTGGGGGGCATGGTTTGCCGCAAGGCGGACACCCAGCTTGACGAGCATACGGCCGAGGTTGCGCTGGACGGCACGCCAATGGCGGGCGCATATCAGGCGTTTGTCTATATCATGCTGAACAAGCCTGAGGGGGTCGTGAGCGCAAGCCGGGATAAGCGGGATACCACGGTGGTAGACCTTGTGGCGGCGGACTTTCCCCGACGAAAGCTTTTCCCGGCCGGGCGGCTGGATAAGACCAGCACCGGCTTTGTGCTGCTGACCGATGACGGCGCGCTGGCGCACGACATCCTCTCCCCCGCGCATCATGTTGAAAAGCAATATGTTGTTACGCTCGACACAGCACTGACCGAGGAGATGTGCCGCGGCTTTGCCGCAGGCGTCACGCTTGCGGACGGTGAGACGATGGCCCCGGCAGGGGCAGAGCCGCTGACCGATGACGGAAAAACCGTTCTGGTGACGCTGCGGCAGGGCGTGTACCACCAGATCAAGCGGATGTTCGGCGTCTATGGCGCGGGTGTGAATGCCCTGCACCGCCGGAGCATCGGCGGTGTGGCGCTGGATGCCGCACTGGCCCCCGGCCAATGGCGGGAGCTGACGGAGGAAGAAGTGGAGAAATTACGGCAGAAGGTGTGATTTCCACCGCACGGCAGGGCCGGACAGCTCCGGCCCCTGCAACGCTATAAAAATAAAAATGGCCACTCATTTTTGAGTGGCCGTTTTTTATTCATGCACATACACCGTTTCACTGGGGGTCAGCGTCACGGTAAAATCCATATCGCTGTAGTTGGAGAGCGTGACCTCGGTGTCCTCGGTCAGGGTGATGTGGCGGAGCGTATCGACATAGTCAGGGTCGCCGTAGAGCCATGCGCTGCAGTACATTGTGCGGGTATTCTCCATCGGCAGGACAAAGGAAAAATATCCGGTGCCCGCTGTGCAGGTCACATCGTAGACACCCGGCTCAATATCCTCACCTACCAGAAGATACAGGCTCTCATCACTGTCGCTAAGGGTGTACGCCGCATCGCTGACCAGCGGATTGGGTGCGGTCTCAGTGGGCAGCGCATCGACTTGGGCGTTGCTGCTGTGGAAGTACAGCGTGCCATTGCCGCTCAGAAACAGCACGGTGCCTGCCGGCAGCGGAACATCGTCCCGCTCACTGTCGATGGCGTCATAGCCGTTAGTGGACAGATCCTCGTAGATTTCAACACCGTACTCATCGCTGACGATGTGCAGGTCAATGGATGTATTGCCCTCGGCACACTGGATGGTGTAGGTGCCTTCGGGCAGATCCTGCCCTACGGTGTACAGGCCCGCAGTCAGGCTGCCATCCCAGTCCGCACCCGCGGCGGGCACAGTGCCGCGCAGGTCGTCATAGGCGTTGCTGTAGGCCTCTGTTGCCTGTTCCTCGGCAGGCAGGGGCGGCTCGGGGACAGGGGTGACTGTGCTGCGCTGCAGCAAGAGATAGAGGGCGGGCAGCAGCAGGAACAGCGCCGCAGTGATAAGGCTCCATGCGGCAGTGCCGGTACGCTTGGCGGTGCGAATCCCGGCACGGCGGGTGGTGCGGACAACGGCGCGCGGGGCCTCGTGGCGGTCGCTGCCGCTCTCGTGTACATGGGCGGTGCGCTCTTCCTCGTCGTAGCCATCCACCTTGGGGCGGTTGCCGGTGGGCCGCACGCGGTGCAGCACATCCTCGCCGTTGACGCGGTGGTAGTGGGCGCTTTCGCCCCGCAGGGTGTAGGTATGCTCGGGCGGGATGGGCATGCCGCATTCCTCACATCGGCCATTGACGACCCGCCCGCCGCACAGACTGCATTTTTGCATGGTATCGCCTCCTTTTTTACTCATTATACAGGATAAAAGCCTCCCTTGTCAAAGGGAGGTGGACGCCGTAGGCGGCCGGAGGGATTCTGACGGGCCGTGCCATAGCTGCTCGTCACACCCGCAGCCGGGCAGGAATCCCTCCGCCTTCGCTAACGCTCGGCACCTCCCTTTGACAAGGGAGGCTTTATTTAGACCTTCCCCGCCCGCCTCGCGGCCGTCTTTTTATGCAGCTGCTCCGACAGGATAAACATCAGTACCAGCATGGCGAGCAGTGCCCACGGGTAGAGCTGCATCGTGATATTCTGCGCTAACACGCCGAAAAACGGAGACAGCAGCGTCACGCCAACGTAGGCGGCGGCCATCTGGATGCCGGTCATCGCCATGCTCAGGTTTTTGCCGAAGTTGGACGGGGTCTCGTGGATGATGCAGGGGTAGATGGGCGCGCAGCCCAGTCCGATGACCACAAGGCCCACCGGCAGTGCAGCGCTGCCCGGCAGAAGCAGCAGCGCAATACCCACGGCGATGAGTGTCTGCCCCAGACGGATCATCTGCTGGTCGTTGAATTTCATCGTCAAAAAGCCGCTGAAAAACCGGCCGCCCGTGATGCCCAAGTAAAACAGGCTCGCCCAACTGGCGGCGGTCGTCGCGTCCAGCCCGCGCACCAGTGTGCAGTAGCTGGCCGCCCACATGCCGGCCACGGCCTCCAAACCGTTGTATAGCGCGAAGCAGCCCATGACCTCCGGCACGCCGGGCACTTTCATCAGTTGCGGAAGGGTGCGATGCTCGGGGGTGAAGTCCTCCCCTGCTCCGGCATCGGCGGGGGTCTGCCACAGCGGCAGGCTGAGTAGCAGCACAGCGGTCAAGACGATTTGCAGAATCGAGATGATGCGGTAGCCGCTCTGCCAGGTGCTGCCCGCCAGCGCCCAGCCCATGATGACCGGGCCGCCCGCTGCGCCGATGCCCCACATGCAGTGGAGCCAACTCATGTGGCGGCTCTCATAGTGCAGGGCTACATAGTTGTTCAGCGCGGCGTCCACGCTGCCGGCACCCAGCCCGTAGGGGATGCCCCACAGGCAGAGCTGCCAGAACTCTGTGCAGGTGGAAAAGCCGAGCAGTGCCACAGCGGTGGTGGCCACGCTCAGCGCCGTGACCCGCCCGGTGCCGAGGCGGGTGTTGAGCCGCTCGCTTGCAAGGCTGGACACGATGGTCCCGGCGGAGATGATCATCGATACACCGCCCGCCCACGACACGCCCGCGCCCAGCTGGGGGTACATGGTGGGCCACGCCGCACCCAGCAGGGCATCCGGCAGACCAAGGCTGATGAATGCCAGATAGATGACCGGTAAAAGCAAAGAAACCATACAAATACCTCTTGACAATTTGAAATCAGAACATTATGATTATACCATCAAAAGCGGCGGAATAATGCGAGGAATCCGCCGAGATTCCGGTACAATTCCGTCAAAATGGAGGTAATAGGGATGGCGCTTAGCCCCTGCTGCACAGAGCTGGACGAAAACGGGCGTGAGCTGAACGCCCACGGCACGGCGGCGTTTCCGGTCGCGTGCTACCATGATCAGCTGGAGATCGACCCGGTGCCATGGCACTGGCATGAGGATCTGGAGGTGCTGGTCGTGACCGAGGGTACGGTGCTGGCCGCCGCAGGCGGTGAAAAATGTGCACTGCCGGTCGGTGACGGTATCTTTATCAATGCGGGGGTGCTGCATGCCGACTGGCAGGCATCGGCCGTCCCCTGTCGGCTGCGCAGCATGGTGTTTCACCCGCGGCTGGTGGGCGGCAGCGCCGACAGTGTGTTCTGGCAGAAGTATCTGCAGCCGCTGCTGACCGACCCTACCCGCCCCTGCGCGGTGCTGCACCGGGAGATCCCGTGGCAGCGGCAGGCGCTGGAGGCGATGGAGCAGGCCTACCGCGCCGTGGTCAATGAGGTGCCGGGCTATGAGTTCAAGGCGCGGGCCGCTCTGTCGGAGATGATCTGGCAGCTGGTGACCCATGCGCCGTCCGCCCGGCCTATCCCCAAAAAGGCGCTGCGCAGTGCCGACCGCATCAAGCAGATGCTCCAGTACATTCAGGATCACTACGCCGAGGATGTCTCGGTCGATCAAATCGCGGCCAGTGCCTCCATCAGCGCCAGTGAGTGCCTGCGGTGCTTCCATGATATGATCGGTACAACGCCGAATCAGTATCTGCGGGACCGGCGCGCCCAGCGTGCAGCAGAGCTTTTGTGCGGCACCGGTCTGAGCGTGACCGAGATCGCCGGGCAGTGCGGCTTTCAGGACGGCAGCTATTTTGCGCGGTCGTTCCGGCAGGTCTACGGCTGCGGCCCGACAGAGTATCGCCGAAAGGCAAGAAGAGCGGGAGCGGTGTAGCAGGAAAAGCCCGCGTGTAGGCCTCCTCACGCAGTGGGGAGGCGGCCGAGTAAAACGATGCCGGAGGGGCATTGGCACATTGCCGCCGGTACCAATAAAAAAATACCGCTGTCATTTCCTGACAGCGGTATTTTTATAAACCGATATTAGCCGTTATTCACGCGGTTTTTGATTTCATCAACAACCTTGGCGATGAAGGCGTCCAGCTCCATCGTGGTGGTGTCGCCCTTGCGGTCACGCACGCTGATGTTGTTGGCCTCGACTTCCTTCGCGCCCAGAACCAGCATGTAGGGCACACGGTCAACCTGCTGGGCCTGACGGATCTTGTAGCCGATCTTCTCGTTGGATTCATCCAGCACAACGCGGACGCCGGCGGCCTGCAGCTTGGCAGTGACATCCTTCGCGTAGTCCAGCGTCTTTTCGCTGACGGGCAGCACCTTGACCTGCGTGGGAGCCAGCCAGGTCGGGAAACGGCCCTTCGTCTCCTCGATCAGATAAGCCATGAAACGGTCGAGAGAGCCGAGGATCGCGCGGTGCAGCACAACGGGGGTCTTTTCGCTGCCGTCCTTGTCCACATAGGTCAGGTGGAACTTGGCGGGCAGGCAGAAGTCCAGCTGGCAGGTGGACAGCGTGTACTCGGCACCGACAGCGGGCTTGACATTGACATCCAGCTTCGGGCCGTAGAAGGCGGCCTCGCCGATCTCCTCGGTGAAGTGGATGCCCAGCTCGGTCAGAACCTCGCGCAGGGCGTTCTCGGCATGGTTCCACATGGCGTCATCGTCATGGTACTTCTTCTTGTCAGCGGGGTCGCGCAGGGACAGCACGCAGCGGTAGTCGGTGATGTTGAAGTCCTTGTAGACATCAAAAATCAGGTTGCAGACATCGGCGACCTCGCTCTTGATCTGCTCCGGCGTGCAGAACAGGTGGGCGTCATTCTGGCAGAAGTGACGGCCGCGCTCGATGCCCTTCAGCGTGCCGGAGGACTCATAGCGGAAGTCGTGGGCAATCTCGCCGATGCGGATGGGCAGCTGGCGGTAGCTGTGGGGCTGGTTGGCGTAGATCATCATGTGGTGGGGGCAGTTCATCGGGCGCAGAACATAGCTCTCGCCCTCCATCTCCATGGCGGGGAACATGTTCTCACGGTAGTGATCCCAGTGACCGGAGGTCTTGTACAGGTTCACGGTGCCGATGCAGGGGGTCATGACATGCAGGTAGCCGCGCTCGCGCTCCTTGCCCTTGATATAATCCTCCAGCTGCTGCCAGACGGTGTAGCCGTTGGGCAGGAACATCGGCAGGCCGCGGCCGACGAGGTCGTCGGTCATGAACAGACGCATCTCCTTGCCGATCTTGCGGTGGTCGCGCTCACGGGCCTCCTGCTGCTGCTTCTCCCAAGCGTCCAGCTCCTCCTGATTGCGGAAGGCAACGCCATTGATGCGGGTCAGCATCTTGTTCTCTTTGTCGTTCTTCCAGTAAGCACCGGACTGCTGGGTGATCTTGAAGGCCTTGAGTGCCTTGGTGTAGCACAGGTGGGGTCCGATGCACATGTCAACATACTCGCCCTGCTGATAGAAACTGAACTCGGTCTCATCAGCGAGGTCGGCGATATGCTCGATCTTGTAATGCTCCTGACGCTCCTCCATCAGCTTGACAGCCTCATCACGCGGCAGGATGAACGGCTTGAGAGGGAGATTCTCCTTGCAGATCTTCTTCATCTCTTTCTCGATGTTGGCCAGATCCTCATCGCTGAGCTTGGTGTCGCCCAGATCAACATCGTAGAAAAAGCCGTTCTCGGTCGCGGGGCCAAAGGCAAAGTCCGCCTGCGGGTAGAGGCGCTTGATGGCCTGGGCCATGATGTGGGCTGCCGTGTGGCGCAGAACGTGCAGTTCTTCTTCCTGCGGGCACTCGGCAACGGTGCCGTCCTTGTAGATGATCTTCATGGTTGTACGCTCCTTTTGCATAGCTGCAAACAAAAAAATGCTCCATCCCTTACGACATACAAGGGATGAAGCATTGAAAAGCTCCACGGTTCCACCCAAATTGCGCCTTGCTTTAATAAAAGGAAAGCGCCGCTCAAGCCGGCTGTAACGGGCCGTACCCGGCGGAGGTTCGCCCCCGCGCTCGGCAGTGGTAAGGCTGCGGGCCGCTGTAAAACCGCTTGCACCACGCGGAAGATCCGCGGCGGTTCTCTCTTATACAAGGCACCGCATCCCGTTTGTCTGCCTCATGGCTTTGTACAGGATGAAGTTAAGTTATTTATAGCACAAGTGCGGCTTTAAGTCAAGTAGAAAAATTTGGAATGTTGAGGCTGTAGGGGCCGCACATGTGCGGCCCGCAACGTAAAGGCAAGCAGGCGTCTGTCATAAAGCTGCGGGCCGGGCATGCCCGGCCCCTACATTTATACCTCCGCCAGATTGCACAAAAAACTTTCCACTCCCCTGCCCTGCCCATGTAAAACGCCGAAGTTATTAAATATACATTGACTTTACATATTTATGCAGTTATACTGTATACATCAACCAAGTGAGGGCTTGGGAAGGTACAAACATTTGAGATACATTGAATCGAGGAGATCATCATGAAAAAAATCACTGCTCTGATGCTCAGCTCCGCTATGATGCTGAGTCTGGCCGCCTGCGGCGGTTCCGCTTCCACCGATGCTGTTTCCAGCGAGGCCGTTTCCTCTGAGGCTGCTTCCAGCGAGGCTGTCTCCACTGCTGAGGCTGCACCTGCGGCGCTGACCACCGTCACCGCTGGCAAGCTGACGATGTCCACCAACGCAGCTTTTCCCCCGTATGAGATGACCACCGACAGCGGTGACTTTGAGGGCATCGACATTGATGTTGCTGCCGCTATCGCTGAGAAGCTCGGCCTGGAGCTGCAGGTTGACGACATGGACTTTGACGCCGCCCTGCTGGCCGCCCAGAACGGCAAGAGCGACATCGTCATGGCCGGTGTCACCGTCACCGACGAGCGCCTGAAGGTCATGGACTTCTCCGACACCTACGCCGAGGGCATCCAGTCCATCATCGTGCCCGAGGATTCCGACATTGCCTCTGCTGATGATCTGACAGGCAAGGCCATCGGCACCCAGCGCGGCACTACCGGTTACATTTACTGCACCGACGACTTCGGTGAGGACAACGTCATCGCCTACGACGATGGTCTGACCGCTGTGCAGGCCCTGAACAACGGCCAGGTCGATGCCGTCGTCATCGACAATGCCCCCGCCCAGGAGTTCGTGGAGGCCAACCCCGGCCTGAAGATCCTCGACACCGCTTATGCGCAGGAGGATTACGCCATCGGTGTTGCCAAGGGCAACACCCAGCTGCTGAACGCCATCAACGGCGCGCTCGAGGAGCTCAAGGCTGACGGCACCCTGCAGGCCATTGTGGACAAGTACATCACCGCTGAATAAGCGTTTTGTACCTTACCGAAAGGCACGCCGGAACCCGGCGCGCTTTTCTTTTATTATGCTGTGATTTTTCCTATAAATATGGTATAATCAGCAATATCATGTAAAATCATTGCCGCTTTGTAGGGGCGGCCCAAAAAGAAAGGTTGTGTTGCGGATGGAGGCGCAGTTTGAAGCGCTCTCGGAGCTGGCTAAAAGCGGCCAGCAGCTGAGCTTCGGCCAGGACTTCTTCGTAAAATTCTATCAGGCATTTTTGTATGCGGACCGGTGGCAGCAGTATATCAAGGGCGTCGGCACGACCCTGCTGGTCACGGCCATTGCGCTGGTGCTGGGCGTTGTGCTGGGTGCCATCGTTGCCATGATCCGCGTGGGCTATGCCCAGCAGAAGCCCCACCACCGCAACCCGATTCTGGGGATTTTCAACGCAGTGGCGCAGGTGTATGTCACAGTCATCCGCGGCACGCCCATGATGGTGCAGCTGCTTATCATGAGCATGGTCATCTTTGCCAGCAGCCGCAACTTCACGATGGTCGGCGCACTGGCGCTTGGCATCAACTCCGGCGCGTATGTCTCCGAAATCATCCGCGGCGGTCTGATGGCGGTCGATCCCGGCCAGATGGAGGCCGGCCGCAGCCTTGGCCTTAACTACATGACCACGATGTTTGAGATCATCATCCCGCAGGCTATCCGCTCCATCCTGCCTGCGCTGGGCAATGAGTTCATCATGCTGCTGAAGGACTCCTCGCTGATCACGGTCATCGGCGGCAAGGAGCTGCTGTATGCCGCGCAGGGCATCATGAACCGTACCTATGAGGCCATGTTCCCGCTGCTCGGCGTTGCTGCGACCTATCTGGTGCTGGTCATGCTGTTCAGCGCGCTGCTTGCAAAATTTGAGAGGAGGCTGGCGCAAAGTGATAGACGTTAAAGGACTGAAGAAGAACTACGGCGGCCTGCAGGTGCTCAAGGGCGTGGACCTGACCATCAACAAGGGCGACTGCGTTGTGCTGGTCGGCCCCTCCGGCTGCGGCAAATCCACCTTTCTGCGCTGCCTGAACCGTCTGGAGGAGCCGGACGGCGGCCATGTCATCTTCAACGGCAAGGAAGTCACCGACCACGACATTGACCATGTGCGCCAGAAGATGGGCATGGTGTTCCAGCATTTCAACCTCTTCCCCCACCTGACGGTGAAGAAGAACATCACGCTGGCCCCCGTGCGTCTGGGCCTGATGAAGCAGCCCGAGGCCGACAAGAAAGCCATGGAGCTGCTGGAGCGCATCGGTCTGGCCGACAAGGCGGACACCTACCCCAACATGCTGTCCGGCGGCCAGAAGCAGCGCATCGCCATTGTGCGTGCACTGGCGATGAACCCTGATGTGCTGCTGTTCGATGAGCCTACCTCTGCTCTTGACCCCGAGATGGTCGGCGAGGTACTGGAGCTGATGAAGGAGCTTGCCAAGGGCGGCATGACGATGGTCTGTGTCACCCATGAGATGGGCTTTGCCCGCGAGGTTGCCAACCGCATTATCTTTATTGATGAGGGCATTGTCAAGGTCGATAAGGCCCCGCAGGAATTCTTTGCCAACCCCGAAAACGAGCGCTTGAAGGCATTTTTGTCAAAGGTGCTGTAAAATAGTGAATGCATAAAAGCGGTCTGCCGATGGATTTTCGGCAGGCCGCTTTTTTGCCTGCGGGGACGCATCGCTTCGCCTGCCTTTGCGGGGAACTCCCTCCGGGGCGTTCGCGCTGTCCTCCCTAAGCGCCGGATTGCGCGAAATCTCGCGGTCATCCTTGGCGAGTAAGATGTGCTTCAAGTACCTGTGTTCCGTTGCCCGTAGGGGCGCATTCTATATGCGCCCGGCCTGTGTACGGCGGCGGAAACACCCCCGGGCGGATATGGAATCCGCCCCTACGCTTTCACCGCGCACGATATTCTGCTACTATTATATACGCCGCGGCAAGTTGATTCTTTGCGCGAAATGTGGTAAAATATCACTATTATTATGGATAACTGTGCAAACACGATCATACACACAAGGAACAGGTATTTTTATGGCTGAAAATTTGCAAACCACCCGCCCGGCCGAGGAGGGCTGGACCACCGTTATACGCCCCAGGACCGGCTGGTTCGACATTGATCTGCAGGAGCTCTGGCGTTACCGCGACCTGATCACGATGTTTGTCAAGCGCAACTTTACCGTGCTGTATAAGCAGACGATCCTCGGCCCTGCGTGGATCATCCTGAACCCGCTCATCACAACGGTCATCTTCAATATCGTGTTCGGCGGCATGGCCAACATGCCTACCGATGGCGTGCCCGGCTTTTTGTTCTACATGGCGGGCAACACGGTCTGGACTTTTTTTGCAAACTGCGTCAACAACACGGCCAACACCTTTGTGACGAACTCGCAGATCTTCGGCAAGGTTTACTTCCCCCGCCTGACGATGCCGGTCAGTCAGGTGCTGACCAGCCTGATCAACTTTGGGATTCAGGCGGCGATGTACCTGATTTTCTGGGTGTGGTTTTTTGCCACCGGCAGCGGCGTGGCCTTTACGCTGTGGGTGCTGGCAGTGCCCTTTGTCATTCTGGAGGTCATGCTGCTCGGCCTCGGTGTCGGCATCATCGTATCCTCGTTGACGACAAAATACCGCGACCTTGCCATTGCCGTGGGCTTCGGCGTGCAGCTTTGGATGTACGCCTCCCCCGTTGTCTACCCGCTGTCGATGCTGGACGCCAGCCCCCGTCTGCGCGTGCTGGTTCAGCTGAACCCCATGACCTCCCCGATCGAGATCTTCCGCATGGCGACCTTAGGCACCGGCACGGTCACGATGTTCGGCATCGTGTACAGTCTGGTATTCACCGCCGCCGCGCTGGTGCTGGGTGTTGTGCTGTTCAGCCGCATCGAAAAAACCTTTATGGATACCGTCTGAGGGAGGGCGTATTATGTCGATAACCGAAAAACGCCCTGTCATCGAGGTTACAGGGCTGAAAAAACAGTACAAACTCGGCCAGATCGGCGGCGGCACGCTGACGCACGACCTGCAGAGCTGGTGGGCGCGCGTGCGCGGCAAGGAGGACCCGAACACCGTCATCGGCACCGACCAGCGGCTGTTTGGGCAAACCTTTATGGCGCTGAACGGCGTGGATCTGACGGTCTATCAGGGGGAGGCGCTGGGCATCATCGGCCGCAACGGCGCGGGCAAATCTACGCTGTTAAAGCTGCTGTCCCGCATCACGGCCCCCACCGAGGGTGAAATCAAAATCCGCGGCCGCGTGGCCTCGATGCTGGAGGTCGGCACCGGCTTCAACAATGAGATGACCGGCCGCGAGAATATCTATATGAACGGCGCGATCCTCGGCATGACCAAGGCCGAGATCGACGCCAAGCTGCCGCAGATCATCGAATTTTCCGAGTGCGGCGACTTTATCGACACGCCGGTCAAGCGCTATTCCAGCGGTATGTTCGTGAAACTTGCCTTTGCCGTGGCCGCCCACCTTGACAGCGAGATCATGGTCATGGACGAGGTGCTGGCGGTCGGCGATATGAAGTTCCAGCAGAAATGCTTAGGGAAAATGAGCGATGTTGCCAATCAGGACGGCCGCACGGTGCTGTATGTCAGCCACAATATGTCCACCATCCGCCAGCTCTGCAGCCGCTGTGTCGTGCTGGACAAGGGCAAGGTCATCTTTGACGGAGATGTGGAGCAGGCGATTGCCGTCTATATGGACACAACCGATGTGAATGTGGTCCACTACGACCTGGCCGATGTTGCCCGCATGACCGGCAGCGCCGGTAAGCGGTTCCGGCTGGAAACGCTCGACTTTGTGGATAAGGAGTCCAGCGTCTTTGCGGACACCGAGAAGATGCGCGTCAAGATCACATGGCGCGTGTCGGAGCCGTTTGCAGGCATCCACATGAAGATGAACCTCCACGCGCGGGACTCCTCCCCCGTGGGCATCACCCACCCCATCGACCTCGGCCCCGCCGAGCCGGGCAAAATCTACACCTCGGTGTTTGAATTTGACCCGAGCCTGCTGGGTGAGGGACAGTATTTCTTCTATCTCGATATTTTTGACGGCGCGCTGGCCCATGCGGTCTGTCTGGACAAGCCGGTGACCGAGTTCGCCTTTGAAGTGACCAACAGCGACCTGACGATGCCCGAATGGGCGTCCGGCTGGGGACGCATCCACTTCCCGCCCGTCAAGCTCGTGCAGGAGTAACGCATGAAACCGAATCTTTACATCTGCCACACGGCCTATCAGGTGCTTGTTGACCTGCTGCGGGCCGGGCGCTGCGCCTGTGAAAATGGGCCGCATATGATGGTGCTTTCCGCGTCTGTGCCCGACACCGCCGCGCTGGCGGCCCGGCTGGACGCGACCGGTGTTGTCAAGACGGTCATTGTCGAGGAGACAAAGTGGCCCGGCACTGTGACCGGCCCCTTTGCCCACCAGCGGGCCGCGCGGGCGTTTGAAAAGCTGTGCGGGTGGAAATTTGACCGCGCTGCGTATGAAAATGTCTACATCCACAACGATTGGAGCGTGCTGGGCCGCTACCTGCAGGACTGCCGCGCCGGGTATATCCTCTGTGAGGATACCTTCGGCAGTACGCTCGGCCCTGACCAGCATCTGGTGACTGACCAGCGCGCGGCGGCCGATTTCGCCGCGAAGCAGCGCGGAAAAGGCTACCTCTACTGGGGTGACAGCCCGTGGTGCCGCTGCGTGGAGAGCGAGGACGCCGCGAAGTGTACGCTGTTTGCCGCCGACCGCATGGTGACCGACAGCAAGGCCAAACTGTTGGAAAGCCTGACCGAGGACGAAAAAGCAATGGTGCGCCGCGTATTTTTGACCCGGCCCCTGCCGGAAAAGGCCGATGGTGCCACGCTTTTGCTGCCCCGCAGCTTTGTGGCGGACGGCCTGATGACCCAGAGCGAGCAGGACGCGATGTTCAAGGCGGTGGCGGCAAAATATGCCGCCGGGCCGCTGTTTATCAAGACGCACCCGCGCGATGCGACCGATTATCAGGCGCTTTTCCCCGAGGCGGTCGTGCTGGAGCGCACGATGCCCAGCGAGGTGCTGAACTTTTGCCTGCCGTTTACCTTTGCCCGCGCCGTAACGGTACAGAGCTTTGTTTTGCGCGGCTTTACCGCCGCCGAAGAAAAAATCCTGCTGACGCTGGACGAAGCGAGGGCGCTGGTGTGAAGGGTTGCAACTGTAGGGGCGGGACATGTCCCGCCCTCAACCTGATCGTAATAGAGCGCTTTCCGTAAAGCTGTGGGCCGGGCATGCCCGGCCCCTACATGCGTGGTTCATTTTATATATAAGCCAAATATGCGAGGTATAATACCATGAAAACAATCGCTGTGATTCCGGCGCGGTATGCGAGTACGCGGATGCCGGGCAAGCCGCTGGCCGATGTGTTGGGCAAGCCGATGATCTGGTGGGTGTACAAGGCCGCCAAGGCCTGCCCGAAGCTGGACGATGTGCTGATTGCCACCGACGATGACCGCATTGCTGAGGCCTGCAAGAAGTATGATATGAAATATCTGATGACCAGCCCCGACCATGACACCCCGACCGGCCGCATCTGGGAGGTCAGCACCGTGGAGGACGCCGACCTGTATCTGCAGCTGATGGGCGATGAGCCGCTGGTCAACCCGGCCGCGTTTGACCTGATCCTGCCCAGCGCCCTACCGGCTGACCCTTATTATGTCGCTGTGCTGACCAATGTCATGGAGCATCCGGCCGATGTCATTGATTTTTCCAACCAGAAGGTCGTGACCAACGCCGCGCGGGAGATCCTGCTGATTTCCCGCAGCCCCATCCCCTACCCCAAAGGCACGCTGGATTTTGAGTACGAGAAGGTGACCGGCATCCAGCTGTACAGCAAGCAGGCACTGAAATTTTACCATGATACGCCGAAATCTATTCTGGAAAAGGCCGAGGAAAACGACATGATGCGCTTTATCGAGAATGGGCATAAGGTGCACGCCATCGTCAGCCCGTACAAGACGGTCAGCGTGGACACGCCTAAAGATTTGGCGCTGGTCAATGAAATATTGAAGGAGAAGCAGCATGGCTGATATCAAACTGCTGGACTGCACCCTGCGCGACGGCGGCTATGTCAATGACTGGCAGTGGGGCTTCGGGCAGGCACGGCGCATCATCCAGACGCTGACCCGCGCGGGCGTTGATGTGGTCGAGGTGGGCTTTCTGCGCAATGTGGACGGCTACGACCCCGATGTCACGGTCTGCAACACCATTGAGGAGCTGAACCGCCTGCTGCCTGACGAGAGCCAGCGCGGCCGCACGATGTACTCCGGCATGGCGATGCGCTCCAACTACGACATCGAAAAACTGTCCCCCTACGATGGACACGGCATCGAGATCATCCGCATCACCGCGCACGATTACGACATTAAAGACGGCATGGACTTTGCCCGCCGCATTAAAGAACTGGGCTACAAGGTCTCCATCAACCCCATCAACATCATGGGCTACAGCGACAAGGACCTGCTCTGGATCTTTGAGCAGGTCAACGCCATCCACCCGTGGCAGTTCTCCATCGTGGATACCTTCGGCAGCATGCGCCGCCGCGATCTGGAGCGCATCGTCAGCATGGCCGATCACAACCTTGCGCCGGACATCCGCCTGGCGCTGCACCTGCATGAGAACATGGCCCTGAGCTTCTGTCTGGCGCAGGAGTTTTTGGATAAGCACCTGCGCCGCGATCTGGCTGTGGACGGCAGCCTGATGGGCATGGGCCGTATCCCCGGCAACCTGCCGATCGAGCTGATCGCCGATTATATGAACGAGTATTTCGGCAGCCACTACAACATTGACGATCTGATGGACGCCATTCAGGATCACATTGCGCCCATCAAGGGGGAGTGCGCATGGGGCTATACACCGGCGTATTTCCTGTCGGCCAAGTTCAATCTGCACCGCAACTATGCGGAGCATTACCTTGGCAAGGGCGATCTGACCAACCGGGACATCAACCATATTCTGGCGGACATTGCCCCCGACAAAAAAACGGTGTTCGATGCGGCCTACGCCGATGCCCTGTACACCGAGTACAAGAACCGCCGCACCGATGATACCGCTGCGCTGGCTGCCCTGCGGGCTGCCTTTGCAGGCAAGACGGTGCTGGTGCTGGCCCCCGGTGCCAGCCTTGCCGCAGAGGCAGGGGGGGGGCGCCGGGGGGGCGGCGCGGCACACCCGCCGATGTGACGGTATCTGCCAACTTTGTGCCGGACTTTATGCGGCCGGACTACGCCTTCTTCACCAACGCAAAACGCTTTGATGAGGCCGCAGCCTACCCCTGCCCGCTGATCCTGACCAGCAACCTGCGCGCTGATAAGGATGCCGCTGTTGTGAATTATGACCGGCTTTCCGCCACCGATGCGCAGGGCGGCAACAGTGTGCTGATGCTGCTGCGGCTGCTGCGCCAGTGCGGCGCGGCGGGTGTGCTGCTGGCCGGTGCCGATGGCTACCGCACAGGCACGGCGGCCTATGCCGATGCAGGCCTGCACACCCACACAGGCCGCGGCGCGGCCTACAACGCCCAGATGGCCGGTGCCATCCGTGCGGCGGGGCTGCCGGTGCGGTTCATCACCCCCAGTGAGTATGAGAGGGCCTGACTATGATACGCTTGCTGGTGCTGGATGTGGACGGCACGATGACCGATGGCGGCGTTTATTACGATGCCACCGGCAATGAGATGAAAAAGTTTGCCATCAAGGACGGGGCCGGGCTGGTACTGGCCCGCACGGCGGGCATCCGCGTGATGATCTGCACCGGGCGGCAGAGCGAGGCCGTCCGCCGCCGCGCCGCCGATTTGAAAATTACCGATGTATACCAGAATGTCGGGCAGAAAGCTGCATTTCTGCAGGCGTTTATGGCGGAAAACGGCTATACCCGAGAGCAGACCGCCTACTGCGGCGATGACCTTAACGATCTGGCGGCTATGGCGCTGTGCGGCTTTGTAGCCTGCCCGGCGGACGCTGCCGAGGAGGTAAAGGCCCGCGCAGATTATATCTGCCCCCAGCGCGGCGGCGAAGGTGCCGTGCGCGGCGCGGTCGAGAAGATCCTGCGCAGCGATGGACGCTGGAAGGCTGCAGTGGAAAAGGCGTTCGGCGCGGCGTTGTGATTTCACATTTGCGGGAGATTGCATGAAAAATCCAAAACAAAAAAAATATACCCCCTTGCTGGCCGCGCTGGCAACGCTCATTGTGCTGCTGGCAGCGGTGGTGCTGCTCTGGCTGGCCGAGGTGCGCCCGCAGGTGACGAAGGGTCGCAGCGAGATCATTACAGATTTTCTGCGCGCAGAGCTGATCCATGACGGCGAGACCGCTGAGCAGGTGTTCACCTACGACAAGGATCTGCTGACAATCGGGCTGGAGTTTTACCTGCCCGGGGAGCAGCCCAGCGGTGCGCTGGAGGTGGTGCTCTATGACGCCGATACCGGCGCAGAGCTGTCCCGCTCGGTCGGTACGATGGACTATATTGTGCCTGACCAGTATACGACTCTGGGGCTGGACCCGGCGGTGACCGGCCGGGAGGGCCGCCGCTACCGGCTGACCGTCACGCCCCATTACACGACCGATGCGATCCTTGCCGTGGGCCACAGCGATGGCGTGGCACTCTGGAAGGAGCAGATGTCGGTCAGCGGCCGCGCTGTGGACGGCACGATGGCGATGCAGATCACCTACCAGCGCATCGGCGGCTATCTGACGCGGTTTTTCCTGCTTGTGGCGGGCCTTGCTGCCGTGCTGGCGGCGTTCGCTGTCTGGACAGTGCTTGGCAAAAAACTGGCGCTGCACCGCCTTGTGTTTGTGCTGGTGCTGGGCTTTGGGCTGCTGTACAGCTTTGTGCTGCCGCCCTACGCCGCACCGGATGAGAAATACCATATCAACCAGAGCTTCACCCTTGCCAGCCGCTGGGCCAATGATCTGTCCCGCGAGGAATGGCGGATGGGCCGGGTCCCCACGACAACGACCTTCCGCCGTGTGGGGGACGAGGACGCCGACCTGCAAAACGAAAACACGACCGTGTTTACATGGGAGGCGTTCACCTCGCAGCTTTTGACCACGACCGAGGAGCCGTTTGACAGCCATCAGGAGTACAACGAGCTGCAGACCGACCAGAACCCGCTGCTCTATCTGGCCAGCGCGGCGGCGGTCTCAGTGTTGACGGTGATGATGCCGCCGTCCATCACATGGTAGGCGGGCACGGTACCGGTCTCCAGAACCTCCAGCGCCATATCGGCGGTGTAGGTGCCCAGCTCGGTGTAGTTGACGCCGCAGGTGGCGAAGGCGCCTGCCGTGACAAAGCTGTCCGCGCCGGTGTAGAACGGGATGCCGCCCTTGGTCAGCGTCTCGGAAACAGCAGCGGCTGCTGCCATGACCACATTGTCGGTCGGGGTAAAGACGGCATCGACCTGACCGACCAGGCTGGAGGCGGCGGTCATGATCTCATCGTTGGTGTTGCCGGTCTTTTCAATATAGGAGATGCCTTTGGCATCGAGGTAGGCCTTGGCCTCGGCGATGGGGGTTGCGGAGTTTGCCTCGGAGTTGGAGTAGAGCAGGCCGACCGTCTGGATGTCGGGCTGCACGGCAAACATCATATCCATGATGGACTGGGTGTTCAGCGCATCGGAGGTGCCGGTCACATAATCAATGTCGGTCAGGTCGGCGGCAGCGGGGTCGGAGATCGCCGCATAGATGACCGGGGTCTTGGTGGACTCGCAGGCGGTGGTCATGCACTGGGCGGCCAGCGTAGCGATGGGGATGACCGCATCATACCCATCGGAGACGACCTGCGTGCCGATCTGGTTCAGCGTTGTGGCGTCGTTCTGACCGTTGAAGTCCTTGTACTCGATTGCAATACCCTTCTCGGCAGCCTTGGCGTCCAACTCGGCCTCAATCGCCACGCGGATCTCATCGAGGCTGGCATGATCCAGCTGCTGCACAATGGCAACCTTGCAGCTCTTGGCAGCGGTATCGGCCGTGCTTTCTGCGGCGGAGGCAGTCGCCTCGGCAGCGGCGGAAGAAGCGGTGGTATCGGCGGTGGAGCCGCAGGCGGCCAGGGTGGTCATCATAGCGGCAGCGGACAGAACAGCAACAAACTTTTTCATGGTAAATTCTCCTTAATTTGTAAATTGTAGTGAATGTCAGGTTTGTAGGGGCGGTCATTGCCCCTATAGTGCCCGGTGCGTTCCCGGGCCATCCAGTTTTACAAATTCAGGCTTGCCATCGCTCTTTCATCAGGTTCATGTTCCCTCTCCCCCATTGTTAAAAACAAAACTGCCCTTGCACAGAACTTCTCCTGTGCAAGGGCAGATAAAACAAATCTGTGGTGCCACCTTGCTTGCCGTGCTTACTATACAATCACGGCCACTCTATAGGGAACCAACATTCCCCTGCTCTGTAACGGGAGCTGCCCGTCAACGGATACTGCGGATTACTCCGTTTCCCCGTGCCCTCCGCGAACCATTGTGCAGACCCGCTCTGTGCCCCGTTCCCAGCCCCGGGGGCTCTCTGTGACTGCGCTGTCTGTTTTACTTTCGCTTCATTGGTTTAAAGCATTTATACCACACCTGCGGGCGTTTGTCAACACCTAATTTCATTTTTTAGGCAATACCGCATAATTCTAAGTGCCGATACGGCGAGCGAGGTGCGGCAGCTGCT
>OGPC01001136.1_pt1 | contig 19023 bp, 16 predicted proteins | sample 1552911 | NCBI WGS metagenome assembly OGPC01 (sample SAMEA2580248, study PRJEB22360) | human gut metagenome | biome: human gut; feature: human-associated habitat; material: faeces | place: Denmark | collected 2008/2010 | reverse complement strand
AGATCTCTTTGGCAAAGTTGGTTCGGCTGTCCACCATCGTCAGCAGGATACCGTCTATCTGGAGCTTGGGGTTGATCTGCCGCTTTACCTTGTTTACCGTGGAGAGCAGCTGTTCCAGCCCTTTGGCGGGCAGATACTCCGCCTGAACGGGAATGATGATCCTGTTCGCAGCGGCCAGCGCATTGACTGTGAGCATGCCCAGGGAGGGCTGGCAGTCGATGAGGATATGGGAGTATTGCCCCTTCAGCGTGTCCAGATATTGCCGCAAGATAGTCTCACGGCTCATGGCGTTTACCAGGGATACCTCCATACCGGATAACTGGATGTCCGCAGGCATCAGGTCTACACCCTCTGGGTGGTGCAGGATACCCTCGCCGGGACGAAGCGGCTCATCCATCAGGATACGCCCCATAGCGTCTGACAACGTAAAGGGCAGCTTGTCCGGCTGGGGATGGCCCAGGCTGATTGTCAGGCTCCCTTGCGGGTCCCCGTCGATCAGCAGAACTTTCTTTCCGGCCTGCGCCAGCCCGATTCCCAAGTTGGCACAGGTCGTTGTCTTGCCAACGCCGCCTTTCTGGTTGGCAATGGCAATGATTTGCGTGTTCATTAACTTCACCTCATTTCTAATTGTTGCTGTTGCTTCTGGAAATAGAAAAAGCCGCCACTCCAAAATAAAAAGTGAAGTGACGGCTCTTTCTATCGCCGGAATACGAGTTCCTGAAATGAAAAAAGCACCCAGTCATTTATGATCTGTGTGCTACATCAAATTCATATTCAATTATTCAAATTAGCTCAAACTATGCCAAACTGCCACAGCCAAAAAACGAAGGGAAGGAGGGCTGAAAAGCACCCCCAAAATCGGCTCTCGGTTAACCACTTTGGGAACCACTTACCCCTCTTTTCGCCCTCTTTTTGGCCAGTTAACCACTTGCGGACCACTAAAAATTGGGTGAAAACGGCTCTCGTTTGGTCAAATGAGGTCAAACCATATCAGCCCGTTTAGATATAGCAAAAGCCCGGAAAACCTTGATTTTCCGGGCTTTTTGAACCATTTTGATATAGTCTGAGCAGTCGATTATCGCTTGCTGAACTGCGGAGCGCGACGAGCTGCTTTGAGACCGTACTTCTTACGCTCCTTCATACGAGGATCGCGGGTCAGGAAGCCAGCCTTCTTCAGAACAGAACGATTCTCATCGCTCTGCTGCAGCAGGGCGCGGGACAGGCCGTGGCGGATAGCGCCAGCCTGGCCGGAAACACCGCCGCCGGAAACGCGGACGACGACATCGTACTTGCCCTCCAGGCCCAGCAGGACCAGCGGAGAACGGACGATCAGCTTCAGGGTCTCCAGACCGAAGTAGTTGTCGATATCACGATCGTTGATGGTGATCTTGCCGGTGCCGGTGTAAACGCGAACGCGGGCAACGGAATCCTTACGACGACCAGTGCCGTAGAAATAAGGTTTGGTTTCGTACATGTTCGATTGCCTCCTTCTTAGAACTCGATCTTCTCGGGCTTCTGAGCTGCGTGAGCGTGCTCGGCACCCTGGTAGCAGTGCAGACGGGTCAGAGCCTTAGCACCGATGGTGTTGGAAGGGATCATGCCCTTGATAGCGTAGGTCATAGCCAGGTCGCTGTTCTCAGCCATCAGCTTGCTGTACTGGACCTTCTTCAGGCCGCCAATGTACTTGCTGTGGGTGATGTGGAACTTCTGCTCAGCCTTCTTGCCGGTCAGAACTGCCTTGTCGCAGTTGACGACAACGACGTAATCGCCGCAATCGACATTGGGGGTGTAGTTGACCTTCTGCTTGCCGCGCAGCAGAACAGCGGCCTCAGCAGCGACGTGACCCAGGCTCTTGCCGGTTGCGTCGAGCAGATACCACTTGCGCTCGACTTCAGCGGGCTTTACGAGAGTAGTGCTCATATCTATTTCCTCCTGATAAGTGTTTGGTACGATTCAGGCGCCTTTGGGGCGCGAGTGTCAGTATACAACACAAAAAAGCGCCTGTCAACATCTTTTTGCGATTTTTTCAGTGGAAATTTTTATACCTCTCAAAATCTCTTGAATCCTCTCGGAATCTCATGTTTTCTAAAATCGCATTTTCAAAAAGTTTTTCGGCCTCCGGGGGGCAAATTTGTCCCGGCGGCGCTACAATTTTGCCGCCGAGTGTGTTATACTATATAAGATATTGTAAAAAGGAGTTTTTTCCCATGCCGAAAGACATTCACACGCAGGATTCCTCCCAGCAGCGAGCCTCCAGGCTGCTGCTCGCCATGGGCGTGATCGTGCTTTTGGGTGCGCTGGCCTACTTTGGGCTGACGCTGGCCGTCAACCGCCGCACTCCCGCCAACCCCGACACCCACTTTGATGCGGAGAATGGCATCTCGGTGGATTACGAAAGTGCCGTCTGGCCCGTCTGCCAGATGACCGAGGATGCTGCGCTGGGCCATGCGCTGCAGCTGGCTTCCGGTGAGGACAGTGCCAACGCCAACTACCAGGTAGTGCTGTTCCAGCGGGGGGACAAAGCCACTTACGAAGATTTCATCGGCCAGTCGGAAGCCGACCTGAAAGCAGCCTACGGTGTCATCAGCCCCCGCAAGGTCAAGCTGCAGGTGGAGGGTGCCACGGTCACTGCCGTGCGCTGTGATATCCAGGCCTACTACGCCGTGCTGGCCACCATTGAATACGACAGCGGCGATGTGGTCTATGTCTCCGGCCTGACCAAGCTGGCCTCCATCAGCGATATCGTCAATCTGGTGGAAAGCGTGAGCCTGACATGAGCGATCCACACGCCATGCAGCGGCTCTGCGGCCTGATGCGCAAGGCCGTGCAGGATTACGAGATGATCTCCCCCGGTGATAAGATCATGGTGGGCGTTTCGGGCGGCAAGGACAGCGTGGCCCTGACCATCGGGTTGGCCCAGCTGCGCCGGTACCTCGGCTTTGATTATGAGGTCGTGGCCGTTACCCTTGACCCGCAGTTTGACCACCAGGCTGTGGATTACAGCCCGCTGGCGGCGCTGTTCGCCCGGTATGGGGTCCCCTACGAGGTGCGCCGCACCGAGATCGGCCCCATCGTGTTTGAATACCGGCAGGAAAAGAACCCCTGTTCCCTCTGCGCCAGGCTGCGCCGGGGCGCGCTGCACACGGCGGCGCAGGAGCTGGGCTGCAATAAAGTGGCACTGGGCCACCACCTCGATGATGCTGTCGAGACCTTTTACATGAATCTCTGGCGGGAGGGCCGCATTGGCTGCTTCTCCCCGGTCACCCAGCTGGACCGCCGGGGCCTGACCCTGATCCGTCCCATGCTGCTGGCCACCGAACACGAGGTGCGCTGTGCGGTAAAGGAGGAGGACTTCCCCATCGTCAAGAGCCGCTGTCCCGCCGACGGTGTGACCGTGCGGGAGCAGACCAAGGATTTTGTCCGGGAGCGCTGCCGCACCGACCACGCCTTCCGGCAGAAAACGCTCCATGCTCTGCAGGAGAGCGGCATCGACGGCTGGCGGCCGGTCCATACAGGACGCACATCCAATCCATCCCCAAAGGAGGGAATGCATCATGCAGATGCAGAACTTTGAAAAACACGTCTGGGCTGAGATCGACCTCGATGCCCTGCGGGCCAACTTCCGCACCGTAAAGCAGCGGGCAGGCAGCCTGCCCCTGTGTGCCGTGGTCAAGGCCGACAGCTACGGCCACGGTGCCGTCCAGTGCGCCCGGGTCTTTGCGCAGGAGGGTGCCTCCTGGCTGGCTGTCAGCTGCCTGGCTGAGGCCCTGCAGCTGCGCAGGAGCGGCCAGCCCCTGCCCATCCTCATTCTGGGCCATGTGCAGCCCACATACGCTGCCACCCTCATCCGGGACGACATCACCGCGGCCTGCTACTCCCTGCCCCAGGCCAAAGCCCTGAGCGAGGCCGCACAGGCCGCCGGGGGCCGGGTCAAAGTGCATCTGGCTGTGGATACCGGCATGGGCCGCATCGGCTTTGCTCTGCGCACCGATTTTGATGCCGCCATTGCCGAGGCCATCGCCGCCTGCACCCTGCCCGGCCTGGAAATGACCGGCCTGTTCCAGCACTTCTCGGTGGCCGATGACACCGCCGAGGAAAACATTGCCTACACCGCCGAGCAGCACCGGCTCTTTGTGCAGGCCTGCAGCGCCCTGACGGCTGCCGGGCACGAGCCCGGCATCGTCCACTGCGACAACTCAGCCGGTGTGATGCTCCACCCGGACTGGCCCGAGGGCCTGCCCCGGGCACACTGCATGGCCCGCCCCGGCATCATCCTGTACGGCTTTGACCCCAGCGATGAAGTCCGCTTCGGGCTGTTCCGCCCGGTGATGAAGCTCAAGACCGTGGTCAGCATGGTCAAGGTGCTGCAGCCGGGCCAGTCCACCAGCTATGGCCGCCGGTTTACAGCAGAGCGCCCCACGCCAGTGGCCACCCTCTGCACCGGCTACGCCGATGGCTACCCCCGCCAGCTCAGCTGCGGCAAAGGCATCGTGGAGATCCACGGCACGCCCTGCCCGGTGCTGGGCCGGGTCTGCATGGATCAGATGATGGTGGATGTCTCTGCTGTGCCGGGCACGGTGCAGGAGGGGGACGAAGCCATCCTGTGGGGCGGCACCGTCAGCGACAGTGCGGAGGACATTGCCCGCAAGACCGATACCATCACCTACGAGGTGCTCTGCGGCGTTTCCCGCCGGGTGCCCCGTGTTTATCTGGAACACGGCACGACCGCTGCCGTGGAGGACTGGATCCTGAACGACTAACACACTCTCCCGGAGGAATTACATGGCAAGAGACAACATCCGAAATTTCTGCATCATTGCACACATCGACCACGGCAAGTCCACCCTGTCGGACCGCATCCTGGAGCTGACCAAGAGCGTGGACGAGCGCACCATGGAGGATCAGATCCTCGATAACATGGACATCGAGCGGGAGCGCGGCATCACCATCAAGGCCCGCGCCGTTACCCTGAACTACACTGCCAAGGACGGCAAGACCTACGAGTTCAACCTCATCGACACCCCGGGCCATGTGGACTTTGCCTACGAGGTCAGCCGGAGTCTGGCCGCCTGTGAGGGTGCCATTCTGGTGGTGGATGCCACCCAGGGTGTGGAGGCCCAGACGCTGGCCAACACCTACATGGCGCTGGAGCATGATCTGGAGCTGGTGCCCATCCTGAACAAGATCGACCTGCCCAGCGCCCACCCGGACGAGGTGGCCCAGGAGGTGGAGGATGTGATCGGCCTGCCCTGCATGGATGCGCCCCGCGTCTCTGCCAAGACCGGCCTGAATGTCGATCAGGTGCTGGAGCGGGTGGTCAGCGATATCCCCGCCCCCACCGGCGACCCGGACGCTCCCCTCAAGGCCCTGATCTTTGACAGCATCTACGACAGCTACAAGGGCGTTATCGTCTACATCCGCGTGTTCGAGGGCACCGTCAAGCCCGGCGACACCATCAAGATGATGGCCACCGGGGCAGAGTTCACGCTGGTGGAGGTGGGCCACATGGGTGCCACCAGCCTGACCCCCTGCAGCCAGCTGCAGGCCGGCGAGGTCGGCTACCTGACCGCCAGCATCAAGACCGTGCAGGACACCCGCGTGGGCGATACCGTCACGCTGGCAGACCGCCCCACCTCCGAGGCCCTGCCCGGCTACCGTCAGGTCAAGCCCATGGTGTTCTGCGGCATCTACCCCGCCGACGGTGCCAAGTACCCCGACCTGAAGGACGCGCTGGAAAAGCTGCAGCTGAACGACGCTTCCCTGACCTTTGAGCTTGAAACCAGTGCCGCGCTGGGCTTTGGCTTCCGCTGCGGCTTCCTGGGCCTGCTCCACATGGAGATCATCACCGAGCGTCTCGAGCGGGAGTTCGACCTGGATATCATCACCACGACCCCCAGCGTCCGCTACCGCCTGACCATGACGGACGGCACTGTGGAGATGATCGACAACCCGTCCAGCTACCCGGACCCCTCCAACATCGTCAAGCAGGAGGAGCCTTTTGTGGATGTCCACCTCTACACCCCCAACGATTACGTGGGTGCCCTGATGGATCTGTGCCAGCAGAAGCGCGGCGTGCTCATCGACATGAAGTATCTGGATGATGTCCGCGTGGACCTGCACTACGCCCTGCCTCTGGGCGAGATCGTCTACGACTTCTTCGATGCCATCAAGAGCCGCAGCCGCGGTTACGCCAGCTACGACTACGAGTTCAAGGAGTACCGCGAGAGCGATCTGGTCAAGCTGGACTTCCTGCTGAACGGCGACCCCGTGGACGCACTCTCCATGATCGTGTTCCGGGACAACGCCTACGCCAAGGGCCGCCGCATCTGCGAAAAGCTGCGGGACAACATTCCCCGCACCCTGTTCGAGATCCCGGTGCAGGCCGCCATCGGCGGCAAGATCATCGCCCGTGAGACCGTCAAGGCCATGCGCAAGGACGTGCTGGCCAAGTGCTACGGCGGCGATATCTCCCGCAAGAAGAAGCTGTTGGAAAAGCAGAAGGAGGGCAAGAAGAAGATGCGCCAGCTCGGCAGCGTCTCCCTGCCCAGTGAAGCCTTTACCGCCGTGCTGAAGCTCGACAGCACGGATGATTAAGGGGTTTGCCTGATTGAATACAACAAACCGCCCATCTCATCGGAATACAGCAGATCTTGCTGTGCATCCCGATGAGATGGGCGGCTTATTTTATCTTATGGATCTTATGCAGGTTTCTTCTCCACCAATGCTTTTACCTCGTCTAAGGGAAGCTCTGTACACTCTGCAATCGTTTCCAGGCTCATTTGACCAAGTGCATAGAGTTTCCGGACCATTTCACGTTTGGTCTCAATTCTCGCCTTTTCCTCTGCTTCCTTCGCAGATTCTCTTGCAACCTCTTCAAACGCTCTGCACATCTGCATCTTCCCTCCTTCGGTTTCTTTCAGATAGCGCACTTCTTTTGCAAGAAGCGGATTCAGCATTTCACTGGGGTCTGTACAGTTCATATCATGCATCAAACGTCCAACCGGATGCTCCAAATCACGGAACGCACCATTCACATAAATAATGTGTGCACCGTCGCCAAACATCTTATTCTTCAGTTCCGTAACCGTTCGTTCCACATGATACAACGGAAGCCCGGCACCATATCGATCGCGCTCTGTAATAAAAATCACATATGTGTCCACCAGCGCATCAAAATCTTCACCCTTTTCCAGCAGTGTCCGGTCAATGACACTGCTGTGGAACCTCGCCCGGCGAACGCTTGCGCCTTTATCCGCACGCTGAACTTCAATGTCCATCACATGCCCATCTGCGTCCACCGCTCGGATATCCAGTTTGATAGAACGTTTGGTGGCACTTTTGTATTCAACTTGCGCTTCTGTATGCTGAACCTTGATGTCTTCCCTCTCTAAAATTGTGCAAAGGATATATTCCACCGGTTCAATTTTCTCATCCAGCGCCTCCGAAAAGAAGTCATCATCCATCAGCCGCAGGTCTTTCAGAAGTTCCAGATAGTGTTCATTCCTTACGCTTGCTCTATCCATCGTGCTACTCTTTTCTATAACGCTACCCATTCATTCTCCATTTTTAAATTATCATATCCCTGTTAAAAAAGCAAGTATTTTCCAAGAACAAAGCCGTCCACCCCCTGAAACAGCTTCAGAAAGCGAACGGCTTATTTTTCAGTTCAGGCCCTTGAACCAGTTCAGGCTGTCCTTGATGCCGTGCATGGAGTCCTGAATGATCCGGCCATAGATGTAGATGCTGTATGCCGCCGCAATGACCTGCACAAAGGCCTTGCCGCACTCGATGCCAAAAGCCAGATAGGGCTTTGCCTTCTGCCAGTAGGGGCGGATCTGATCCTTCAGCGCTCCCACCCAAGCAGGAGCGCCGCCGGAGACCTGCTCCAGCTCCTCAGCGGGAATGACGGTGCACTGCGCCGGAAATTTTAAGTTCTGCTGCATGTCCGCTCCTCTCAAAGTGCCAGGCTTGCCAGCAGCACCAGAACGACGCTTCCGGCCGCCAGCCCCATCGTTGTAAGAAGGGTGTCCGGGTCTACCTCTTTCTCCTCCACCACTTCCGCGCTGCCGCCATTGGCCGACCAGTGGGCATAGACGGTGGTATCCGCACCAAACGCCGTATCGTTGGCGTTGACCCGCACATCAATGGGAAAACCGGTGACATCATCCGTACCGGTGGTGTACCAGCCATCGAAGGTATAGCCCTCCATGGTGGCGGTGGGCAGGCTCGTCAGCTGGCCGTCGGCATTGGTGCGCTCCGCAGCAGAGGTACAGATACCGCCGTTGGCATCAAAATAGATGATGACCTTTGCCGCAAAAGCGGTGGGGGTACACAGGCAGACCGCCAGCACACAGGCCAGCCCCGCCAGCATCCGTTTGAACTTCTTCATCCTGCGCTCTCTTTCCGGCTCAGCGTCAGACACTGTAGCCCTGTGCCTTGATGACATCCACCACCTGAGAAACGTACTTCTGGCAGGTGTCGTGGTCAGGGGCCTCCACCATCACGCGGACCACCGGCTCGGTGCCGGACTCCCGGACAAGGATGCGGCCGGTATCGCCCAGTGCCTCGGCCACCGCCTTGACAGCGGTCTGCACGGCAGCATCGTCCTGCGCGGCCTTCTTATCGGTCACATGGACATTCTCCAGCACCTGCGGGTAGATCTTCAGCGGGGCGGCCAGCGCACTCAGAGGCTTCTTCTTGGCCAGCATGACCTCCATCATCTTCAGGCTGGTCAGGATGCCGTCACCGGTGCTGGCGTACTTGGAGAAGATGATGTGGCCGCTCTGCTCACCGCCGATGCGGCAGCCGTTCTTGGCCATATACTCGTAGACATACTTGTCGCCCACGGCAGTCTTGGCGTAGCCGATGCCCTGCTCGTCAAAGGCCTTGTACAGGCCAAAGTTGGACATGACCGTGGTGACCACGGTATTGGTCAGCAGCTTGCCGCGCTCCTTCATGTAGCAGCCGTAGATGTACAGGATGTGGTCACCGGTAATCACATTGCCCTTTTCATCCACGCAGAGGCAGCGGTCTGCATCGCCGTCATAGGCAAAGCCCACGTCCAGACCCTTTTCCACCACAAACTTCTGCAGACCCTCGATGTGGGTGGAGCCTGCGTTCAGGTTGATGTTCAGGCCGTTGGGCTGGTTGTTGATGACATAGGTGTCTGCGCCCAGCGCATCGAACACGCTCTTGGCAATGTTCCAGCTGGCACCGTTGGCGCAGTCCAGACCCACCTTGATGCCCTTGAAGGAGTAGATGCCCAGGCTGATCAGGTAGCCCATGTAGCGGTTGCGGCCTGCCACATAGTCCACGGTGCAGCCGATATGCTCCCGGTGGGCAAAGGGCAGCTCCGGCCAGTCCTGATCAAAAACATGGAGCTTGCCGTCGATGTAGTCCTCCACCAGCAGCAGGGTCTCCTCGGGCATCTTTTCGCCGTAGCAATCGATCAGCTTGATGCCGTTATCGTAGAACGGGTTATGGCTGGCGGAGATCATAATGCCGCAGTCAAAATCATCCACACGGGCAATGTAGGCCACACTGGGGGTGGTGGTGACGTGGAGCAGGTAGGCATCTGCGCCGGAAGCGGTCAGGCCCGCCACCAGGCTGTACTCGAACATGTACGAGCTGCGACGGGTATCCTTGCCAATGACGATGCGGGCAGGCTCGTTGTTGCCGCTGCGCTCCCGCAGTGCATTATAATACCAGCCCAGAAAACGGCCCACCTTGTAGGCGTGGTCGGCGGTCAGGTTCACACCGGCCTCGCCACGGAAGCCGTCGGTGCCAAAATATTTTCCCATAGTCCTCTTCTCCTTCTATTGCAACGTTACGTTTTCTCTTATCCCTAAGAGCGCTCTCTCCTTGCTCTTACTCTTTATAATAGCATAAAACCGGAAAAGAATCCATGGGTTTGGGCATTCCGGGATGCTCTGCGCACACTTTTCTGTGCCGGTGCAGTGCCTTTTCCTCTCCCGTGCCGCCGCCCTGTTCTGTTTTGGATATTCGGTATCGGTTCCGGTAACACTCCCGGTTTTTGCGGGAACGGTCTCGTTTTCTGAGAATTTTCTTGTTATTTTTGACAAAATTGTTCGTCACTCTGCACAAAATCACAATTTTTCTCTTGACCTCCCCCCCCCCGAACTATATTGAAGCTGCGATTTTTTTATGACATTTTCTGTCATGGATCGACACCGTGTAATTTTTGGGAGGACTGTTTATGAGAGCGAAGAATCTTGCATTGCGGGTGCTTTCTACAGCAGCGATGTTGTCCATTGTGACATCCATTGCGGCCCCCGCATTCGCGGCCACCTACTACATCAATGATGGCAGTGTGGATGTTAAAGTCAGCGATGCCGGTATAGTCACCGTCGAACAAAGCGGCAAGACCTACAAAGACGGCCTTGACAGCGTCGTCATCCGGGGCGGAACCCGCAGTGAGGGCGAAACGGACGACCGCATCGAGGCCGATGCTTCCCCCGCCACGCAGGAAGCGGACGGGAGCAACGCCCCCGCAGGGAACGAGACGGAAGCGCCCAAGAGCGAGAATACCGCCGGGGACACTGCACCGAAGCAGGAAACCACAGCCGCCGGGGAGCGCAAAGAGGGTACCCCGCAGCAGGAGCCCACCGAAGAGGAAGAAGAGGAGCAGGAGGAGCAGCAGGAGCCAACCGAAGAGAAAGTGACCCCGGAGCAGAAGCCCACTGAAAAGAAAGCCGAAGAGAAAGTGACCCCGGAGCTTGTCAAGACAAAGCCAGAAGCCCCCAAGGCCACACAGAAGCCTTCCGCAGAGCAGGAAGAGGAGCAGGAGCAACAGGAGGAGCAGCAGGAGGAGGAAGATGAGCCGACCGTTCCCTCTGCCGCCCCGCTGACCGCTGCCCCCGCAGCACAGGCGGACAACAGCAGCACCAGCACCCCCGCAGAGTCGACCAGAAATGTCATTACCATTGTCAACAACTTTGTCAAGGATGCCAAGCAGGCTTTTTCGTTTGTGCTGGACAATGTGAATATTGACCGCAGTCAAGATGGCTATAGAGACCACAAAGCTGCTCTCACGGTAAAGGGCAATGGCGACACGGAAATTGAACTGGATGGAGACAACATCCTGAAGGGTGGTGACAGTCATGCCGGCCTTGAGAAAAACGACAGTGACGGAACGGGCACACTTACCATCAAAGACGATAACAAAGCTGCGGACGGCAGCAAAGCCAGTCTCCTTGCAAAGGGTAAAGAAAAGGGTGCCGGTATTGGTGGTGGAGAATGCCAGGACACCTCTCATATCACAGTCACTGGCGGAGAAATCACAGCGGTCAGCGGGAGGTTTGCTGCCGGCATTGGCGGCGGTAACTGTTCTAATGGTACAGACATTACCATCAAAGGAGATGCCACTGTAATTGCAAGCGGCGACGCCGGTGCTGGCATCGGCGGCGGTGGTGACGGAGGCAACTACACAAAGGGTTATGGTAAAGTTACCATTACCGACCACGCAAATGTTAAGGCCTGGTCCGAATTTGGTTCAGGCATTGGCGGCGGACGAAACGCCGGTGGTGATATCACAATTTCAGGGGATGCCACCGTTGCAGCAGAGGCCCACAATGATAGCGTCGCAATTGGCAGCGGCGGACAGCTTCTTTCCACCAGCGGCAATTCTGATAACTATAACAGACTCAACACGAACATTACCATCCGCGACAGAGCAAATGTTACCGCAGTTGGTTCCGGTTACCATCCTGCAATCGGTTCTCGGGGTTACGTTCCTTCCCTTGATGGTGTCAGCCATCCTTTTACCACCACCATCAATATCCTGGGCGGCACCCTGAATGTCATCAATAAAGGTAACCTCCAATACTCTTCCTCTAAAGTTCCTGCTATTGGCAATGAAAGTGCCGATGGTGCAAACACAAACGCGGATCTTGTTCTTAACATCAACGCAAGCACTGGCAATACTGTCATCAACGCTTATACCACCGACAGCAATGCGGCAACCATCGGAAAAGGACAAGCTCTTATAAAAGATGACGAACAGATCCAGTACAATGCAGATGGAAGCTCCAAATTTGGCGAAACCGGTTCTGTTATTTTGCATTTGTTCAAGAAGGCCATCGCAAACAAAAGCAATAATCAAATCGAGAATTGGGGCGGCGCCAAATACCCATTGCATGAGATCGATATCACCAAGGGCGAACTGTACGACACCCTGCACAATGCCCAGTGGCTGAAAGACAACGGCTACACCAGTGAACTTGCCACCGACACCAACCATGCATGGAAGGTGGACGAGCGGGTAGAGCCCACGCCGGAGCAGGAGGGCCACGTTTACTATAAGTGCAGTGTGCCCGGCTGCAAGGCCGTGCACGATGAGGTGCTGCCCAAACTGGAACCGAAACCCACTCCGGAACCTACTCCGGACCCCACCCCTGTGCAGCCGGAACCTACCCCGGTGCCTACTCCGGAACCCACCCCCGTGCAGCCGGAACCTGCCCCCGTGCAGCCCGACACGCCCGCTGACACCCAAAGCACCCCCAAGCTCTACGTCATCGACCTTGCCAACACGCAGGTGCTGTTTGATGAGACCCGTCAGGACGACACCGTGACCTACACCACAAAGCAGGACGGTGCCAGCCTGACCGGCTCCTTTGAGGCACTGGAGGCCATGGCTGAGGATGGCGTAAAGACCATCGTGTTCCAGACCATCGGCACCAACACCCCCGGCGCGGTGAGCCGTGTCTCGGTCGATGCCCTGCTGCAGCACGGCGGCGAGACCCTGCTGCTGACCCACAACGGCACGGAAGTCCACCTGACCATCGACGGCCAGAACGCTGACAGCCTGCTGCTGCAGTAAGCGCCAACCCCCTTCTGCCGAGTTCCGCATCTTGGCAGAAGTTCTGAATATCCCAAAACCACAAAAGGCCTCGGAAGCGCATTCCGGGGCCTTTTGTGGTTTCTCCTTCATTTTTTACGCACCCTCCGGCGTTTTTCGCCCCGGAACAACAGCTCTTTTTTCAGCCTTTACTGCATCTTTAGGAAAAGTATGGTATACTTTTCATCTGGAGTAGAATAGATATGGAGGGATCCCCATGAAGCAGAAGACCCGCTGGCACGACGCGCTGGTCCTGGCCGCTGTGCTGTGCGCCGCCTTTCTCATCGTGACCGGCACACAGCAGATCACCGGCCGGATCGATGGCGTTGCATCGATGGTGTTTGTTCTGGCAGTTTTTTTGACCTCGATCTATACGGATGGTTATGTGTGGGGCGTGGTGGCTTCCCTGATCGGCGTGCTGGCCGTGAATTTTGCGTTCCGCTCCCCTTACTTTGCCTTCAACTTCACTCTGCCGGAAAACCTGTTCTCGGGCATGGCGATGCTGGTGGTGTCCATTATGACCAGCACCTTGACCACCCGCATCAAAAAGCAGGAACAGCTGCGGATGGAGAGCGAGACCGAAAAGATGCGGGCCACCCTGCTGCGGGCCGTCTCCCACGATCTGCGCACGCCCCTTACTTCCATTTACGGGGCCTGTTCCACGGTCATTGAAAATTATGACAGCCTGGAAAAAGAGCAAAAATTAAAACTTCTTGGCGAAGCCTGTTCCGATGCCCAGTGGCTGAACCGGATGGTGGAGAACCTGCTGTCCGTCACCCGCTTTGACGGCGGGCAGGTGGCCGTGCAAAAGACCCCCACCGTGCTGGACGAACTGATCGACACCGTGCTGGTACGGTTCCAGAAGCGCTACCCCAAGGTGCCCGTTACCACCTACCTGCCCGACAGCTTCATCGTGATCCCCATGGACTCGATGCTGATCTCGCAGGTGCTTACGAACCTTTTGGAAAATGCCGCCGTCCACGCCGAGGGGATGACCCAGCTGACCCTGCGGGTGTTCACGCTGGGCAGCCGGGCGGTGTTTGAGGTATCGGACAACGGCTGCGGCATTCCGAAGGAGCGCCTGCGCACCCTGTTCACCGGTGTGCTGCCCGCCGATGCCGCGGCCGACAGCGGCAAGCACGGCATGGGCATCGGCCTTTCGGTCTGTGCCGCCATCGTCAAGGCACACGGCGGCGAGATCCAGGCCGAGAGCAAGGTGGGCGAGGGCACCAGCATCCGCTTCTGGCTGGAGACCGAATCGATCGAGACGGAGGAAAACGAAGATGAGCAATAACAAATTCAAGGTTCTGGTCGTGGAAGATGAGGCCAACATCTGCAGCTTTATTGAGACGCTGCTGGAGACCAACGGCTATCAGGCCCTTGTTGCCAACACCTGCGCCATGGGCCAGACCCTGTTCACCTCCCACAATCCGGACCTTATCATCCTGGATCTGGGCCTGCCCGACCGGGACGGTCTGGAGCTCATCCGTTTTGTGCGGCAGAAATTCCTGACCCCCATCGTCGTGCTCTCGGCCCGCACCACCGAGCAGGACAAGATCGAAGCGCTGGATCTGGGAGCCAACGATTACATTACCAAACCCTTTGGCACCGGCGAGCTGCTGGCCCGGGTGCGCGCCGCCCTGCGCACCAACCGCTTCGGCGTGCTGGGCGGAATGCCCGGCGGCGTGTTCCGGGCACAGGGGCTTGAGATCAACTATGAGCGCCGCAAGGTCTTTGTGGACGGTGCCGAGATCAAGCTGACCCAGACCGAATACAACATCGTGGCCTTCCTCTCAGAACATGCAGGCCGGGTGATGACCTATGCCGCCATCGTGCGGGCCATCTGGGGCGATACCGACTGCGGCAGCACCAAAAAGCTGCAGGTCAACATGGCAAACATCCGCAAAAAGCTGGGCAGCGTGCCCGGCCGCAACACCTATATTCTGAACGAACTGGGCGTGGGATACCGGATGATCGACGAGGACACCGATGCCAGGCCCGAAAGCTGAGGACTGCGTATGCTTCCTGCACTGATCATTTTTCTGCTGACCTATCTTCTGATGCTGGCCCTGCCGCAGTACCGGCCTTTTGCCGCGCTGGGCGGGGCCGCTCTGTTTCTGGTTCTGGGCGCGGCGGGCCTGTGGGACTTTACCCTGATGGATGCCGCCCGGGCCGTGGACTTCAATGTCCTGCTGATGATGGCGGGCACCATGGGCACGGTCTCCCTCTTCATTGAGAGCAGGATGCCCGCCCGGCTGGCCGAGCTGCTCATCGTGCGGGTGCCCAACGTGAAATGGGCCGTGTGTATGCTGGCCCTTTTTGCCGGGGTCATCAGCGCCTTTGTGGACAATGTTGCCACGGTGCTCATGGTGGCCCCTGTGGGCCTTGCCATTGCCCGCAAGCTCAAGATCTCCCCCGTGCCCGTCCTCATCTCCATTGCGGTCTCCTCCAACCTGCAGGGAGCCGCCACCCTTGTGGGCGACACCACCAGCATCCTGCTGGGCGGCTTTGCGGGGATGAACTTCTTCCATTTCTTCTGGATGGAGGGCAGGCCCGGCATCTTCTTCGGGGTGGAGCTGGGGGCGCTGGCCTCTCTGGGCGTGCTGCTGTTCACCTTCCGGCACGAGACCCAGCCCATCTCGGCCACGGTGGAGACCGAGGTCACCGACACCGTTCCCTCCGCCCTGATGCTGCTGACGGTGGGCCTGCTCATCGCGTCCTCCTTCCTGCCCCAGCCTGCGGGCGGGCTGCCGCTGGCGCTCTACGGCCTGCGCAGCGGGCTGATCTGTGCAGGGGTCTGCCTGTTCGGCATCCTGCGTGCCTGCCTGCGCCGCCGCTCGTTCGCGCCGTTCCGGCTGGCGGCCCGGGAGCTGGACTGTGACACCCTGCTGCTGTTGTTCGGGCTGTTCATCCTGATCGAGGGCATCCGCAAGGCCGGGGTCATCGATGCCGCCGCCCAGCTGTTCTACACCCTCTCCGGTGATGATCCCTTCCGGCTCTATACCCTGCTGGTGTTCGTCTCGGTGGGCCTTTCTGCCTTCATCGACAACATCCCCTATGTGGCCACCATGCTGCCGGTGGTGCAGGGCATTGCCGGGCTGATGAACGGCGGTGCAGGCTTCCCGCCCGAGCTGTTTTATTTCGGCCTGCTCACGGGTGCAACTCTGGGCGGCAACCTGACCCCCATTGGCGCTTCGGCCAACATTGCAGCCATCGGCATCCTGCGCAAGCAGGGTGAGCAGGTGCGCACCCGTGATTTTCTGCGCATCGGCATCCCGTTCACACTGGCAGCCGTCCTGACGGGCTATGTGTATCTCTGGCTGGTGTGGGGCGCATAAGCGCTGCCGTAGCCGTGCGAGTGCCGGCCGCCTGCAAATTCGATCCTGCTGAGCCGAAGGCCTGCGTGCCAAAGCAGAAGCAAAAAACGCGCCGTGTCCAACGACACAGCGCGTTTTTCTTGTTTATTCCAACCCGATCTGCTGGGCGTATTCTTCCAGCAGCTCCCGTTCCAGGAAGGGGGTTTTCACGCCCTCACGGTCGCGGTAGGTCTCGTGGCCCTTGCCGATGACGGCGATCAGGTCGCCCTCCTGGGCGTGATCCACGGCGTAGTGGAGCGCGTCCAGACGGTCGGGGATCTCCACAAACTTGGCATCGGGGTTGCCCTTGTTCATGCCCACCCGGATATCGGCGAGGATGTCCTCGATCTTCTCAAAGCGGTTGTTGTCCTCGGTCAGGATGGAGAAATCCGCCATTTTGGCACAGGTCTCGCCCATGCCGTAGCGGCGCAGCTTGGAGCGGTTGCCGCCGCAGCCGAACACCACCACCAGCCGGTGGGGGTGATAAGCCCGCAGGGTGGTGAGCAGGCTCTCGGTGGAGACCTCGTTGTGGGCGTAGTCCAGCAGGATGGTAAACTTTTTGCTGATGGGCACCAGCTCCACGCGCCCCTTGACCACGCACTTGCCCAGACCCTCATGGATGGCGGCATCGGGCAGGCCCAGCACCTTGCCCACGGCCAGGGCGGCCAGCGCGTTGTAGACGCTGAACTCGCCGGGCATGTTCACCCTGACATCCATATTGTCCCTGCCGGAAACATGGAACGCCACGCCCAGAAAATCGTGGGTGCGCAGCAGCTCACAGCCCTCGGCGCGGTAGTCGGCCTTTTCACTGCGGCCATAGGTCACCAGCTTGCAGGTGTGGCCTTCCAGCAGGGCTTCGGTGTTCTCGTCATCGATGTTCACCACGCCCACATCACACCGCCGGAAGAGCTGCCCCTTCCAGCTGCGGTACTCCTCAAAGGTCTTGTGCTCACCGGGGCCGATGTGGTCGGGGGAAAGGTTGGTGAACACACCGATATCATAGTGCACACCCGCCACACGGTCCATCATCAGGCCCTGGCTGGACACCTCCATCAGGGCCACGTTGCAGCCTGCGTCCAGAAACTGGCGGAAGGTCTTTTGCAGCTCGTAGCTCTCCGGGGTGGTGTTGGCGGTCTCCTGATGACGGCCCATGAAATAGATGCCGTTGGTGCCGATCATGCCGACCTTTTTCCCGGCAGCTTCCAGCACGCTCTTGATCATGTGGGTGGTGGTGGTCTTGCCCTTGGTACCGGTCACGCCGATCATGGTCATCTGGCGGGAGGGGTTGCCAAAGAGGTTGCCGCTCATCAGCGCCATGGCATAGCGGCTGCTCTCCACCTTGACCACGGTCACACCGGGCATGGCAGAAAGGTCGATGTCATGCTGGATGACCAGCACGCTCACGCCCTTGGCGGCGCAGTCCGCGGCAAACTCGTGGCTGTCACGCTGGGTGCCCACGATGCAGACAAAGGCAAGGCCCGGGGCCGCCTTCCGGCTGTCGTAGATGATGTCCTGCACTTCGGTATCCAGGCTGCCCTGCACCAGCGTAAAGGGCACGCCATCCAGTAATTGTTCCAGCTTCATAACATTACATGCTCCTCATTGGGTCGTTTGGGTTTGGTTTGCATCGCCCGCCGCCGGGGTCGTTCCTTCGGCGGGGGTCGGCTGTGCCGTCGGTCCTGCTTCGGGTTCTGCCGGGGCCGCGGCGGTATCCGTTGGTGTTTCGGCAGCGGCATCTGCGGCGGCTTCGCCCTCTGCCGGGGCAGTGCCGTCTGTGGCCGTGCCGTCTGCCGTTTCACCGGTCACACCTTCTTCGGCGGGTGTTTCCTCCACCGGTTCAGGCAGGATGTAGCCGGAGGGCAGCTCCGGCTCACCCTGTGCAAAGGTGAACTTGCGGGTGCTGGACATGCTGATATGGGTGAAGTCCAGCTTCCCGGTGTCGGTCGCGGCACAGCCCTTGCCGTCCTCATTCAGCAGGACGTGCTTTGCCAGCTTGAGCTTATATTCCAGCTCGTTCAGGGTGCCCAGCCAGACGCTGATGCGGTCCTGATAGAGGAAGGCCATCTCGTCCACATCCGCAAACTCGATGCGGGTCACGTCGGCGCTCATGCCTGCGGCATCCAGCGCAGCCAGCAGGGTGTTCAGGCTTTCCAGCCGCTGGTCCGCCTCCTCCTCAACAGTGCCGGAGGCGCTGCTGTCGGCGGCGCTGTCCGGGGTGCTGTCGGCCTTGGGCTCCGCCGCAAAGGTCAGCTGTTCGCCGGGCTCGGCAGAAACCGGTTCGCCGCCGTACAGGGTGGGCAGACCGGCAGGCTGGGCAGAATCCTTCTCCAGGATCTTCAGGCCGCCCGAGAGGGTCAGCCAGCCGGAGGAGGTCTGCATGGCCCAGGCAGGCTGGGCTTCTGTTACCCGCACCACCACGGTGCCGGGGTAATCCCGCTCCACCCGGATATCCTCCAGCATGGGGAACACTTTTTCCAGTGCGGCGGCCTTGCTGCCGGGGTCAAAACTGAAGATATTCTCTTCCAGATGGACATCCAGCGCCTGCAGGATCTGGTCGCTGGTATAGCCGCCGGCCTCCTGCACCACACCGTCCGCTGTCTGCACCTGAATGGAGCTGATCTTGAACAGCATCGTCACGGTGAGGTAGACCCCCGCGCCGATGACGCAGAGCAGCATGACAAGGGCCGTAAGCCGCCGCATGAGCCTGCGCCGCCGGATGGCGGCCCGGGTCAGCTTCCGCTTTTTCCTGCCCTCCCGCCGGACGGGGTCACGCCGGGCGTTCTGCCCCTGCACCGGCCGCATCCGCTGGCC
>OGPC01001126.1_pt1 | contig 19197 bp, 9 predicted proteins | sample 1552911 | NCBI WGS metagenome assembly OGPC01 (sample SAMEA2580248, study PRJEB22360) | human gut metagenome | biome: human gut; feature: human-associated habitat; material: faeces | place: Denmark | collected 2008/2010 | reverse complement strand
ATGCAAAGAGTTCCCTTCTTTTTCCCATCGTAAACCCCCCCCGCCACTCATACCGGCTGCAAAGTTACGTCCGGTTTGTCCGAGGACTACCACACGACCTCCGGTCATGTATTCGCAACAATGGTCACCCACGCCTTCTACGACGGCAACTGCGCCGGAGTTACGAACAGCGAAACGTTCTCCTACACGGCCGTTGATATATACTTCACCGCTTGTTGCGCCATAAAGCAAGGTATTACCGGCGATTGTATTTTTTTCGGCTTCGAAATTGCTGCGGATAGGAGGCAATACGGAGATACGCCCGCCGCTCAATCCTTTACCCAAGTAATCATTCGCTTCACCTTCCAGTTTAAAATTAACTCCCGGTACGAGAAAAGCTCCGAAAGATTGACCTGCCGAACCTTTGAATTTTACATTCAGCGTATGTTCCGGCAATCCTTTGGCACCATATTTCTTGGCGATTACTCCGGAAAGCATAGCACCTATTGCACGGTCTGTATTGGCAATCGTATATTCTAAAGAAATCTCTTTCTCATGTTCGATAGCTTCCTGTGCGGCATCGATGATGGTTACATCCTTTACAGCAGAAATTCCATGATCCTGATCGATGACATGACGGATAGCCGCACTGTTGTCAACACGTGCCAGCAATTTGGTGAAGTCGATTAAAGCATGTTTCGGATTTGGGTCATTGGCATCGGACTTGCGCTCGATTAAGTCTGTACGCCCGATGATGTCATCCATCCGGGTGAATCCCATTTCAGCCAAATGCTCACGGACTTCCTGTGCCAGGAATGTGAAAAAGTTTACTAAATATTCACTGCGTCCATGAAAGCGTTTGCGTAACTCTTCATTCTGCGTGGCAACTCCTACCGGACAAGTGTTCTGATGGCATTTACGCATCATCACACAACCTAATATAATCAATGCTGAGGTGGCGAAACCATATTCTTCGGCACCCATTAAGGCCATTAAAATGACATCACGTCCGGTTTTCAGTTGTCCGTCGGCTTGCAGGACTATTTGACCACGAAGTCCGTTCAAAACCAATGTTTGCTGTGTCTCGCTCAATCCCAATTCCGGTGAGATACCCGCATAGCGGATAGAAGAAGCCGGAGAAGCACCTGTTCCCCCTTCAGCACCAGAGATGACAATTAGGTCCGCCTTTGCTTTTGCCACACCCGCAGCAATCGTACCGACGCCGCTTTCTGCTACCAGTTTCACACTGATTTTGGCCTGTGGATTTACATTTTTCAAATCGAAGATCAGTTGAGCCAAATCCTCAATCGAATAAATATCATGATGGGGCGGGGGAGAAATCAGCGAAATTCCCGGAATGGAATGACGTGTTTTCGCAATCACATCATTTACCTTAAATCCCGGAAGTTGTCCCCCTTCACCCGGTTTGGCTCCCTGTGCTATCTTAATTTGAATTTCGTCCGCATTCACCAGATACTCTGCCGTTACACCGAAACGACCAGAAGCTACCTGCTTGATCGCACTTCGTAAAGAACTGCCATCGGGCAGCGGTTGGAAACGGGCAGCGTCTTCGCCACCTTCACCGGTATTACTGCGTCCGTGAATTTTATTCATGGCAATAGCCATTGCCTCATGGGCTTCTTTGCTGATGGAACCAAAAGACATAGCTCCTGTGACGAAACGATGCAGAATATTTTCCACCGGTTCCACCTGATCGATAGAAATAGGATTACGACGGAATCCCAGGAAGTCACGAAGGAAAATAGGCTTCTCTTTTTCGTCTACCAGATGGGTGTACTCTTTAAATTTTTTATAACTCCCCAGTCGTGTAGCCAATTGCAGAGTGCTGATTGTTTCCGGATTCCATGCGTGCTTTTCTCCATCTTTACGGAAAGCATACAAACCGTTATTTTTTAATAACTCTTCATTTTTAATACTTTCAAATCCTTCTTTATGGAAAGCAATGGCATCTCTGGCTATTTCTTCCAGACGGATACCTCCGATCGGTGAACCGAGTCCTCCAAAATAAGCCTTGCTCAATTCTTCACTCAAACCGACAGCTTCGAAAATCTTAGCACCACGATAGGAGCGGATCGTAGAGATACCCATCTTACTCATGATTTTAAACAAGCCTTTACAGATGGATTTGATATAGTTCTTTTCAGCAGTGGTATAATCTAACTGAATATCCTTGTCTTTTACCAGTCGGTCGAGGACAGCGAATGCCATGTAAGGATTCAGGGCACTTGCTCCGAAACCCAACAATAACGCGGCGTGCATCACTTCACGTATTTCACCACTTTCTACGATCAATGCCGTTTGCACCCGTTTACCAACTGAAATCAGGTGGTGATGAACAGCGCTTACCGCCAGCAATGATGGAATGGCAGCATGGGTAATATCCACCTCACGGTCCGTCAGGACAATGTAATTTACACCTTCCGTCACGGATTCTTCCGCCATTTTACAAAGATGGGTCAGTGCTTCCTGCAGTCCGGCTTTTCCTTTTGTAACCTCAAACAACATGGGTAGTTTGACTGTTTTGAAGCCTTTATACCGGATATTACAAAGAATATCCAGTTGGGTATTGCTTAAAATCGGATGATTCAGGCGTACCATTTTGCAATGACTTTCACTGGGCGTCAGAATATTCATACCGACTGCTCCAATGTATTCCGTCAATGACATCACCAGTTCTTCACGAAGGGGATCAATGGGCGGATTGGTTACCTGTGCAAATTGCTGACGGAAATAGTTGTAAAGCAACTGTGGTTTATCTGAAAGTACGGCGAGTGGCGTATCGTTACCCATTGAATTGATCGGTTCTGCTCCGGTGCTTGCCATCGGCATAATCAGCCTTTCGATGTCCTCTTTGGAGTAGCCGAAAGTACGAAGCATCCGGTCGTAGTTTGCTACGTGATGAGGAACTTTGCGCCCGCTTTTCAGTTCATCCAGTTCGATTCGGTTGGTAGATAGCCAGGTGCGGTAAGGCTTGGCTTCAGCCAACTGTTTTTTCAGTTCGCCGTCATAGTAGATCTCGCCTTTTTCCGTATCCACCAGCAAGATTTTGCCGGGCTGTAAGCGACCTTTTTCTTTGATGTCTCCCGGTTCGAAATCCATAACACCGACTTCCGAAGCCACTACCATCATATCGTTTTTAGTAATCAGATAACGGGCAGGGCGCAGGCCATTGCGGTCGAGCATACCTCCGGCAAATCGTCCGTCGCTGAATAGTAGTGCGGCCGGTCCGTCCCACGGTTCCATCAGGATGGAGTGGTATTCGTAGAATGATTTCAGATCCTCACTGATCGGGTTCTTCTCGTTGAAAGATTCCGGCACGAGCATAGCCATGGCATGTGGCAGGCTCAATCCTGACATCACCAGGAACTCTAGTACATTGTCCAGAGAAGCGCTGTCGCTCATACCCGGTTGTATAATCGGGCGGATTTCTTTTATATCGCCTAAAGTGGGAGTGGAGAGTACACTTTCACGGGCTTCCATCCATCCTCGGTTACCACGGATAGTATTGATTTCACCGTTGTGTGCCAGCAGACGGAACGGCTGTGCCAATCCCCATGTAGGGAATGTATTGGTACTGAAACGAGAGTGCACCAATGCCAGTCCGCTGGTAAAATAGCTATTTGTCAGGTCCGGATAATAGTTGCGCAGCTGTAATGATGAAAGCATACCTTTATATATAATGCTTTTGGTAGAGAGTGACACGACATAAAAATCGTCTTTTGCCGGAATAGATGACAATCTGACTTTATTTTCGATTCTTTTCCGGATCAGATATAACTTCCGGTCGGCAGTTTCCGTTTCCGTAAATCCGGTGATGAACACTTGTTTGATGTCCGGTTCGTTTGCCAGAGCCGATTCTCCCAGGATTTCGGGGCAGGTGGGCACATTGCGCAAATGCATCAATGTGAGTCCTTCTTTTTCAATTTCTTCAATAATAATACTTAGAATAGCTGCCTGGTCTTTTTCGTTTTTCGGTAAAAACAATAATCCTGTGCCGTACCGTCCTTTTTCGGGGACAGGAATACCTTGTAATAAAATAAACTCATGCGGAATTTGAAGCATGATACCTGCACCGTCACCGGTCTTGTTATCCGCACCCTCGGCACCGCGATGGCGCATGTTCTCTAATACCTTTAAAGCCGACTCAACAATGTCGTGTGACTTTTCTCCATGAATGTTAACCAGCATACCGACACCGCAGGCATCGTGTTCGTATGCCGCATCGTACAAGCCCATCTGCTGGGGCTGTCGTTGGTAAAGGAATCCTTCTGTTACGTTGTTAAAAAGTTCTTGTTTCTTCATTCTTACTAGCTTTATTGTATGATAATACCTATTTGATGTATCAAATTGTTTGGCAAAGTTAATATTTTAATTTCAAAATGATAGTGAATTTTAGCTTTTGTGTGACGCGAAATAAGAATAGGAATCTTTATTCTTTTAATTTGTTATTAAAAACAGGAAATTTACTTTTAATTTGTTAGCTTATTTATCCTTATTTGAAGCTGATTGTAATTTGTTTCTTTTTGAGCTAAAAATAATATATTATTTAACTTTTTGATGTGTTTGCAACTTTTTTATGCGTTTATGTCAAATAAATATGCTTTTTGTTGTCTTTATGTTATTTGTAATGTGTATATTTGCAGGCGAAATAAAAATATCATAATATGTGTGGAATAGTAGGCTATATTGGTAAACGAAAAGCCTACCCTATCCTTATCAAAGGGCTGAAGCGACTGGAGTATCGTGGATATGACAGCGCGGGGGTAGCAATCATTAGTGATGACCAACAGTTAAATGTGTATAAGACGAAAGGAAAAGTCTCTGATCTTGAAAATTTCGTCACACAGAAAGATATTTCCGGTACAATCGGAATTGCCCATACCCGTTGGGCTACTCACGGGGAACCTTGTTCCGCTAACGCCCACCCTCATTACTCTTCTTCCGAAAAGCTCGCTCTCATTCATAACGGTATTATTGAAAACTACGCCGTTCTCAAAGAAAAACTTCAAGCCAAAGGCTATATTTTTAAAAGTAGTACAGATACCGAAGTCCTCGTTCAATTAATAGAATACATGAAAGTCACTAATCAGGTCAGTCTGTTGACGGCTGTTCAGTTCGCATTAGGAGAGGTGATTGGTGCTTATGCGATTGCGATTCTTGATAAGGAGCATCCTGATGAAATTATTGCTGCCCGTAAGAGCAGTCCGTTGGTAGTGGGGATTGGAGAGAATGAGTTCTTTCTTGCTTCGGATGCTACTCCGATTGTAGAATATACCGACAAGGTGGTCTATCTGGAAGACGGGGAAATTGCTGTCTTGAATCTGGGGAAGGAGTTGAAGGTGGTCAACTTGAGCAATGTCGAAATGATACCTGAAATAAAGAAGGTGGAACTCAACCTCGGTCAGTTGGAAAAAGGGGGATATCCGCACTTTATGTTGAAAGAGATTTTCGAACAGCCCGATTGTATTCATGATTGCATGCGCGGACGTATCAATGTGGAAGCTGATAATGTGGTACTTTCTGCTGTGATAGATCATCGGGAAAAGCTGCTGAATGCCAAACGCTTTATTATCGTTGCTTGCGGAACTTCCTGGCATGCCGGACTGATCGGTAAGCATCTGATTGAGAGTTTCTGCCGCATACCGGTGGAAGTGGAGTATGCTTCCGAATTCCGCTACCGTGATCCGGTGATTGACGGGCAGGATGTGGTGATAGCAATCTCCCAGAGTGGCGAGACGGCAGATACATTGGCTGCTGTGGAATTGGCGAAAAGCCGCGGGGCATTTATATATGGCATTTGCAATGCGATCGGCTCTTCTATTCCCCGTGCCACTCATACCGGTTCATATATTCATGTGGGTCCAGAAATCGGGGTGGCTTCTACCAAAGCATTTACCGGACAGGTCACTGTATTGGCGATGTTGGCATTGACACTTGCCAAAGCGAAAGGAACCATTGACGAACAGCATTATCTTTCAATCGTACAGGAGTTAAATCATATTCCGGAAAAAATGAAAGAGGTGTTGGAATTGAATGATACTTTGGCGGAGTTATCGAAAACTTTCACTTATGCGCATAATTTTATTTACCTGGGACGCGGATATAGTTATCCCGTTGCTCTGGAAGGTGCATTGAAATTGAAAGAAATATCGTATATTCACGCCGAAGGTTATCCGGCTGCGGAGATGAAACACGGACCGATTGCTCTGATTGATGCGGAAATGCCGGTAGTGGTGATTGCTACGCAGAATGGATTGTATGAGAAAGTATTAAGTAATATTCAGGAGATCAAGGCACGGAAAGGAAAAGTGATTGCGTTTGTGACGAAAGGAGATACCGTTATCAGCAAGATTGCTGACTGTAGTATCGAACTTCCTGAAACAATCGAATGTCTCGATCCGTTAATAACTACGGTACCTCTCCAACTTCTTGCTTACCACATTGCGGTATGCAAAGGGATGGATGTGGATCAGCCGAGAAATCTGGCGAAGTCGGTAACAGTAGAGTAACTTTAAGTAGTAACTAGTATATAGAGAGATGGAACAATTGAAACATGAATGTGGCGTTGCCATGATACGCTTGCTCAAACCGTTAGAGTATTACGAGAAAAAGTACGGGACATGGATGTACGGTCTTAATAAACTCTACCTGTTGATGGAGAAGCAGCATAATCGTGGACAGGAAGGTGCGGGACTGGCGTGTGTGAAACTGGAAGCAAATCCGGGCGAAGAATATATGTTTCGTGAACGCGCTTTAGGTTCCGGAGCCATTACGGAAATCTTTGAAAACGTTCAAAACAATTTTAAGGATCTCACTCCCGAACAGTTGCACGATGCAGCGTATGCCAAACGAACTTTGCCTTTTGCCGGTGAAGTATATATGGGACATCTTCGTTATTCCACGACGGGAAAATCCGGAATCTCTTATGTGCATCCATTTTTAAGAAGAAATAACTGGCGTGCCAAGAATCTGGCCCTCTGCGGAAATTTCAATATGACAAATGTGGACGAGATATTTGCCCGTATCACTGCCATTGGTCAGCATCCGCGTAAATATGCCGATACATATATCATGTTGGAGCAGGTGGGACACCGTCTTGACCGTGAAGTGGAGCGTGTATTCAATCTTGCCGAAGCCGAGGGGCTTACGGGCATGGGAATCACTCATTATATAGAAGAATATATTGATTTGGCAAACGTGTTGCGCACTTCCAGCCGCGAATGGGATGGGGGATACGTGATCTGCGGATTGACCGGAAGCGGCGAGTCCTTCGCCATCCGCGACCCATGGGGAATCCGGCCTGCATTCTGGTATCAGGATGATGAGATAGCTGTTCTTGCTTCCGAGCGTCCGGTGATCCAGACGGCTTTGAATGTTCCGTTTGAGGAAATCAAAGAATTGCAACCGGGGCAAGCATTGTTAATCAGCAAAGAAGGTAAAATCCGTACTTCGCAAATTAACAAGCCGCGCGAAAATCATGCCTGTTCTTTCGAACGTATCTATTTCTCCCGTGGGAGTGATGTCGATATTTATAAGGAAAGGAAACGGTTGGGTGAAAAGTTGGTTCCGAGAATATTGAAAGCTATCAATAATGACATCGATCATACGGTTTTCTCTTTTATTCCCAACACCGCGGAGGTGGCTTTCTACGGAATGTTGCAGGGACTGGACGACTATTTGAATGAGGAGAAAGTGCAGCAAATCGCCGCATTGGGGCATCATCCGGATATGGAGGAACTGGAAGTCATTCTTTCCCGTCGTATCCGTAGCGAAAAGGTGGCGATCAAGGATATCAAACTCCGTACGTTTATTGCCGAAGGAAACAGTCGTAATGATCTGGCAGCCCATGTGTATGACATTACATACGGAAGTCTGGTGCCCGGTGTCGATAATCTGGTGATTATTGACGACAGCATTGTGCGTGGTACTACGCTGAAACAAAGTATTATCGGTATTCTCGACCGTCTCGGTCCGAAGAAGATTGTGATAGTATCTTCTTCTCCGCAAGTGCGTTATCCTGACTATTACGGTATCGATATGGCAAAGATGAGCGAGTTTATCGCTTTCAGGGCTGCTGTCGAACTTTTAAAGGAGCGGGATATGAAAGATGTGATTGCGGCTGCCTACCGTAAATCGAAAGATCAGGTGGGACTGCCGAAAGAGCAGATGGTAAACTATGTGAAGGATATCTATGCTCCGTTCACCGATGAGGAAATCTCTGCCAAGATGGTGGAACTGCTGACTCCCAAGGGAACAAAGGCGAAAGTGGAAATTGTCTATCAACCGTTGGAGGGATTGCACGAGGCTTGTCCGCATCATAAAGGCGACTGGTATTTTAGCGGTAACTACCCTACACCGGGAGGTGTGAAAATGGTGAACCGGGCGTTCATCGACTATATAGAACAAATGTATCAATTCTAACAACCATACAACGATTCAATAATAAGAATGAGAAATGTGACATTAATCCTTGACGACGGGAGCCGGTTTTCCGGTAAGTCGTTTGGCTACGAGAAGCCGGTGGCAGGCGAAGTAGTTTTTAATACTGCCATGACCGGATATCCGGAGAGCCTCACTGACCCTTCCTATGCCGGACAGTTGATGACGCTTACCTATCCTTTGGTAGGTAACTACGGTGTTCCTCCTTTTACCATCGAACCTAATGGACTTGCCACTTTCATGGAAAGTGAGAAAATCCACGCGGAAGCGATTATCGTAAGTGACTATTCTTATGAATACAGCCACTGGAATGCGGTGGAAAGTCTTGGTGATTGGTTGAAACGTGAGCAGATTCCCGGTATCACAGGCATTGATACGCGCGAACTGACTAAGGTTCTTCGTGAACATGGAGTAATGATGGGAAAAATCGTTTTCGATGATGAACCGGATAATGTGCCTGAAGCAGTATACGCAGGCGTCAATTATGTAGATCGTGTATCTTGCAAAGAGATTATTTGCTATCTTCCTGCCGGAATTTCACAAACTTTCTCCGTAAATAGTTCTTATGCGCAGCTTAATTCTCAATTCTCAACTTTCAATTCTCAATTTAAGAAGGTTATCCTGGTAGATTGCGGTGTAAAGACAAATATTATTCGTTGTCTGCTGAAACGTAATGTAGAAGTGATCCGTGTACCTTGGGATTATGATTATAACGGACTCGAATTTGACGGGTTATTTATCTCCAACGGACCGGGTGACCCGGATACTTGTGATGCTGCGGTACAGAATATACGTAAGGCGATGGCAAATGAAAAATTGCCTATCTTCGGCATCTGTATGGGTAATCAGTTGCTTTCAAAAGCGGGCGGAGCCAAGATTTATAAATTGAAATACGGACATCGTAGCCATAACCAGCCGGTGCGTATGGTAGGTACAGAACGTTGTTTCATCACTTCACAAAATCACGGTTATGCCGTAGATAATAATACGTTGAGTGCAGATTGGGAACCGTTATTCATCAATATGAACGATGGATCCAATGAGGGAATCAAACATAAAAAGAATCCTTGGTTCTCTGCGCAATTCCACCCGGAAGCTGCGAGTGGACCTACGGATACGGAATTCCTGTTCGACGAATTTGTAAAACTATTGTAACAATGAAAGAAAATATAAAGAAAGTATTGCTATTGGGTTCAGGTGCCCTGAAAATCGGTGAGGCTGGTGAATTTGACTATTCCGGTTCACAGGCACTTAAAGCCTTGAAAGAAGAGGGGATTGAAACCATTCTTATCAATCCGAATATTGCTACGGTGCAGACTTCCGAAGGAGTGGCAGATCAAATTTACTTTCTTCCGGTGACTCCGTACTTCGTAGAGAAAGTGATCCAGAAAGAAAAACCGGAAGGAATTATGCTGGCGTTCGGTGGTCAGACGGCTCTGAACTGTGGAGTAGCATTGTATAAAGAAGGTATTCTTGAAAAATATAATGTGAAAGTGCTGGGTACTCCGGTACAGGCCATTATGGATACCGAGGACCGTGAACTTTTTGTTCATAAATTGAATGAGATCAATGTAAAAACCATCAAGAGTGAAGCCGTAGAAAATGTGGAAGATGCACGTCGCGCAGCAAAAGAACTGGGTTATCCTGTAATTGTTCGTGCTGCTTATGCGTTAGGAGGCTTGGGGTCCGGTTTCTGTGATAATGAACAACAGCTGGATGTGCTGGTAGAAAAAGCATTCTCTTTCTCCCCACAGGTATTAGTGGAGAAATCACTTCGCGGCTGGAAAGAAGTGGAATATGAAGTGGTACGTGACCGTTTCGATAACTGTATCACCGTTTGTAATATGGAAAACTTCGATCCGCTGGGTATCCATACCGGTGAGTCTATCGTTATTGCTCCTTCACAGACGCTTACCAATAAAGAGTATCATAAACTTCGGGAATTGGCAATACGTATCATCCGCCATATCGGTATCGTGGGTGAATGTAACGTACAATATGCCTTCGATCCCGAATCCGAAGATTACCGGGTGATCGAAGTAAATGCCCGCCTTTCCCGTTCATCGGCTTTAGCATCTAAGGCAACCGGTTATCCGCTGGCTTTCGTTGCTGCCAAATTGGGATTGGGTTATGGACTCTTCGACTTGAAGAATTCTGTAACCAAGACTACTTCCGCTTTCTTTGAACCGGCACTGGATTATGTCGTATGTAAGATTCCTCGTTGGGATTTAGGTAAATTCCACGGTGTAGATAAAGAGTTGGGTTCTTCTATGAAATCTGTGGGTGAAGTGATGGCTATCGGACGCACTTTTGAAGAAGCTATCCAGAAAGGTCTTCGTATGATCGGACAGGGAATGCATGGTTTTGTGGAGAACAAAGAATTGGTTATTTCCGACATTGATAAAGCCTTGCGCGAACCGACCGATAAACGTATTTTCGTGATCTCGAAAGCGTTTCGTGCCGGCTACACCATCGATCAGGTGCATGAATTGACTAAGATTGATAAATGGTTCTTGCAGAAACTGATGAATATCATGAAGACTTCCGAAGAACTGCATAGTTGGGGAAACAATCACAAACAGATTGCCGACTTGCCGGACGAATTGCTTCGTAAAGCTAAGGTTCAAGGTTTCTCTGATTTCCAGATTGCCCGTGCCATCGGTTACGAAGGTGATATGGAAGATGGAATTCTTTATATCCGCAAACACCGTAAAGAGGCAGGCATTCTTCCGGTAGTGAAACAGATCGATACGTTGGCAGCCGAATACCCGGCACAAACCAATTATCTGTATCTTACTTATAGCGGTGTAGCAAATGATGTGCGTTATCTGGGCGACCATAAATCCATCGTCGTATTGGGTTCCGGTGCTTATCGTATCGGTTCTTCCGTAGAATTCGACTGGTGTGGCGTACAGGCTTTGAATACCATTCGCAAAGAGGGATGGCGCAGTGTCATGATTAACTATAATCCTGAAACCGTATCTACGGATTACGATATGTGCGACCGTTTGTACTTTGATGAATTGACTTTTGAACGTGTGATGGATATTCTGGAACTGGAGAATCCGCATGGGGTAATTGTATCTACCGGCGGCCAGATTCCAAATAACCTTGCTTTGCGTCTGGATGCACAGAAGATCAATATTCTAGGTACGAGTGCCAAGAGTATTGATAATGCCGAAGATCGTGAGAAATTCTCTGCCATGCTTGACCGTATCGGTGTGGATCAGCCCCGTTGGCGTGAATTGACTTCTATGGATGACATTCAGGAGTTCGTTGAAGAGGTAGGTTTCCCCGTACTTGTTCGTCCGTCTTATGTGCTTTCGGGAGCTGCGATGAATGTTTGTTCCAACCAGGAAGAATTGGAACGTTTCTTGAAACTGGCAGCTAATGTATCGAAGAAACATCCGGTGGTAGTAAGCCAGTTTATCGAACACGCCAAGGAAGTGGAAATGGATGCGGTGGCGCAGAATGGAGAAATTGTAGCATACGCTATAAGTGAGCATATCGAATTTGCGGGAGTACATTCCGGCGATGCAACAATTCAGTTCCCACCGCAAAAGCTGTATGTAGAAACTGTTCGCCGTATTAAGCGTATCAGCCGTGAGATTGCTAAGGCTTTGAATATCTCCGGTCCGTTTAATATTCAGTATCTGGCGAAAGACAACGATATCAAGGTGATTGAATGTAATCTGCGTGCCAGTCGTTCTTTCCCGTTTGTCAGCAAAGTGTTGAAGATCAACTTTATCGAGCTGGCAACGAAAGTAATGCTCGGTCTGCCTGTGGAGAAACCGGAAAAAAATCTCTTCGAACTGGATTATGTGGGAATCAAGGCTTCCCAATTCTCTTTCAACCGCTTGCAGAAGGCTGATCCGGTGTTGGGAGTAGATATGGCTTCTACCGGTGAAGTGGGTTGTATCGGAATGGATACTTCCTGTGCGGTACTCAAAGCGATGCTTTCCGTAGGCTATCGTATTCCGAAGAAGAATATCCTGCTGTCTACGGGAACAATGAAACAGAAAGCCGATATGATGGATGCGGCCCGTATGTTGGTGAATAAGGGATACAAACTCTTTGCAACGGGTGGTACACACAAAACGCTTGCAGAGAATGGAATTGAAAGTACTCATGTCTATTGGCCGAGTGAGGAGGGACATCCGCAAGCATTGGAGATGCTTCATCGCAAGGAGATTGACATGGTAGTCAATATCCCGAAGAATCTGACAGCCGGAGAATTAAGTAATGGGTATAAAATCCGTCGTGCTGCCATTGACTTGAATATACCGTTGATTACAAATGCCCGTCTGGCTAGTGCATTTATCAATGCCTTCTGTACGATGAGTGTGGATGATATAGCTATCAAGAGCTGGGCAGAGTATAAATAAGCAGAATGTCATCTTTTTGAAAAGAGGCTGACATCATATTGAAATGAAAATGGTAAGGCCGTTCCTGTTATTCGGGAGCGGCCTTTGTTGTTGTAGAAATGTAATAACTCTGTCATTCATTTGTATTTCCATGTCGTTTACTTTGCGCCTGCAAAACGATAGAGATACGATATGAGAAAAAGAAACATGATTCTGGTTGCCGGTCTGTTGGCATTTACTTCAGTATGGGGACAAAACACGACTTCCGGTTGGGAAGATGAATCGGGTAAGATACCTGTAAAGGCTTATTTTGAGAGTGGAAAACTTCACTTTGCTTCTAAAAATGAAAACTTTCATTTATGGTTTGATAATCGAATTTATTTGGATGCAGCGGTTTATTCGCCCACATCGAATGTGGATGATCTGACATCCAAAACGAACAAGGATCTGGAGGACGATGACAATCAATTCCGTTTTAGTAACGGGGTGAGTATTCGTCGTGCACGTTTCGGTGTGAAAGCCACTTTATACAAAAAATGGTTTGCAGAACTGGATCTGGATTTCGCTTACAATGAAGTGGAAATAAAAGATATGTATCTGGGCTATAAATTTAATAATCATTTCTTTGTAAAGGCGGGAAATTTTAAAGTTCCGATGAGTATGGCACGTACAACGAGTTCTAAATATCTGATGGCTTCGGAACGTCCGATGGCAGTGGAAGCTTTTGCTGACGGACGCCGTCTGGGACTTGCCGGAACTGGTTGGGGAAAACATTGGTGGGCTTCCGCTGGAGTATTTGGTAGGGAAGTGGATATCATTCAGAAAGAGCGTAATAGAGGGAATGACGGTTATGCTCTGGCTACCCGTGTAGCAGTGTCGCCTATTTACAATGAAGATATGACGATTCATGTCGGCGGATACTTTAACTATCAGACACCTTCCGGTTCAGGGCTGGAGGATAAAACGGTTCTTTTCCGGACTTTCCCGGAGAGCAGGGTAGACCGTCGCCGATTTGTGCAAGCCGAGATTTCGAATGTCAATCATTATTATACTACAGGCTTCGAACTGGGATTCCGTTATCGTAAGTTGCTGACTTATGGAGAATATATTTATAACAACATATCCCGCTATATCTATGGTGCTAATAATCAAAAGACTGATTTGAAAAATGCAGTATTTAATGGTTGGTATGCTACGGCATCTTATATGATATTGGGAGAAAACCGTCAATACTCCCCGGATGAGGCGGAATTTGGTCCAATGAAAATGCGTCGTAAAGGGGGGAATTTGGAAGTTGCGGCTCGTATCAGTAATATAAATATGAATGATTTCCATGATCCGGCTGCGTATATTACAGGAGGTAAGGCAACCAGCTATTCTGCTTCGTTGAACTGGTATCCTGTACGTAATGTGGTGATTGGACTGAATTACATTTATATGAATAATGATAAATATGCCGACTCTAAAGGACAAATTACCAAAGGAGGTAAACCTTTAAGTGAAGTAATGCCTTCAGGAATCGATTTTAATGTATTTCAGTTGCGTACAATGATTTCTTTTTAAACGCGAATAACGATATAAATTAAAAAAAGATGATTATGAAAAAGTTTTTGCTGATGAGTACACTTTGTGCTTTGGCTTTAGTTGGGTGTAAAGATGACTCGGAACCGGAAATTCCTACTGATATTGATTATTCAGGATTGGTATTGAATGAAATTTGTGGAAACGATGGGAATGCAAGTGAAGAAGATTGGATTGAGATTTATAATACTTCCAATACAACAATTAATCTCAATGGCGTTAAACTGGTGAAAACTGATGAGGAAGGTGTTTCGGAGGCTATTTATACGTTTGGGGAAGGTGCAACCATTGCTGGTAAAGCATATTTGCTGAAAGTCAAAGGCGTTGATTTTACTCAAGGAATATCAAATACTAAATCTGTTTCTATCACTTTGCAAATGCCCTCTGGTAAAGATATAGACAAATTTGATAAGGATGCGGAATTTGGTGATGGAGGTAAACATGAAGTGGGAGGCAGTTATTCACGTATTCCTGACGGTACGGGAGAATGGACTGTTGTATTGAAAGCTACTAAAGGAACAGCTAATAAAATTACGGAACCTGAAGGACCTTCCGGTATTGATTATACTGGATTGGTGCTGAATGAGTTGAATGGTAATAAACCCAAATATATTGAGTTGTATAATAGTACAGGTCGTGAACTGGATATAACCGGAGTAAAGATTAAAAAAGATGATGAGGATATTGTTTATATAGCTCCCGAAGGAACTAAAATACAGTCTCATGGTTTTTTAGTGCTTCTTTCGGATCAAGCGGATTATTCTACAGGCTTTACAAGTGGACTCTCCGCTAAAAAATCTGTGAAGATTGAGCTTCTTTCACCGGAAGAAACTGCCATAGACGTATTCAAGAATCTAACGGATGCCGGTGAAGAGGTTTGGGGAGAAACACCTAAATACAATGGAGAAACAGAGGGAATGGCGTATGCCCGTAAGGATAACGGTGCTGAATGGTATATGATGAAAGCCACTCAAGGTGAGAGTAATAGCACCACTGCCGGACTAAGTACAAAAATAGAATGGTAAGATTATAATTGTAAGGAATGAGAAAGCTAATCCTTTTATTATTTACGGGAATTCTTCTTTTTAGCTGCACCGCTGTCGGAGCAGACGAAGGAAGAATTCTTCGTTTTATATATTGTTCAGACGTACATTATGGTCTTGAACGTGAATTTCGGGGAAAAGAAGTGGGAAGTGATGAGGTAAGTCGTGCTATGTTGGCAACCTTCAAATTGCTTTCTGAAACTCGGCTGCCGGAAGATAGTGGGGTGGGCGCAGGAATAAAATTCGGTTCTCCTGATTTTGTTGTTTGTACGGGTGATATTGCCAATCGGATGGAAGAAGGAGTTCAATCTGCTACTACATCATGGAGTCAATTTTGCAGTGATTGGGATTCATCGATAAGTTCTCCTTTGTATCTGGTACCGGGTAATCACGATATTTCTAATGCGATAGGTTATTCCAAGGTTTTATCTCCAGAAAAAGATGCATCCAGTGCTGCCGGTATTTTCAACCGGATGATGCGCCCTGCGATGGAACGTACGGCGGAGACTTTTAATTATCAAACGGATAAGGTGCATTATTCCTTTGTAAAGGACGGGGTACGGTTTGTTTTTATGGGAATGTGGCCTGATGCATATATGCGTCAATGGTTCGATCAGGAAATAGGAGCTGATACGATTACTCCTGTTATTTTATTTACCCACGATCCTCCCATTGCCGATACCAAGCATTTTACGAATCCGAACGGTAAGCATACGATCAATTCAGTAGATAAGTTTCAGAATTTGTTGGCAGATACCTGTCTGGTGGCTGATGTCAAAAAGAAAGCCACAAAGAATTGGGAAAAGCTGGAGCAGTTTATCCATTCTCATTCTATGATTAAGGCTTACTTTCATGGAGATAAGAATTACAATGAATTTTATACCTGGAATGGGGTAAATGGAACAATTGATTTACCTGTTTTCCGGGTGGACTCCCCTATGAAAGGTGAGTATTCTTCTGCTGACGAACGTCTACTTTCCTTTATTGTAGTTACCATGGATGTGAATCAACGCTTGTTAACGGCTCGTGAATGTTTGTGGAATACGGAAAACAAAACCAGTATCCAATGGGGAAGTTCTTGCACTATCACTTTCTGATAAATAGCCAAATTTAGTATTAAATCGTATAGGTTACTAAAAACTTTATAAGAAAACGACCGTAAATCACCTTCTTTGTTGTAAATTCGTTCTATTTCTCGTAATATCAAACTTATTTTAATCAATTAATATAGAAAGTAAATTATGAGAAAAGACGGATTTACCGTATGTGCAAATAATTATATAAATTGTTTGCGTCAGGAAGGGCGTTATGCCACAGCGCATGTTTATGAGAATGCACTTCGCTCTTTCACCATATTTTGTGGAACAGAGTGTGTGTCATTCAGTTTGATTACTCGTGAGAACTTGAAGCGGTATAGCAGTTATCTGATGTCCTGCCGCTTGAAATTGAACACGATTTCCACCTATATGCGAATGTTACGTTGCATATACAATAAAGGAGTAGATACTCATCAGGCTCCTTATATTCATCGCTTATTTCGTGATGTCTTTACCGGAGTAGATACTCGTCAGAAAAAAGCAATTCCTATAAATGAATTACACACGTTGCTTTATAAAGATCCGCAGTCCGAAAAACTTCGCCGGACGCAAGCCATCGCTAATTTGTTATTTTTATTTTGCGGAATGCCTTTCGCTGATCTTGCTCATCTGGAAAAGTCGAATTTGGAGGGGAATATATTGAAGTACAACCGTATCAAGACGGGAACTCCAATGAGTATAGAAATCTTAGAATCGGCTTCATGTATTGTTTCCCGACTTCGTAATACGCATTCCGCTGTTCTCCCCGAGCATCCGGATTATCTTTTTTATATATTAAGTGGAAAGAATAAACGGGATGACGAAGCGGCATATATAGAATATCAATCCACTCTGCGTCGTTTTAATAATGATTTGAAGAGTTTAGCCAAGAAGCTACGTATTCATTCATCCGTAACTTCTTATACGTTTCGCCATTCCTGGGCAACTACCGCTAAATACAGGGGAGTACCTATCGAAATGATTAGCGAGTCATTGGGGCATAAATCTATTAAGACAACACAAATTTACTTGAAAGGTTTTGAATTGAATGAGCGTACCAAAGTAAATCGGTTGAATTATTCTTACGTTAGGAATTATAGGGGAATTCTTTGAAAAGTATATTAAGTCTTTGATAACCAGTCTAAATACGCAGCTGTTACTTCTTAGGTAACGGAAATTATAGAGTACTGGACACCTACCACAAAAAGAAGAAGAAATACGTACGAACAAGGGAGTTTAGATACATTTTGCCTGATATACAGAGATATTTGAAAAGTATAGGCAGTCGAATTCATAGAACATGAAATAGGAATGTTTCATGTCCCGATACATTTTTACTGTATATTTAAATAAAAAGAGAAAAAAAAGGAATTTTGCTTTCAGGCGGAATGGATTCTGCCATTTGTGCTTCTTATATGCCGGGATCTGATGCATATACATTTCGTTTTATGAATGGAGAATTTCAAAAGGAAGAACTGAAACGAGCAGAATATTATGCTTCTTATTATGGCTTAAAATTACATTATGTGGATATTGACTGGAATACAGTAGAGTTATATTTAGATCAGATTATGGAGTCGAAAGCAGCGCCAGTTCACTCAATTGAGCCGCAAATTCTTCAAGCAGCCTTGCAGGCAAAGAGTGACGGTGTAGAAATCATGGTGATAGGCGAAAGTAGTGATCTGATATTTGGAGGAATGGATGGTCTTCTGGCAAAAGATTGGTCATTTGATGAATTTGTCAAACGTTATATTTTTACACCACCTGAATTAGTGCTGAAAGAATCGGAAGATATGAAATATTTGTTTGAGCGTTATCGTAAAAAAGAAAAAATAGATTTTCTTAAATTTATGGATGAGGTTTTTTCTGTGGAGAGTTCGGGTTCTTATATGAATGCGTTCCATGTGGGAAAAATGCCATATATGGATCCATATGCATTTCTTAAAATGGCAGATAAATTAGATCTTCATCGAGTACGGAATGGAGAACCCAAATATATGATACGAGAACTGTTTGCCATGAAATATCCTGAAATTCCGATTCCATCAAAAGTACCAATGCCCCGCCCAGTAGATATATATTTTGCTGATTGGAAAGGTCCTTCCAGAAAAGAATTTAAGGATAATTTGGATATGCAACAGTTTACAGGCAATCAAAAATGGCAGATCTATTGTTTAGAGCGATTTTTAAATATGTTTGAATCGGAAAGCCACAGAAGGGTTAAGTAGATAGAAGCATTATGCTAAGGAAAATAGCTAAAAAATATCAGGATCTTCCAGTTACAATGAAAGCCTCTATTTGGTTTTTGTTTTGTTCATTTGTACAAAAAGTAATCGCAGTTATAACAACCCCTATCTTTACAAGGGTTATGACTACTGCTGAATATGGAGCATTTAATGTTTTTGTATCATGGCAGGGAATTCTTTCAATTTTTGTCAGTTTGAATTTATCATCGGGTGTTTATTCTCAAGGATTAGTAAAGTATGAAAGTGACAGAAAAATTTTCTCAGCTTCTATGCAGGGGTTATCAGCAGCCTTAGCTTTAACATGGCTATTAGTGTATGCTTTGGCATACAATTTCTGGAATCAACTGTTTGCCTTGAGTACGATGCAGATGATATCAATGTTTTTTATTATATGGAGCACAGCAGCATTTGAATTTTGGGCATCAGAGCAGCGAGTAGAATATAGGTA
>OGPC01001114.1_pt1 | contig 19432 bp, 18 predicted proteins | sample 1552911 | NCBI WGS metagenome assembly OGPC01 (sample SAMEA2580248, study PRJEB22360) | human gut metagenome | biome: human gut; feature: human-associated habitat; material: faeces | place: Denmark | collected 2008/2010 | reverse complement strand
CCACCCCAGCGGACGGTCCTCAGAGAAACTCCCGCCGTGTCAGACTGTGGCTTCGTACCGGGCATACTCTCCCAGCTTTTCAAAGCCGAGGCGGGTATAAAAGTGCACCCGTTCCGGGGAGCAGAGGAAAAGGGGCTGCAGGCCCTGCGCCGAGAGGGTGTTGGCCAGCCGGACGATAAGCCGCCCGCCGATGCCGCGCCCCCGCAATGGCTCCGCAGTCTCGCCGCAGGCCATGTAAGCCTGCTCCGTTCCAATGGCGTAAGCGCCCACGGTGCAGGCAAGCTCCCCGCCCTGCTCCAGAGCCCAGACCACAGCCCTGCCGCGGGCGCGCTTTGAGCAGAGCTCAGAGTAAAAATCATCCCGCCGCGTGGGGCGGTCCGGAAACAGCATCTGTGCAACGGGGCCCGCCGGGGGCTCCGGGTCAAAATGCAGGGAGGCCCAGAGCGTTTCTTCCACAGTGGGTTCCGGCAGCTGCTTTCCGGGTGCCAGGCCAAAGACAAAATGGGACTTTGCACGGGCCCAGCCGGTGGGCGGCGGGCACTCGGCTTCGTCCAGGATGACCGCCTTACAGCCGCAGAAATGCAGGAAGCTGGCCAGTTCGTCCGGGTTGGCGTGGCCCGCCAGCCAGGCGGTACTGCCGCCCACATCCAGCGCCAGCGTTGGCCCGGCGAAGAACCGGCCCGGCTGGCTTTTGCCGAAAAGCTCCAGCGCCTGCAGCATCGTGACCCCAAGGCAGAGCTTTCCGCGGCAGGCGCTGCGGAACCGCTGCCTCTGGCGGGGCGTTCTGACCTGCGTGATCATTTCAGTGCGTTGACGATGTTCTTGAACTCGCGTCCGCGCACCTCAAAGTTGGGGTAGAGGTCGAAGGAGGCGCTGGCGGGAGACAGGATGATGATATCGCCGGGCTTTGCGGCGGCACGGGCCAGCTCCACAGCGTGCTGCATATTGTCCGCGTGCTGGATGGGCAGTGCGGCCTCGTTGAAGCCGGGGTCCTCTCGCAGGGCCTTTTCAATGCGGGGGCCGGTGGCACCCATCAGCACCAGATCCTTGACGTGGGCCACGATTTCGGGGGCCAGCGGCTCATAGGGGATGTGCTTATCATAGCCGCCCGCAATGAGGATGACCTTCTGGTCAAAGCTGCGCAGGCCCGCAATGGTGCGGGTGGGGCTGGTGCCGATGGAATCGTTGTAGTAGAGCACGCCGTCCAGCGTGCGCACCGGCTCAATGCGGTGCTCCACGCCGGTAAAGGTGCTGCCCACCTTCCGGATGGCCTCTACGGGCACCTCTCCCCAGACTGCGGCGGCAGCGGCCAGCAGATTCTCGATGTTGTGCAGACCCCGCAGCTTGATGTCCTTCTGGGCCAGGAAGGGCGTTACCACGCCGTCCTCGGCCATGCAGAGCATGTTGTCCTCTTTGCGCAGGAATGCACCGTTGTCGGTATCGTGCAGGCGGGTGAACCAGACCTGCTTACCCTTGCAGTCCTTCTGCATGGAGCGGCTGATCTCGTTCTCGTAGCCCAGCACGGCACGGCAGGGCGGGTTCTGGTAGAGCAGGATGTTGCGTTTTGCGTCGATGTACTCCTGCATATCCTTATGGTGATCGAGGTGGTTGGGGGTGACGTTGGTCACCACCGCGATCTTCGGGCTCTGGTGCATGCTGATGAGCTGGAAGCTGGACAGCTCCACCACAGCCACATCCTCCGGCCGGACCTCGGGCAGCATGGGCAACAGGGCCGCACCGATGTTGCCGCCCAGATGTACTTTGCGGCCTGCGGCCTCGTAGAACTTGGAGATGAGGGTGGTGGTGGTGGTCTTGCCGTCAGAGCCGGTCACGGCCACGATCTCGCAGGGGCAGAAATCGAAGAAAAGCTCGACCTCGCTGGTGACCATGGTGCCCGCCGCCATGGCATCCTGCAGGGGCTTTTCAAAGTAGCCCACAAAGCCGGGGGTGCGCATGATGATATCCTGGCCCTTGAAGCCGTCCAGATAGTGTTCGCCCAGGCTCAGGTCAATGCCCAGTTCCCGGATGGTAGCGGCATAATCGCCAAACTCCTCCACGCTCTTTTTCTGGTCGCACAGGGTCACATGGGCCCCCAGCTCCACAAACTCCTTGATAAGGGTCTTGTGGCTGACACCGGCACCGATGAACGCCACCTTTTTGCCCCGGATGAGTTCTGCAAGCTTCTGCTGATCTTTCTGCATAAAGAAAGAACCTCCTCTATGAAAATTCAGGCTGAAATTGATTCACTGCTCCATTTTACACCTTTTCCAGCCAATTGGCAACGCCAAACCTTGTTCTGGCCCCGAATGCACCGAAATCCTATCTGAATTCACAAAATGTCGATTGTCTTTTCCGACCGTTTCCGCTATACTTTAATTGCATCATTTTACAAGGAGCGCATTTTCTTGAAACATTCCCTGATCCGCTTTTCCGCAGTGGTTCTGACCATTGCGTTTGTTCTTGCCCTGACCGGCTGTGGCTCGGGCTCCAACAGCTTCACCTGGTTCGTGGACAGCATCCCGGCTAACCTTGACCCGCAGGTGGCCTCGGCTTCTGCGGATGTCATCGCCTGCGAGAACCTGTACAGCGGCCTTGTCCGCAAAGATCCCAGCGGCAAATATGAGCCTGCCCTCTGCGAACGGTGGGAGAAGTCCTCCGACGGCCTCACCTACACCTTCTACCTCAAGGACGGCCTGACTTACACCGCCGCCAAGGGCAACGCCACCGACTACGCCATCACCGCTGAGGATTTTGTGTTCGCTTTCCGGCGCTTGTTCCGGGCGGAGACCAACTCCCCCTACGCGGTGGAGTTTGCGGCCCTTGAAAACAGCGCCGCCGTGCTGGCCGGGCAGATGCCCGAGAGCGCGCTGGGAGTCACGGCCTTCGGGCCGCTGACGCTGGTGTTCCACCTGAGCAGTGCCGATGACAATTTCCTCGAGAAGCTCACCCTGCCCGGTGCCATGCCCTGCGATGAGGAATTTTTCAATTCCACCCGGGGCACCTACGGTCTGAATGCTTCGTCCACCCTTTCCAGCGGCAGCTTTTACATCTACAACTGGACAGCCAGCGGCCTGTTCCTGCGGCGTGCCCCCTCGGGCAGCCTCATCGACAGCCTGCGGCTGGTGCAGAACACCAACAGTGCCGGGCAGTCCGCCGCAGAGCTGATTGCCAACGAGAAGTGCTCTGCCGCCCCGGACGACACCGCCGCGCCCACCACCCTGACTTCCCTCTCCTACTCCGATACCACATGGAGCCTGCTGTTCAACTGCAGCAGCGTGTTTGCTTCCACCGAGCTGCGGCAGGCACTGGCCTCCGCCGCGCGGGGTGCAGCCGAGGTGCCGGACGGCGGGCTCTATGCCGCCGCCAACGGTCTGGTACCGGACGGCCTGACTGTGGACGGCATGAACTACCGGGATACCGCCGGGGATGTGACTCCCGCCGCGGTGGATGCCCGGGCGCTCTACCTCACGGCACGGCAGACGCTGACCACCTCCGACTTCAACAAGGTCAGCCTGATGGTGCCTGCCGGTTCCGGCGTGACCAGCGCCGCTGAGGAGATCAATGGCGTGTGGCAAAAGGAGTTTTCCCTCTTCTTCTCCGTAGAGGAAGTGGACGAGGAGACCTTTGCAAAACGGCTGGCCGAGGGGGACTACACCATCGCCTTGGCCCCCATCAGCGCCGAGGGCGGCAGTGTGTACAACATGCTGAACCAGTTCACCGCAGCGGGCGGCGGCCTGACCGGCTATGCAGATTCCCTGTATGCCACCCAGCTGCAGGCCAGCACCCAGGCCACCGGAAGCTCCCGCTGCCGCCTGCTGGGCGATTGTGAGCGCCAGCTGCTCAGCGATGCCGTGACGGTCCCTCTGTTTGCCCAGCAGAAGCGCCTGCTGATCGCACCCGGCATCCAGAACCTCATCTTTGACCCCTTTGGCCCGGTGCTGGATCTGACCTATACCACAAAAGAATGATGTGCCACAAAAAATACCGGAGCAGCCGCCTGCCCCGGTATTTTTCTTATCCCTTTTTGATGCCGAACAGCCTGCGCAGAACGCCGCGCAGACACTTCGGGCTTTTGATAACGACCACCTGCATCGCTCTCCCGCCTTTCGTGGTGTGATACCACAATATAAGCGGCAGGACGGCAAAGTGTGCGGCTCAGGCCTTGTTCCCGGTCAGGATCGGTGTATCCGGCACCGTTTCCACGACCACCAGCGCCCCCTTGCGGGTGGAGATGGTGATGCAGTCTGAGCCTTCGGCATACTCATTGCTGACTCCCAGCGGGTAACCGGCCACCAGCACATCATCGGTGAGCTCATAGTAGGAACCGCGCTCACACACGCCCTCTGCCCTGCCCTCCATGGGGAAAGCGGAGAAATAGAAAAATTCCTCCTTCGGGTAGGCGCGGGTTTCGCCGGAGCGGACAAAGGTGACGCGGCTGCGCTCATCCTGAAGCGTTGCCCGCACGCCCCGTTCTTCCAGCCCAAGGCCGGTGGCAAGATTCGAGAGGGTATGCTCGATCCGCCTGCCGCCCAGCGCCCCCAGAAGAAGCACCTCAGTAAAGCCCTTCTCACTGGCAAGCTTGGCGGCATATTCGGTGTCGGTGTCGTCCTTGACGTGAGGCAGGACGATGATATCATCGTTCTGCTGCACCGGACAGGGAGCGGTATCGAAATCTCCCAGGATGATATTGGGCTTGCAGCCCAGCGGCGCGCAGTTGCGGTAGCCAGCATCACAGGCGATGATGAAGTCATCGGGGCGGAGCAGACGCTTCAGCTCCGGCGAGACCGGGCAGGCCGAGAGAATCACGCAGCGCATCACATTCCCCTCCTCTGCCAGTCCTTGACATCCTTGACTTCCTCATACATGGCACAGTAGCTGTCGTACCGGGTCTGGGAGAGCTTTCCCTCGGCCAGAGCGGCACGGATGGCACAGCCCTTTTCCGTGCGGTGGGAGCAGCCGGTGAACTGGCACTGCCCAAGGTAGGGCCCGAACTCCGGGAAGGCGTGCTCCAGATTCTCCTTGGGGATGAACCCGGCGCGGTTGGCTTCCAGGCTGGCAAAACCGGGGGTATCCGCAATGCGGCCCCCAAAGGCCTCAAAGATGGTCACCTCGCGGGTGGTATGGCGGCCGCGCCCCAGCTTCTGGCTGATGGCGCTGGTCTCCCGCTCGGCCTGAGGCAGCAGGGTGTTCAGCAGGGTCGATTTGCCAACACCGGAGTTGCCGCAGAAGGCGCAGAGCCGCCCGCTGATCCACTGCCTGACCTCGTCCAGCCCTTCCCCGCTGTCGTAGCGGATGGCAATGAAGGGCAGAGTGGATCTTTCATAGGCGCTGCGCAGGAACTCCACCTCACCAAGGTCAGCCTTGGTGCAGACGATGACGGGCTGCACGCCCTTGTCCACGGCAATGGCCGAGAGCTTGTCCAGCACCAGTGTGCTGGGGGTAGGCTGGGTGGTGCTGGCCACAAGGAACAGCACATCCAGATTGGCCACAGGCGGCCGGACAAACACGTTTTTGCGGGGTGCGATCTCGGCAATGACTGCCGCGCCGTTCTCTGTCTCCAGCGTCACCTCATCGCCCGCCACGGGGGTGATCTTCTGTTTGCGGAAGATGCCCCGGGGCTTGCACTCGATCACACCCTCTTCGGTCTTGACGTAGTAAAATCCGCCAATTCCTTTTACGATATATCCCTTCATCCGTTCCTCCCTCAGGACAGCAGCGCGCTCCACCAGTCGCCCAGGCCGGTGCCCTCACTGCTGGAAGAATCGCCGCTGCTGGAAGAGCTGCCCCCGATCAGGCCGCTCCACCAATCGCTGGAGGAGCTGCCCGGCTGTTCAGCCGGGGTCTCAGGCACCGGCTCGGGGCCTGCGCTCACGGTAATGCTGACACGGCTGTTCACCTTGACGGTAGATCCTGCCGCCGGGCTCTGGCCGATGATGGTACCTGCGGGCTGGTCGCTGTACTGCTCGGTGGTGCTGCCAAGGCCCAGCTTGTTCTGCACCAGCACGGAGCGGGCATCGTTCACGCTCTTGAGACCGGTCAGGGCAGGCACCTTGGCCGTGGTGTTGACCTGCGGGCGGCTGACATAGACCACCACCGTGGAACCTGCGGCAACCTGACTGCCCGCAGCAGGTTCGGTGCGGATGATGGAGCCTGCGGCCACGCTGGGTTCCACCGCCTGGGTGATCAAAACAGAGACCCCCAGATCCTTGAGCTGCTGCTCACCATCTGCCTGCACATAATTGGAGACATCCGGCACGGTGACATACTGGATACCCAGGCTGACGGTCAGGGTCACGCTCTGGCCCTCGCGGACGGTGCGGCCCGCCACCGGGGACTGCCGGTAGACGTAACCAGCGGCGTAATCGTTGCTGTAGGCCTGCTCCCAGTTGATGACGATCTGGCCGGATGCCACCTGCTGGGAAGCGTTGACCTCATCCTGGGTCATGCCGCTGTAATCTGCCAGCACCACATCGGCCTTTTCCCCCATCAGGGAGCTGGAATCATTCAGGATCATCCAGCACAGGGCCGCGCAGGCCAGTGCAAAGGCCACAGTGATACCGAACAGCACCGGCAGGAACACGGTGCGCTTTTTCTTTTTTCTGCCTTTTGCCGGGGCACTGCCGCGCTCCGGACGGGATTCTTTTCTGGGCATAGGGGGTTCCACCACCTTTTCAGGAATTTCATCGGGGAGATAGGTGTAGTTGAACACGATGGCCGGGTTCTCTACATAGGCGTTGAGGGCTTCCAGCATCTCAGCGGCGCTCTTGTAGCGGTTTTCGGGCCGCTTTGCCATGGCGCGCTCGGTGATCTCCACCAGCCCCACCGGCACCCAGGGAGCCAGTTTCCGCAGGCTCCTGGGCTGATCCGAGATCTGCTTGATGGCCACCTCCACCACGTCATCGGCATCGAAGGGCAGATGCCCCGAGAGCATCTCGTACATCATCACGCCCACCGAATAGAGGTCGCTGGTGAAGTCGGTCTCATCGCCCTTGGCCTGCTCCGGGCTGATATAGTGGACGCTGCCCATGGCCTTGCCGCCCGAGAGCTGGTTCTCGGCCCGGGAGATGCGGGCAATGCCGAAATCCATCATCCGCAGCTGGCCGTTGTCCAGCAGCATGATGTTCTGGGGCTTGATGTCCCGGTGCACCACGCCGTTGCGGTGGGCATGGTCCAGCGCTTTCAGGATCTGGGAGATAAAGTGGACGGTCTCCCGGCTGGTCAGTTTGCCGCCCCGCTCGTTCAGATACTCGCGCAGGGTCATGCCGTCCACATATTCCATGACGATATACTGCAGATGGTCGCTCACCGAGACATCATACACCTTGACGATGTTGGGGTGGTTGAGCAGCGAGATGGCCTTGGACTCGTTCTTGAAACGGCGCACAAGGTCAGGGTCGTGCATAAGCTCCTGCCGCAGCACCTTAACGGCCACGACCGTGCCCTCCGGCACCGGGCCGCCCGGCCCCACAACGGCCTTGTAGACATTGGCCATGCCGCCGGTGCCGATGAGTTCCCGCACCGTGTACAGGCCGTCCAGCGTTTTGCCGATCAGGTTATCCATGGTGCACCTCCGTAGGTTCCACAGCCAGCAGCAGGGCGGTGATGTTGTCGGAGCCGCCGTTCTCGTTGGCGGCATCCACCAGCCGGTCGGGCAGGTCGTAGAACGGGCCCTGCGCCAGCAGCTGCTCTATCTGCTCCACCGGCACCATGTTGGTCAGGCCGTCCGAGCAGAGCAGCAGCAGATCCTTTGCCTGCAGCTGCACCGAGGTGACCTCCGGCTCCAGCCGATAATCCACGCCCAGCGCTCTGGTGATGATGTTCTTCTGGGGATGATGCTCGGCCTCCTCCTCCGTGATGGTGCCGCAGTCCACCAGCTCCTGCACATAGGAGTGGTCGTGGGTGAGCTGGGTCAGTTTACCGCCCCGGCAGAGGTAGGCGCGGGAATCGCCCGCGTGGCAGAGGGTGGCTTCCCCACCCCGCACCAGTGCGCAGACCGCCGTGGTGCCCATACCGGCCAGCGATTCCTCGTGGGCAGCTTTGTTGAACACATAGCGGTTGGCACTGATGAGGGCCTTTTTCAAAAAAGCTCCCTCCTGCCCTGCTCCGCACTGGGCGTACTGCTCCTGAAACACCTGTTCGATGACATTGCAGGCCCCCTGTGAGGCCTCGCGGCCGCCTTTGGCACCGCCCATACCATCACACACCAGTGCCCAGACAGCACCGCCAGGCAGCTCCCCGGCACGGTAATCATCCTGATTTTCCTGCCGGACGCGGCCCACATCCGTTTTTCCTGCTAGTTTCATAGGCTTCTCCTCTTGCGATTTACGCCTTACCATTCATTTCGTCCCGGCGCAGCTGGCCGCAGGCGGCGCTGATCTCGCTGCCAAGACGGCGGCGTACCGTGGCGTTGACCCCCAGGCTCTCCAGCTTTTTCTGGAAGCGCTGGACATTGGCGGCATCGGTAGCCGAGTAGGGGCTTCCGTCCACCGGGTTGATGGGAATGAGGTTCACATGAGCACCCATGCCCCGGATGAGGTCGGCCAGCTGTCTGGCACAGGCATCGGAATCATTGACACCGCGCACCATCGAATACTCAAAGCTGACCCGGCGGCCCGTGGTCTCCTGATAGCGGCGGACGGCGGGCATCAGCACCTCCACGGGGTAGGCATCATTGACCGGCATCATGCCGCTGCGGATCTCGTTGTTTGGGGCATGCAGGGAGACTGAAAGGGTCAGCTGCAGCTTTTTCTCGGCCAGCTGGTCGATCTTGGGCACCAGACCGCAGGTGGAAAGGCTGATGTTGCGCATTCCGATGTTCACGCCCTCCGGGGAGGAGATGTTCTCAAGGAAGCGCATGACCTCGTCAAAATTATCCAGCGGTTCCCCGATGCCCATGAGGACGATGTGGGAGATGCGCTCCCCGATGTCCTTCTGGGCGGTATAGATCTCAGAGCAGATCTCACCGGCTTCCAGGTTGCGCACCCGGCCTGCCTGGGTGGAGGCGCAGAAGCGGCAGCCCATCCGGCAGCCCACCTGCGTGGAGACGCAGACCGTGTTGCCGTAGTGGTAGCGCATGACAACGGTCTCGATGCAGTTGCCGTCGGCCATCCGCAGCAGATATTTCACGGTGCCGTCCTTGGCTTCCTGCCGGCGCTCGATCTTGGGGGCAGCAATGTAAAACTGCTCTTCCAGCTTTGCCAGCAGGGTCTTGGGCTGGTCGGTCATGGCAGAAAACTCGGTGACCAGCTTCTGGTGCACCCAGTGGAAGATCTGCTTTGCCCGGAAGCCCGGCTGACCCATGGCTTTCAGCGCAGCGGTCAGCTCGGCCAGCGTCAGGGAAGAGATACAGCGTTTTTGTTCCATGGTATTCTCCTATGAATCAATACGAACCGGACGGCGGGTTCATTGCGTTTTCTGCATGGCGCAGAGGAAAAAGCCGTCCATCCCGGTGCGGGTGGGCACCGAGAGCGCCCCGTGCTCCCCCACTGTCATTCCGTCAGGGAACGCCACAGCGGGCCGGACCACCCGGAACTCCGGGTGGCGGGCAAGGAACGCCGCCACCTGCTCCTCGTTCTCGGCGGGGTCGATGGTACAGGTGGAGTAGACCAGCCGCCCGCCCGCTTTCAGCAGAGCGGCTGCTGTGTCCAGAATGGACGACTGGGTGGCCAATAATTCATCGTGGCGTGCTTTTTCCAGCGTCTTATAGCGGATATCCGGCTTTTTTGCCAGAATGCCCAGGCCGCTGCAGGGGGCATCCACCAGAATGCGGTCTGCGGCGGGCAGCTTTGGGTTGGGGCGGGTGGCATCATTGCAGAGGGCGGTGACATGGGCAAAGCCCATCCGTTCCACAGCGCTCCGGATGAGCCCGACCCGGTGCTCTGCCACATCGCAGCTGTACAGTGCGCCCTGCCCCTGCATCTCCTCGGCCAGCAGCAGCGTTTTACCGCCGGGTGCCGCGCAGAGGTCGATCACGGTATCGCCGGGCTTTGCCTCCACACAGAGGGCTGCCAGCTGGCTGGCCTGCCCCTCCACATGGAAACAGCCCTCCTTGAAGAGCGGGTGCTCCGCCGGGCTGCCCTCAAACTTTGCCAGCACGCTGCCGGGCACAAGGCCGGGCTGCGCGCTCTTCACGCCGCTTTCCAGCAGCTTTTCGCAGAGGGCCGCGGCATCCATTTTCAGGCAGTTGGCCCGCAGGCTGGTGCAGCCGCCGTCGGCGGTATGGGTCAGGATGCCCAGCGCTTCCTCGGGGTAATGGGTGCGCAGAAACTCTGCCACATCCTGCCCCGCAGAGCCCAGCACCATGAGGCGCTGGGTCTCGTTCCGGAAGCGGGCAGTTTCCAGATCATAATTGCAGGCCTTGCGCAGGACGGCATTGACCAGCCCGGACGCACTCGCCTTTTTGAAGGTGCGGGTCAGCTTGACAGCCTCGTTCACCGCCGCCGACACCGGCACCTGCATATAGCGGGCCTGCGCCAGCGCGGCCCGCAGGATCTCGCGCACCTGCGGGTCCAGCCTGGCAAGGCCCTTGGGCAGGAACTGTTCCAGAATGAAATCCAGCGTGCCCTGATGTTCCAGCACGGTGTAGAAGATGGCACCGGCAAAGGCTTTATCCCGGCCCTCCAGCTTCTGGCGGCGGAGTTCGGCATCCAGCACAAGGTTTGAGAAGCCGTCCTGCTCCTGCCGGACCAGTGCAGCCACTGCCGCTGCCCGTGGATTGGCCGCCATCAGAGGGTATCCCCCGCTTTGAGGCGCAGACCAGCCGCAAAGGAGGTGCCATCCATCGGCTTTTTGCCCTCAGGCACCACATGAAGCAGCTGGACCGCGCCATCGGCACAGGCCACCGTCAGGGGCTTTGTGGAAAGCACCGTGCCGGGAGCCTCACCGTTGGAGACAGCCACGCGGCACTCGGTCACCTTGACCTTTTTGCCGCCTGCGGTCACGAACCAGGCCATGGGCCAGGGGTTCATGCCGCGCACCCAGTTGTGGATGTGCGCGGCAGTATCGGTCAACCTGAACTCTGCCAGCTCCTTGTCCAGCATGGGGGCCAGGGTGGCGTTCTCATGCTGCTGGGGCTGGGGCTGGAGGGTACCAGCTTCCATGGCGGGCACCGCCTCACAGAGGACGCGGGCACCTACGGCGGTGACCCGGTCGAACAGCTCGCCGCTGGTCTCCTCCGGGCCGATGGCGATCTTCTCGCAGACCAGCACATCGCCGGTGTCCAGCCCCTCGTCCATCTGCATGATGGAAACGCCAGTCTCGGTGTCGCCGTTCAGAACAGCCCACTGCACGGGGGCGCTGCCGCGGTACTTGGGCAGCAGGGACACATGCAGGTTGATGCAGCCATACTTCGGAGCTTCCAGCACGGATTTGGGCAGGATGCAGCCGTAGGCCACCACCACGATGAGGTCAGGGGCCAGCGCCCGGATGTTGGCATCCTCGCTGCCGTCCCGCAGGGTGCGGGGCTGGAACACGGGGGTCCCATGCTCCAGAGCAACTTCCTTGACCGGGGGCGCGGTGAGCACCTGCTTGCGGCCCACCGGCTTATCCCGCCGGGTGTACACACCGCAGATCTCGTGACCGGCGGCATACAAGGCCTTCAGGCACTCCGCGGCGATATCCGGGGTTCCCATGAACAGAATGCGCATCAGTTGTTTCCTTTCGCTTCACGGGCAGCCTTTTTGCCCTCCTCGGTGTCCTCGTAGAAATACTCGCTGGACTCCATGATGGTAATGCCGTCCAGATGGTCGTTCTCGTGCTGGATGCAGCGGGCCAGCAGGTCCTCGGCCTCCAGCTCGAACCAGTTGCCGTTGCGGTCCTGTGCACGCACCTTGACGGCAACGGGACGGGTCACAGCACCGTTGTGACCGGGGAAGGACAGGCAGCCCTCGTAGGCGGTCTCCTCATCCTCAGAAACAGCCAGGATCTCGGGGTTGACGAAGTCGATGAACTTGTACTCATAATCCTCGGGGATCTCCTCGGGGGCATCGGTGGTGTCCCACACCACGAAGACGCGGCGCAGCATGCCCACCTGAGGGCCTGCCAGACCCACGCCGTCGGCGGCGATCATCGTCTCCCGCATGTCATCCAGCAGGGTGGCAAGACGGTCGTCAAAGTTGGTCACGGGGCGGCAGACCTTGTTCAGGATGGGGTCGCCCTCTTTTACGATATTGCGGATAGCCATAGTGGTACCTCCAAAATTTGTTGTGTTGTATCAGATATCCCCGTCCGAGTGCAGATCGACCACAACGGTGGCCTTGCCGGGCAGTTTTTCCTGCTCGTAGAGGGTCAGCGTTTCCCGGATGAGGTTCCGGAAACGGCGGTCGTTGCGGCACTTGACGGTGAGTTTATAGCGGTAGGAATCGTTGATCTTTTCAATGCTGCCGGGGGTGGGGCCCAGCACCCGCAGGGGCAGGTCGGGCTGTTTGGCCGCCTGCCGGCCCAGCAGGGCCGCAAAGCGGGCGGAAGCCCGGGCCACCTCGCTCTCCTTTGGCCCGGCAAAGCCCACAACGCAGAGCCCGCAGAAGGGCGGATAAAGCCCCAGCTTCCGGTAGGCGATCTCCTGCTCGAAGAACGCGTCGTAGTCCTGCGCGGCGGCAAGGTTGAGCACCGGGTTGTCCGGGTCGGTGGTCTGGATGATGGCAAAGCCGGGGTCTTTTGCCCGGCCGCTCCGGCCCACCACCTGCGTGACGAGGCTGAACACGGTCTCATAAGCCCGGAAGCCCTGGGCGAACAGGAGCGAATCGATGCCCAGCACGCCCACCAGCGTCACATCCTCGAAATCCAGCCCCTTGGCCACCATCTGGGTGCCCACCATGATGTCATATTCATGCCGGGCAAACTTTGCCAGCAGCTTTTCGTGGGCATCCTTGGCGGCGGTGGTATCCTGATCCATCCGCAGGATGCGGGCCTCCGGAAAGAGCTTTGCCAATTCCTCCTCGGCCTTCTGGGTGCCAAAACCCCGGTACTGCAGTTTTCCGCCGCAGGCGGGGCATCTGGCAGGGGGCGGGTCCAGCTGGCTGCCGCAGTAATGGCAGAGCAGCTTGTGGGCCGATTTGTGGTAGACCATGGGCACGCTGCACTTCTGGCACTTGAGCACCTCGCGGCAGTCCTCGCACTGGGCCACGGTCTGGTAACCCCGGCGGTTGAGCAGCAGGATGGTCTGCTTGCCTGCCTCAAGGTTGTGCCGGATGGCATCCTCCATGGCAAGGCTGATCTCCCGGGGGTTGCCGGAGGCGAGCTCGGCCCGCATATCCACGATCTGGACTTTGGGCAGCGGGTTGCCGCCATAGCGTTTGGTCAGGCGCACCAGCTGGGTTCGGCCATGCTGGGCGGCATAATAGCTCTCGGTGCTGGGGGTGGCGCTGGCCAGCAGGAGCAGGGCCCCGTTCTCCGCCGCGCGCTGCCGGGCCACCTCGTGGGCCGAGTAGCGGGGCGCAGATTCGGAGCGGTAGGTGTGCTCCTGCTCCTCATCAATGATGACAAGGCCGATATTTTCCAGCGGGGAGAAGATCGCGCTGCGGGTGCCCACCACGATATCCGCGCCGCCGTCCTGGATCATCTGCCATTGGAGCAGGCGCTCGGTGTGGTTGAGGGCGGAATGCTGCACGGCCACCCGCTTGCCAAATTGGCTTTTCAGCCGCAGGATCATCTGAGGGGTCAGGCTGATCTCAGGCACCAGCACCAGCGCCCGGCGGCCCATCTGCAGGCAGTGCTCGATGAGTTTCAGGAACACCAGCGTTTTGCCGCTGCCGGTCACGCCGTAGAGCAAGGCCGAGTGCGGGGCTGCATCCTCCAGCCCGGGCAGCAGCGCGTTATAGGCGGCCTGCTGCTCCTCCGTGAGAAGGATGGGCTCGTTCTTCAGCGGGATGGAAGAATACAGGTCGATGGATTTGTTCACCTTGCTGCATTCCAGCACACCCTTGGCGCAGAGGTTGTCCAGCACCGCCCGGCTGATGCCCTTTTCCTCCAATGCAGACAGGGTGCGCTCACCCCCGGCCAGCAGGGCCACTGCGGCCAGCTGCTTGGCGGTCGGCCTGGGCTTTGGGGGCAGCGTGCCCACCAACTTGTAGGCATTTTCCGTGTGGCGGACGAGCTGCTTTTGGAGCACCGGGGTCACGCCGTCCTCCGCCACGGTGGGCTTGTACTGCGCGCCGTAGGGGATGACCGCCTTGACGGCCTCGTAGTAGGTGCAGAAGGTGCGCTCCTTCAAAAAGTGCACCAGCCGCAGCAGCTCCGGGGTGAGGCAGGCAGAGGCCGGGGCAACATCGAACAGGAACTTGAGCTTTGCGCTCTCCGGTTCGGCATCGCAGGCCAGCACCACGCCCATCCGGGCACGGCTCCCCCGCCCGAAGGGCACCAGCACCATGCTGCCCAGCCGGACAGTATCCTGCTGGTCGGGCATGACGGCATAGGTATAGAGTTTGTCGAAATGAAAGGTCGCGTTGCTCACTGCAACGCCTACCGTTTTGAGCATTCAGGCAGCTCCTTCAAAGCGATTTAGCGGGTCAGGCCCGCACGCTGGCAGATGACATCATAGAGCCTGGCGGCGCAGGCATCCACCTCGTCGTTGACCAGCTTGAGAGTAAATTTGTCCTGCTGGGCCAGCTCATTGCGGGCGATCTCCAGGCGCTCCCGGATGCTCTCCTCGGTCTCGGTGCCGCGGCCGCGCAGGCGGCGCTCCAGCTCCTGAGTGGAGGGGGGCAGCAGGAAGATGGTGGTGGCACCGGGATACATGCGGCGGATATTGGCCGCGCCATGCACATCGATGACCATGACCACCAGCTTGCCCGCGTTCAGCCGCTTGTTGACCTCTTCCTTCAGGGTGCCGTAGTAGTTGCCGTTGAAGAAGTTGTGTTCCACGACCTCATCCTGATCGATGAGCTGCTGGAACTGCTCCTTGGTGCGGTAGTAGTAGTCTACCCCTTCCTGCTCCCCGGGGCGGGGGGAACGGGTGGTGGCAGAAACCGTTTTTTCAATCTCGGGGTGGGCCTTGCGCAAAGCGCTGACCACACTGTCCTTTCCGGTACCGGCGGCACCGGAAACGACAAACAGATATTTTTCATTTTCCATGGTCTTACTGCTCCTCTTCTGTCACTGTTTTGCCCTCGGCCTGACCGGCGGCACGGCTGGCCACCGTTTCGGGCTGAAGGGCCGAAAGAACAACGTGGTCGGAGTCCATGATGAGGACGGCGCGGGTGCTGCGGCCATAGGACGCATCAATGAGCATCCCCCGCTCCCGCGCTTCCTTGACCAGACGCTTGACCGGGGCAGAATCGGGGCTGACCACAGCCACCACCCGGCCCGCGCTGACCAGATTGCCAAAGCCGATGTTGATCAGTTTCATCTTTTCCTCCGAACCATCTGAATCTCAGGGTTTACTCCAGATTCTGGATCTGCTCACGGATCTTTTCGATCTCCGCCTTCATATCCACCACGATGCGGGTGATATCCAGATCCTGACACTTGGAACCAATGGTATTGGTCTCACGGTTCAGCTCCTGGGTCAGGAAATCCAGCTTGCGGCCCACGGGCTCGTCCAGCTCCAGAATGGAGCGGTACTGGGCGATGTGGCTGCGCAGGCGGACGGTCTCCTCATCCACGGCGGTCTTGTCGCCAAAGATGGCGGCCTCGGTCAGGACACGGGCATCATCGATGTTCCGGTCCTCCAGAATGACCTTGAGCTTTTCGTACAGGCGGTTGGTGTAGTTCTCCACCCGGCCGGCGCTCAGGGTCTCCACCCGGCCCACGCATTCTTCCAGAAAACGCAGGCGGTTCTCCACGTCAGCCTTCATCTTGGCACCCTCAGCGGCGCGCATCTCCACAAAACGATCCAGTGCCTGGGCGGTGACAGCGGAAACATCCTCCCACAGCTGCTCCTCATCCACATCGGCGTGGCGGGTGGTCAGCACATCGGGGAAGCGGGCGATCATCCCGGCGGTCACATCGTTCTTGACCTCCAGCGTCTCAGATAGGTCCCGCAGGGCCTGCTGGTAGCTCTTGGCCAGCTCCTGGTTCACAGCCACCACGGTATCGGCGGCATCCACGGTCTGCACCGTCAGGCTCAGTTCTACCTTGCCGCGGGTCACCCGCTCGTTCAGCTGCTTTTTCAGGCGGCTGTCCAGATAGCTGCAGGTGCGGGGCATCCGGGAAGAATACTCAAAGTACCGGGAATTGACGCTGCGCAGCTCCACCGTGATCTCACGGCCATTGCGCACAGCAGTTCCCCGGCCAAAACCGGTCATGCTCAAAATCATGCTTTTTTCCTCGTATTCCAAAGGGTTTTCTGCGGACATTCTTCGCATATGTATCCGCTTTGGGGCACACAGACCCATGTTACGATACATATACTATATATTTTACTCTGCCGCCCCTTTTTTTGCAAGCAATGCGGCGAAAAAAATCTATTTTGCCCCCTTGACAAGGGGCAGGAACAGCGCTATACTATGCATCGTGAACAGCGTTCATGTTGAGGAGGTGGTCATACGAATCCGATGGCAACGTCCAAGGAGGAGATCCTGAAAACGAGCCGGGTCCTCATCCAGCAGAATGGATGGGAAGCGGTCAACATCCGTGCCGTGGCAGCAGCCTGCGGGGTATCCGTGGGGTGCATCTACAACTACTTCGGTTCCAAGACCGAACTGGTGAGCGCGGCGGTGGAAAGCATCTGGAGCGATATCTTCCGCCACCCGGACGACCCGGCGGTGTTTGAGGATACTCTCTCCTGCATCCGCTGGATGTACCGGCAGATGGAGTACGGCTCTGAGCAGTACCCCGGCTTCTTCACCCACCACGCGCTTGGCTTTGTGCGGCAGGATACCGCCGATGGCAAGCAGCAGATGCGGCAGACCTGGCAGCACATCCTGGATGCGCTGACCATGGTGCTGACCAGGGACAAAAAGATCCGGCCAGACGCATTTACTGAGGAGTTCACCCGCCAGAAATTTGCGGGCATCCTGTTCTCCCTCATGCTTTCTGCCGTGGTGCAGCAGGATTTTGACCCCACAGCGGTATTGGAGATCATCCGCAGGGCCATTTATGAAGTGTAAAAAACATCCCACAGTCTTGTGGGAGTTTTTTACGGCCAAAAGTGAACATCGTTCACATTGAGTGATGCGGGACATCTCCCCCAGCATTCCACCCACGGCAGCCTGCACATCACAACGATGCAGTCCGGCCGGCAATCGCTGACCGGATCGCGATAGAGCAGCAAACCAACCGTAAAGGAGCAACATTCTTATGAGAGCAATCATTGAGACCATTTTCGACATCTTCTATCTGGTTACCGTGCTGACCTTGGGCATCCGCATGATCCGCGGCAGCAAGGCTGGCACCCAGTTCCGCCTGTTCGGCCTGATGGCCGTGGTGCTGGGTGCAGGTGACTCCTTCCATCTGGTGCCCCGTGCCCTGGCACTGTGCACCACCGGCCTGGAGAGCTACGCTGTGCCTCTGGGCCTGGGCAAGTGGATCACCTCCGTGACCATGACCGTGTTCTATGTACTGCTGTATTACGTCTGGCACAAGCGCTACCAGATCGAGGGCCAGAAGGATCTGACCATTGCCGTGTATGCCCTTTCCGCTGTGCGCATCGTGCTGTGCATGATGCCGCAGAACCAGTGGCTGACCAACCACACCCCGCTGACCTGGGGTATCCTGCGCAACATTCCCTTTGCACTGCTGGGCCTGCTGATCATCGTGCTGTTCTACCGCAGTGCCAGGGAACACAAGGATCAGGCTTTCCGCTGGATGTGGCTGACCATCGTGCTGAGCTTCGGTTTCTATCTCCCGGTGGTGCTGTGGGCAGATGTCAACCCCCTGATTGGTATGCTGATGATCCCCAAGACCTGCGCCTATGTCTGGACCGTGCTGATCGGCTACAACGCCATGAAGGCCGAGAATGGCAAGAACAACTGAAACCTGCGGGAGCACAAATAAAAACAAAAAGAAGGGGCTGCTGCATCAAACGGTGCAGCAGCCCCTTCTGGTATTATGATTTAGACAGGGTGAGACTGATTGGTGTAATCAGCGTGGTCAGCGTCCACGCCCTGCTTCTTGGCATTGCGCTTCTCGAAGAACTTGGGTGCGACCTGCGGGAACATTGCGTAGGTCAGAACATCCTCTTCCTGCGTTGCCCACTTGGCGGCCTCAGCCTTCAGCTTGTCCATCTCGGGAGCCAGGGTGTCGGCAAAGCGGCAGGTGATGGGCTGCTCGTCGCCCAGGATCTTCTTGGTGAACTCGGGGCTGATGGGAGCGGGAGTCTTGCCGTAATCGCCGTGGACCAGGCCCTTGAACTCCTTGGTGACCATCTTGTAGCGCTCGCCCAGGATGACGTTGAACACAGCCTGCGTGCCAACGATCTGGCTGGTGGGGGTGACCAGCGGAGGATAGCCTGCGTCCTCGCGAACGCGGGGGATCTCAGCCAGCACTTCGTCCAGCTTATCTTCCTTGCCTGCATCCTTCAGCTGCTTGAGCATGTTGGAGAACATGCCGCCGGGCACCTGATACAGCAGGGTGTTGGCATCCACGCCCAGGCTCTTGGGGCTGATCTGGCCGTTGGCGATGTACTTCTCGCGCAGCTTTGCAAAGTAAGCGCGGACAACGTTCAGCTGCTTCAGATCCAGACCGGTGTCGTAATCGGTGCCCTGCAGGGCAGCGACCAGACTTTCGGTGGGCATGTGGCTGGTGCCAAGGCTCAGGGGGCTCATGGCAGTATCGATGATATCAGCACCTGCCTCGATGCCCTTGAGGATGGACATGGAAGCCAGACCGGCGGTGTAGTGGCTGTGGATATCCACGGGGATGCTGACGGTCTCCTTCAGCTTCTTGACCAGATCATAGCAGGTATAGGGAGTGAGCAGACCGGCCATATCCTTGATACAAATCTCATCCGCTCCGAGTTCGATCAACTCGAATGCCATCTTGGTATAATACTCAACCGTATGTACCGGAGAATGCGTGATACACAAGGAACATTGTGAGATCATACCGGCCTCTTTTGCGTATTTAATAGATGGGGCGATATTCCGTACGTCGTTCAGGCCGCAGAACGTGCGGGCGATATCCGTTCCTTGCGCTTTCTTTACCTTATAAAATAGCTGACGTACATCGTCGGGTACCGGGCTCATGCGAAGGCCGTTTAACGCACGGTCCAACATATGCGTCTGAATGCCTGCCGCATGGAAAGGTTTTGTCCATTCACGGACCGCTTTATTAGGATTCTCGCCGAATAATAAGTTGACTTGTTCAAATCCTCCGCCATTCGTTTCCACCCGGGCGAAACAGCCCATCTCGATAATTGCCGGAGCGACTCTGGTTAGTTGGTCTACGGTCGGGACATACTTTCCGGCGGATTGCCACATGTCTCTGAAGACCAAACTGAATTTGATTTCTCTTTTCATGATATTAATATGTATTATTTATACTTTCTCAATTTTGA
>OGPC01001103.1_pt1 | contig 19623 bp, 15 predicted proteins | sample 1552911 | NCBI WGS metagenome assembly OGPC01 (sample SAMEA2580248, study PRJEB22360) | human gut metagenome | biome: human gut; feature: human-associated habitat; material: faeces | place: Denmark | collected 2008/2010 | reverse complement strand
TTCGTGCTATCGGTGTGAAATTGCTGGTTGCAGAACATTCTAAATTCAACCATGAATTTACAGACCCGTTATTGAACGACATGCAAGTGGCTGCGAATATTGATTGTATCGGAGGACATATTTATGGCGGTGGTTTGGTTGAATATGATCTGGTGGCACAAAAAGGTAAAGAGTATTGGATGACTGAACATCTGCTGAATAAGGCTTGGGATGACAAGACTTTGAAGAGTCCGGAGGCATTGCGGACAGAAAATATGGCTTTCGCCGAGGAGGTGAACCAATGTATGAAAATGGGATTCAACGTCTATATATGGTGGTATTTGAGACGTTTTTATAGTATGTTGGGAGATGGTGATGCTGGTTCGGTAAGAGGCGAAGTTACTACCCGGGGATATTTCCTGTCACATTTTGCCCGGTATGCCACTGGACGAACCAGGATTAAAGCCCGTTTGCCCGAGGGTGCTTCTTCTGATGTATCAGCGACTGCTTATAAAGATTCAAAAGGAAACATTTCAATCATAGTAGTTAATTCGTCGGCAAATGCCATGAAGAATTTGAAATTGACTTTACCGTTTGAGGCGAAACAGGCAACTAAGGTCGTGACTGTTTCCGGGACAACCCTTGCGGGAACAAATAAGAAGATGGCTCAATCGACGGTCAACTTAGCTGACGGGGTGGAAGTGGAAGCGTATAGTGTGGTCACTTTATTAATTGAAAGATAATATATGCCGGATGAGAGCCAATAAAAGTAAAATATTGAATTGGGCGGCTTTGTTCTTTTGTCTTTTTCTGTTGTGTGCATGTAGTGGGCAGGAAGTATCTATAGTTGATGAGGGGACAAAAGAGGAAGATCCTAAAGATGAAGAATCTAAAGTGGAAGAAGAGGATGTGTTGCTGTTCCCGCGTTTAGGTGACTTCCCTTTGAGTAGTATGTTTACTGTGAAAGTCAATGGGGAGGCTGCTTCTGTCGAGACTAAGGGATATTATGATGTACCTATTCATTATGCGCAACTTAATAGCCGGTCGGGAGAAACTCTTCAGATTGAAATTACAGTTGCCGGACCAATAAACAAATACTCTATCAGTCCGCTGCGGAAGAATATTCAGGGTAGTATAAAAGGGAATACGCTTCAATTCACAGTGAATGAACCGGGATATTTGTTAGTGAGAATCAATGATCTGGAGGATTTGTTTATACTGATCAATCCGATGGTTGATTATCGTGCTCAAATAGAAGGTAAGAAGCTTATCAATGCGACCGATTACGTTTCGGATATTACTGGACAGACAGTGCAGACATCTGCACTCCAACAGGCGATAGATGAAGCGGCAAGGCAGCAGGCAGTTCTTTACTTTCCGGATGGAATTTATCGTACCGGTACTTTACAGATGCGCAGTAATATGACTGTTTTCTTGTCGGAAGGGGCACTTATTATAGGGAGTATCATTGAAAGTGATTATATTCGCGAAAAGGAGTACGGGACAAATGCAGCAGCATGTGGTTCTTTAATCCGTTTGGCAGGAGTCAGTAATTTCCGGATGATTGGAAATGGAACGATTGATGGTGCGGCTTGGTCGGGATTACGAAGAAAGCCGGAAGAATCAATCCCCGAAGGTGGAAAGCCAACTAATTATGCAACAGAAATTTATCTGATGTATGCCACTGATTGTCAGAATCTGCTTTTTGACGGAGTTGTACTTCGTGATCCCACATTTTGGAATACACGTATCTTCCGCTCACGCGAGGTCAGGATGGAGAATCTGAAAGTGCTTAATGATCGTCCGGAACGAGATTGGACAAATACGGATGGGATCGTCTTCGACTCTTCGTCGCATTGTTCGCTCCATAATGCTATCATCTATGGTGGAGATGATAATTGTGTGGTAAAAGGACGTGACAGACGTCTGGAATATGATACCGAAGATATTCTGTATGATGGAGTGCTGACTGTTACTAATTCGGCAGGTGTGAAAATAGGTACGGAGACTTTCGTACATCAGATCAAAGAGGTCACTTTTCGTAATATCGATATTGTAAGTGCGCAGCGTTCTATTGTTGTTGATGCGAAAGACGGTTCGCAGGTAAGCAATGTCCGGTTTGAAAATATTGTGGTCGAAGGGTTTTACAAATTGTCCGGTGGTTATCGTCTGATAGATTTCAGATTGATGGATCGGGATGCAGTTCCTTGCACCAGTATGATATCTGATATACAAGTGTCCGATGTGGATGTATGGAATGGTATGGAAGGAGTGAAAGTACGTTTGGAGGGTAAGGATAATAAATCTTTTATTAGGAATATCGTACTAAAGAATATGAAAGTCAGGCATCAGAAAGTTGAAAACTTACAGGAACTCGTTGAGAAAGCGAACTACTTGGAGTTGAATAACTATGTATATCAGTTAGTATTAGAATAATAGGAGTGATCCGTGATAATATAAATGTTTAATTAAATATGTTGTATATGAAAAAAGTAATTATTCTTTTGATTTGTATGTGTGCTGTTCTTTCTATTCAGGCAAAGAAAGAACCGGTGAAGATTTTCCCACGTAGTTATGGATATTATACGAAAGGGGATAACGCTACCCAAACAATTACCTATGACAAAGGGTATGGACGTTTTGGATGGAATAATAAAGGTTTTAAAACTGATTTGTCTGCTTATACTCATCTGGTATTAGAAATCGAACCAACAGATTCACGTGTCGAACTTCATATTATTTATAATAACGACGGTGAAGAGGAAGATGTAAAACTTGGTCAGATTAATATGGGGAAAGATCAGATAAAGGTGGAATTTGATGGAATGCGCAAAATCAAAGCAATCTATTTGACAAAATCAAAGCCGGGAGATGTAAAGATAGCAAACTTCTATTTTACTGACGGACAGGATGAGTAGATTGTAAATGATGATAGGAGAATATGGAAAGAAGTTGTTTGCTTAAAAAAGGCGGACAACTTCTTTTTTATTTATGCTGTAATAGTACTTGTACTTTCTAATGATGTGTAAAAGGGCTGTAGCGATACAATGAGTATACGTTTTGAAACGACCGGACTATTGTATGTAACGATGAGAAACCTTATTGCAACTAGCGTTTTAATGTGAAAGTAATGAATCTCATACATTTGCAATGTTGAATTTATTGTATAACTTTTTAATAACTAAGAAAGACATGAGTATGAAACTATTATTAGTGGGCGTGGTTGCCGTTGCTACTGTTTTTTCCTTTGGAGCTTGTAGTAATGGTGAGACCGTAAAAAATGGGTTTGGTAATGAAATTATTTTATCAAGTAATCTTGCTGTTCATACACGAACAGTCGGACAAGATCTCCAAGGCGGACAATTGGTTGACGGTAGGCAAGCGGGTGTCTTTGTGACGGATGGGGCTACAGGAGCGGAGATGCTTTATGATAATAATGCATTAACAGTGAGTGGTAATGGTTTTACATATGCAGAGCCGATGTATTATCCGGTTTCGGAGAAGGCCAATATTTATGCTTATGCTCCTTATGAAGAAAATGCTCATTTGAGTACATCTAATTATTTTAAGGTAGCAGTGGATCAAACTACTGATGAAGGATATTTAGCGAGTGATTTATTGTATGGGGTTCCAGACCGGAATCCTGTGACTTCTACAGGTAATTCGGTAGTTCTGAAATTTGTTCATAAATTGGCAAAGATTAATATTAACTTATTGCCGGGCAACGGTGTAACTTCTTTGGCTGGAACATCTGTAAGGATTTTAAATACTTATCCGGGAGTTATGTTTACGCCGGAGACAGGTGAGTCAGTACTTGTTACAGATGATGTTGCAGCTATTACAGTGGCTTCATTCGGGGAGGCTGAAGAAAAATTTGAATGTTCGGCTATTGTTGTTCCACAAACTGTCGAAGCCGGAACGCAGTTTATTGAGGTAAAACTGGCAGATGGAACAATGCTGTATTATACATTGAAAGAGGCTAAAGAATTGGTAAATGCTCATCAGTATACGTATGATGTGACGGTGAATCGGGCAAGTATGGATGTTTCTTCGAGCCTTGATGATTGGTTTGTAAACGACAAAGAAGAAGTGAGTGCCGAAGTGGGTGAGGAAATAAAACCGGTTCGTGCTCCTCAAATTGGCGATTATTATTTGGCGGATGGTACATATATTTCTGGGACTTCGGAGACACCGGATAATTGTATTGGATTCGTTTTCAGTACACGTGTGAGTGCAGAGGATGCGATAGATGGATATAAGGCGTATGTCATGGGACTGGTGGATCAAAGTAATAACGCTTGGTATAATGCGGATGCAGAAGTTGTGAATTCTCCATTAGCCGATGTGTTGACAGCTGAAGATGCTTATGCGGATTTAACAGGCTATGCTTCTACACGGACAATGTGGGAAGATAGTGAGTTTGTGAATTATACGGCTGTGACGAAATTTGCATCGAATGGTAATTATTCTGCTGATAAAAAGTTTGCTGCTCCTGCCGGAACCAGCGGTTGGTTTGTACCTAGTGTAGGACAGTGGCTGGATATTCTGAAAAACTTGGGAGGTGCGACAACCTTGACGGAAAGTACTTCAACAGTGAATGAAGCTAGTGTACCAATGTTGAAAACTGAAGTTGATGCAAAAACTAATTTATATAGTTATCTGCAGAAGTTTTCTGTAGATAGCGAACTGGGCACATTTCTTGCAAACATCAGTGGAAGTGAAGCTTTTCTTAGAGAAGGAGGACCTACTTATGGTACAGTTTCAGAATATAGTGCGGATTTGATATGGGTGGTAAAGTTCGATTCGAATACGGGAACATGTACAGTAAGACCTGATAATAAAAAGGGACTTAAACGAATCCATCCGATATTGGCCATTAAATAATGGTGTTAAAAGTAGTAAAGTGTTCCTATTATAATAAGAAAGGAATCTGTTCCTAAATGAGTTTATGGAGAGGAGATAGATATCTTATGATATATTTTTATCTCCTCTTTAGATAGAATTCAGGGTTGATTTAATTGTTGATAGGCGTCAATCGCTTTTTTCACCGAACCGTGTAACAGCAACAATTTCTGTGCATGGTCATGATCTAATCCCAGTTCCTCCATAATCATCCTGGTTCCTCTTTCTACCAGTTTATGATTACTAAGTTGCATGTTTACCATCTTATTTCCTTTTACCCGTCCGAGTTGAATCATCACCGACGTGCTAATCATGTTCAGAATCATTTTCTGTCCGGTGCCTGATTTCATTCTCGAACTTCCCGTGACATATTCCGGACCGACAATCATTTCGATGGCGACATCTGCTTCTGCCGCCATCGGAGAATCCGGATTGCTGGTGATGCAACCTGTCAGGATGCCATGCTTGCGGGCTTCCCGTAAGGCACCGATTACATAAGGGGTAGTGCCCGAAGCGGCAATGCCAATCACGGTGTCTTTGGGGTTGATATGATATTCGGTAAGTTCTTCCCATCCCCGGCCCATATCGTCCTCGGCGCCTTCTACCGGATTGCGCAGGGCGGTATCTCCACCGGCTATCAATCCGATAATCCAGGTAGGAGGCATTCCGAATGTCGGTGGTATCTCCGAAGCGTCCAGTACTCCCAAGCGACCACTGGTGCCTGCACCCATGTAAAAGATACGTCCGCCCTGTTTCATGCGGGGCACAATATGGTTGACGAGCAGTTCGATTTGTGGAATAGCTTTTTGAACGGCTAACGCTACCTTTTGGTCTTCCCGGTTAATGTCTTCTAATATTTCCCGTACGGACTTCTTTTCCAGATTGTCGTAGAGCGACGGTTGTTCGGTTATCTGCATATTGATAATGGTGATTGACTAAAAATACAAATTACAAGGATTGAGATGAAGCGGTATGATATAAAATTAATCCCTCCATCGGACTTTGCAGAATCTTTCCGATTCTGATTCCTGTCTCTTGTGCAGCTTCTTGTAATATCTCCCTGTAGCAGTGAGCTACTGATCCGATAAAGTGTGCAGGATACTGCGTGTAATCATATTGCATTACGTTTCTTCGGAAGAAAGCAATAAAACTGCCAAGCACTAATTGTCGTATCCCCGGCTCTTCCAGATGTTGCGCTATAAAAGGGGACAGACTTGCCAGGAAACGATTCGGGAAGGGCTGACGGTAAACCCGGTCGATGATTTCGGGAGCTGTCAGGTCGAATTGTTTTAGAAATGCTTCTTTGATGGCAGGCGAAAGTTGATTCTTCAGAATGTCTCCCACCAGTAATTTGCCAAGGACGGCTCCACTTCCCTCGTCGCCCAGGATAAAGCCTAAAGGGGAGATGTTGTTGACAATTTCTTTTCCATCATAGAAACAGGAGTTGGAACCTGTTCCCAGAACACAGGCAATGCCTGCTTCATGGCCGCATAATCCACGGGCAGCAGCTAACATATCCGAGTAGGCTTTGATGTTCCCGACAATAGGTAAACTGTCGGCTATCGCCCGTCGGAGAACGGGAGCTTTCTCGGGTGTACAACCTGCACCGTAAAAGTAAACGGAGTTGATAGTCCCTTCCGGCAATTGTGGCAGGAGGGAATGTGTCAGTTCTTGCTGAATTTCTTCTTCTGACTGGAAGAAAGGGTTAAGCCCTTTCGTTCCAATCCGTTTGATAGGTGTGCCGTTGAGGATGACACACCAGTCAGTCTTGGTAGAACCACTATCTGCAATAAGTATCATATCTTGATGTATATTTTCTTTTTATATAGTATATAACCGATTGCCCAGTTGAGCAGGACAAACAGGATGGCATAGGCGAGAGAACCACCTTCATTACCGAACACAGGTTGAAGAGTGCTGGCATAAAAAGCCTGTTGCAAAGAGGCGCTTTCTCCCTGATAAGTGATGGTGATAACACTTAATAAGATGGCGAGCACATCTGCCAACACATAGATAAAGAGGGGATTTACTCCGAAAGATTCGAAGAAATGGCTCCATCTCTTGTATCCTTTGATGTCAATGATCCATACAAGCAAGGCTAAAAGGCTGGAACCTAATCCGCAAGTGACTAAAACAAAAGTGGGTGACCATATCTTTTTGTTGAGCGGGCATCCGTAACTAAGCAGGAAACCGGCAAAAGTGAGAATCGTACCGATCAGGAAAAGCCGCTCCAGCTTTTCACGTATATCTTTTACCTCCATCAGTAGTTTGCCTACGCAGAAACCGATGAGCACATGTGCAATGGAGGGAATCGTACTTAATAATCCTTCCGGGTCGATGTGATTATCCTGGTACATGTGTGCATCTCCCAGAATACTACGGTCGACGATGGAAAGTATGTTCGTTTCATTATAGGCAAATCCATTACCGGTGACGAGAATGATAAAGTACCCCACTAATAATGCTACAATCAGATAGGGGATATATTTATGCTTGATGAGTAAAGCTATTAAAGCCGATGCGCCGTAGCAGAGGGCAAGTCGCTGCATCACTCCCAAAATACGGATATGCGCAAACGGAAGCGGATCGTGGGTGTAGCAAAGTAAGGCGAACCAGTTGATGGCTATTCCGATCAGGAAGATGACAATCGTTCTCTTGATAATCTTCAGGGCGGCAGGGGTGCTGAATGTGAAGTTATACTTTCTAAGTGAAATGTAGGTGGAGATTCCCATGATAAACATGAAGAAAGGAAAAACCAGATCGGTGGGGGTAAGACCATTCCATTGAGCATGTGTGAGGGGAGTATATGCATACGTCCATGAACCTGGATTATTCACCAGTATCATTCCTGCGATGGTAATGCCTCGCATTACATCGAGTGCCAACAGGCGTTTATTACTTGTTACATTCATGACTGTTACTTTTTAATGTGTTAAGTTATTCAGTAAGTAAGTTCATTGTTTCTTTCCAAAAGAGTCTTCTAATCGGTTGCGAATCATTAGTGCGGCAATAATACCGGGTAGGGTGCAAATACAAACCCATATAAAGAAATGGGTATATCCGATATGTTCCTGTATCCATCCTGCCGGCATACCCGGAAGCATCATTCCAAGTGCCATGAAACCGGTTCCGATGGCGTAGTGGGCAGTTTTGTGCTCACCCTCCGCAATATAAATCAGATAAAGCATGTAAGCGGTAAAGCCGAAGCCATACCCTAGTTGCTCGATGGCTACGCAACTGGCAATCAGTATCGTATTGTCCGGAGTAGTGGCTGCCATCCACACATATAATAGGTCGGGAATGTTGATGGCTAATGCCATGGGTAATATCCACTTCTTGAAACCGTCACGGGAAACGAGAAAACCGCTGATAATTCCTCCCATTAGCAAAGCTATGACACCTATGGTTCCGTAGATCATTCCGACTGTTGCCGTAGATAAAGCCAGTCCTCCTTTTTCAGCGGTATCCAATAGAAAGGGAGAAGCTATTTTGGCTAGCTGCGATTCTCCCAATCGGTAGGTGAGCAGGAAAAAGAACATGAGACCCAAGTGTTTCTTTTTGAAGAAAGTGACAAAAGTCAGGAGAAAGTCTTCTAATAGCTTACCTGCCGTGAGTCCGGGACGTTTGACATCGGAATCGGGATGGGGGAGGATAAAGCGATGGTACAAAGTAAGAGCCATGAATAATCCGGCCAGGAGGTAAAAAGTGATGCTCCATGCCAGAGGTATATTGCCTTGAGAGGTTTCCAACCATCCTGCCAGCATGACGAGAATTCCTTGCCCGAAAATATTGGCGAGTCGGTAGAATGTGTTTCGGATGCCTACAAAGAAAGATTGTTCCTTGTTGTTGAGGCCGAGCATATAAAAACCGTCTGCTGCAATGTCATGCGTAGCCGAACTGAATGCCAATAACCAAAAGAAAGCAAGAGTGAATTGTACGTAATGTGCCGTTGGAATAAAAAAGGCGATGCCTGCAAATCCGGCGGCGATGAACCCTTGCATGGCGATAATCCAGGAACGTTTCGTTTTCACCAGATCGACGAATGGACTCCATAACGGTTTGATAGTCCAGGGAAGATAAAGCCAGGAAGTGTATAAGGCTATTTCAGTATTGGATAATCCCAGACGTTTGTACATGATGACGGCAATAGTCATTACCGCTACATAAGGTAATCCTTCTGCAAAATAGAGGGTTGGAATCCAACTCCAGGGATTTCTTTTTATAGTGGGTGTTGTCATGGCATTCGTTCGATTTTATTTATATTGTTTTTCAAGTGTACTACCGGGGTAATAGTGGGATAGTATTTCTTCATACTTATAACCTTGTTCTCCCATCACGGCGGCACCGATTTGGCAAAGTCCTACTCCATGTCCCCAGCCGGCTCCGGTGAGGATAAATCGGGAAGGAAGTTCATCTCCGTACTCCTTGTCTACTACAAAAGCGGAACTGTAAAGATGGGAAGTCGATAGAGTGCGGCGTATCTCCAACTCTTTTCCAATGATGAGTGTCCGTAAGGTTCCTACAATCTTTAGCCGGACAAGACGTCCGGATGTTCCCCGTTCTACAGGAATTAAATCAATGATTTGTCCGAAATCAATCCCTGAACGCTGATGAATCAGTTCTGAAAGCTCCTGTTGCGAATAACTGACTTTCCAACGATAGAAGTCTGCTGTTTCCTGATCGTAGTTGTTTAATACTTGACTTAGGATTTTCTTATCCTGCGTGTTACAGAAAGCAACAGGCGAGGTACGTATCCATTTATCAGCTTCCGTCTCTATGGTCAAATCGGGAAGTTGTTTTTCAGTCTTGCTATCCCGTTGTCTGATTAGATAAGGGTGCTTAACGTTTTCCCAACAATTTTGGAACTCTTCAAAAGCTCCGCCACAACATTTAGAGAAACGGGCATCGCAAATCGCTCCTTTATACATCAGTACTTCCCCCCGCGTGGCAGAGACTGCTTCGATGGCTTGTGGTGTTGAGGCTCGTGTAATTCCCTGATAACGTTGGCAATGATCGTCGGCACATACATCGAAATTCTTATGTGCTTCATGGTCATACCATTTTATAAATTGAGAATTGAGAGTTGAAAATTGAGAATTGGCTGTGCTGTTTGACGGCATCGTCTTTTTTAATTTATCATTCTCAATTCTCAATTTATTAAGTAACCAGCTTCGGGAGATGACGGCGTGAGCTTTTAGTAATTCCAAGGAAGCTGTTGCGCTCATTTCTGATGAAATTACGCTGGTGAGATATTCTTCAATGGAAATCACATTGATGGCGGTTAGTTGTTCTCCTTCGACGATGATCTTTAATTCCCCTTTGAATCTCTGGACTTCTTTGCGTTCCCAATGGAAGTTGATTCCGATGGTCACATCTTTCAGTTCAAAGAAAGGATGTGCACCTTGTTGGGGAGTGAAAGATAATTCATTATATTCTTTCCCTTGCCAATGAATCTTCCCATCCTGATAAATAACTTTCTGTGTCCCGGAAATTTCCGTTCCGACAGAAGAACTAAATTTCACCGGGAAAGAGAATTCAATCTCTTTCCCGGAAAGAATTCCAACATTTATTAGAGGGACTTGCATGCTATTTTATTACTATTTCTTCTTGAATAATTGATCGCATAGAGTATTTAGCTGTTGGGGAGATAAACTTATCTCCTTGTAAATCTCTGTGAGTTGTTGGGCGTTTAATTTATCCATGTCTTCTTGTCTGACAATCGGGAATATGCCACCCATTTCTGCAACAGCCGGACTTATTAATAGCCCTTTTTCATTTGGGGTATAATAGCAATCGGGACGATGTTTTGAGCGTAGGAAAATGATGCAATTCCATACTTCTATTTCGTCACCTCCGAAATGGCTTATTTTATCGAGACCATACCAGGTTATCATGTTGATTAAAGGTTCTTTATCCGAATAAATGGCGGAAAGATTTTTGTAGACCTTTTCAAATTGTTGCATTAATTCAACTTTCAGGCCTGATGTAATACCTATGCAAGTTGTAAATACATCGTCTACATAAGTTGTTACGCTATTTCCATTTTCTAATATATCCTTCAAGAAATTCATCTCAAAAGGATTAGTCAGTTCTTCTTCTTTTCCTGCTGCCTGGAAATGCATGTGGTCAGGGGCAGAAGCACCGCACTCCGGTCCGTTATAGAGTATATAGAACTCGTCCAAGTTTTCAGCTAAGTGAAGCATATCTTCAAAACGTCCTTTCATGCTTTGTGGAGTATGTTCCTTATCGATGATTGTCAAGTGACGCTGAAAAATGGGGTAAGGATTGAGGCATACCTCATAATGTCCGAATGGTAGATAGGTTTGCTCTGTAGGGCGGTTTTTCCCGCATAAGAAACAAGGTCTTTCTTGGATAGAATGACTATCTGTTTTTGCCATGGTCGAGAGGATGCGTTGAGGATTCGGGAAAATTCTAACTTTCATCTCTCTATCTTCTTCCTTCAGCTTCAATACTTTTTTCTTTTCCAGGTTTTCTTCCAACGCTTCATAGTTCCTTTTCGCAAGTTCCCAGTTTTCTTTTTGGTTTTCTATCATTTCTTCTACAAGTTCCTGAAACTCTTGATCGATAGTATGCATCTGGATTCTATTCTTAATTTCCCATGTGCGGATTCGGTCTTTGTAGAAGTTGTTCCGATTGACTTTTTCTGTGCTTAATGCAGCGTCAGAGTTACCTTCCCAACGGCGACAGAGGTATATTACATCATAGATACGTCCGATCTTATATTCCCGTGAGATTCGTAATCCTATGGCATAATCTTCTCCATAGCTGGTATTCGGCAATTTGATATCACGAAGAATAGGAGTGTAGAAAGCTCGTGGAGCACCCAAACCATTGATACGTAGAGCGTTGTTCTTTCCATTTTCCGGTGTCCACTCCTTGTGATCAATAATACCGGGGGCTATCTCGTTTAGTTGGAAGTCGGTCATTAGATAAGTGCCTATTACCATTGCGCAACTTTCCTTATAGAAAGTATCTACGACTTTCTGTAAAGTGGATTCGTCTTTGTATAAATCGTCACTGTCTAACTGTATGGCGAACTTTCCACATTTTTCGTGATGTACACCTTTGTTCCAACAACCTCCTATGCCTAAATCATTCTCTTGGGGGATGATATGAATCAATTTTTTATCGGTGCTTAGTTCCTGGAGTATTTCCGTCGTTCCATCGGTGGAATGATTGTCGATAACAATAATGTTAAAAGGAAAAGTGGTCTGCTGGTTTAAAGCCGAGTTGACAGCATCACGGATGGTATGAGCACGATTGCGCACAGGGATGATGACAGATGCCTCGAATTCAAAATTTTCGCTGTGAAGATTTACAGGCCGTGAAGAAGTAGGCATGAAATAAGCATCAATGCATTTTAGGTATTCGGTGCAGGCAGCTTCCATTTCAATTTGCACTTCCCGATTTTTGGGGTTTACATAGTCGAATTGTTTCTCTCCGCTTTTCCTGGTATCTGTTTCAATTTCGGTGTATAGATATTCATTGATGCGCACAATTGAATATTTGTAAGAGATGAATAGACGCATAGCATATAGTCCTGCGTATTTGTACTCTTCACGCAAAGCATCTGCTATTTTAGTGAAGGCAGAAGAACTAAATAGAAGTATGGAACCGAAATCGAAATCATCCCGGACACTTCCTAATTGGTAGTCAATGACAGGTGCTTGTTTAAGTTCTCCGTTAATCAGTTGATAGTGGTCGGCATAAACTATTCCATTCTTTTGATCGTTCTCCATGATTTGCACCATGCGTTCCAAGGCATACAGTCCCAGTTTTAATGGAGTTTGCTTCAAGTAGAACAGAGTATATTCCGAATTGGCATTGGCTGCAATTGTTTTCATTGTGTCTGTGGAATAGAGCCCTTTAACAGAGAGATATTCACACCCCGGAAGATCTTTCTTACCGGGCGCCGAACCTAATAAATAGATTTTATTTACTAGCTCTGACGCTTGTAGTTCTTTCACTGTCTGCATGGTATCTTCCGGGGTACCGAAAGGTATGAAGCAGTTAATTTTCTTCTTCATCTTGATTTTAATATTAAAGAACTGTCGTATTGTCCATAGTTGATTTCTTTCGAATGAGGAAGCAAAGTCCGATGAAAGTAAATGCAGCGTTAAATAATAGCAGCTCGTAACTAATTTGGTAACCGTTGAACCATGCTTCCGCATTTCTTTGCAGGATATAGCAAAGAATGGGAGAAGCGATAGCTACCAACGGAATATATTTATCATAAACTTGTTTCTTGGTGAAGATGCCGAAAGCGAACAGTCCTAAGATAGGACCATACGTATAACTGGCCAATGTGTAAATCGCATCAATCACACTGGTGTTGTTCAGCAAATTGAATACAAAAATGACTGCCCCCATCACAACTGCCATACCGATATGTACATGTTTGCGTATCTTGCTAAGTGCCGCATCTCCTTTTCTCTGTGCATGTAAAATATCTACGGTGAAAGAAGTGGTCAGTGCCGTCAAGGCAGAACCCGCTGCAGAATAGGCGGAGGCTATCAGTCCGATAATGAATAATATTCCGACTATGCCGGGAAAATAATTTCCGGTAGCGATCATCGGAAACAACTCGTCGCTTTTTCCCGGATTCTCAATGCCTTGCTGTGCTGTAAACGTATATAGCAGTACTCCCAGCATCAGAAAAAGCAGAATGACAAAGAACTGTGAGATTCCACTGGTAATCATATTCTTTTGCGAGTCCCGGAAGTTTTTGCAGCTAAGGTTGCGCTGCATCATATCCTGGTCGAGTCCGTTCATGGCAATAACGGTGAATACACCTGCCAGGAATTGCTTGAAGAAATATCGTTTGTCATTGACATCGTCAAAAAAGAATGTCTTGGAAAAGTCACTATCCGAAATCGTACTAACCAGACCACTGAAATTCAGATGCAGACTGGAAGCAATATAATAGATGCAAAGTACAACCGACACTACGAGGCAGAATGTTTTTAGAACATCCGTCCATATCAATGATTTCACTCCACCACGGAAAGTGTAAAGCCATACGATAAATACCGTAAGGATCACATTCAACAGGAATGGAAGATGGAAAGGTTCGAAGATAAGAAACTGCAATGTCAGGCATACGAGAAAGAGTCGGACGGCTGCCCCTAACATCTTTGAAATGAAAAAGAACCATGCCCCCGTTTGGTAGGAGGAGCTTCCGAACCTGTTCTCCAGATATTCATAAATGGAAACCAGGTTCATACGATAAAAGAGAGGAACGAGTACAAACGCAATGATAATTTGTCCTACTATGAATCCCAGCACCATTTGCAGGTAAGAAAAGCTACTTGCCTGTACCATACCCGGAACGGAAACGAAAGTGACTCCGGAAATGGTGGAACCGATCATGGCAAAGGCAACGATATACCAGGCTGATTTACGGTTTCCTACAAAGAATCCTTCATTGTCGGCTTTGCGTCCTGCTATATAAGAGATAGTGAACAGGATGATAAAGTATGCCACAATAGTAATAGATATAACGGCTGGACTCATATCTGCTGTTTAAATTCGTTTGAGGATGAATATCCGGAACTTGTTTACTTTGCCTACAAATGTAGGGAATTTATCATAGATATGCATACTCTTACATATTTTTTATTCCGGGTGTACCTCCAGTCGTATGTTTCGATGAATGCCAATTCTTATTGAGAGAGGGTAACTCCGGGGAATTCTTTTCGAGTGAAACTCCGGTTGTCTTTTCTGATGTATGCATCTCATCTCTGAAACAGCAAGTGTCAAAAGTATGCCCTGCTGCTGTCTCTTTACTACTTGAAAGTGCCAGATAACCTCCATCATTGCTTAAAGCAGGGAAGTTAGGTATCGTAATCAGAGTTTCTCCTCCGACTTTATGCTTTTGAACTACCTTGTTGAAGTATTTGGTGAAACAAAGATACCCTTTGGAAGGAATATTAAGAGGGATGGAAGTATCTTCCTTTTGAAGGGTAGTAGTACTGTATATTGTACCATCTTTATACATCTTATATAGATAGAGGGCTGTTACGCTGATTGTTGTTTCGGTCGGATTATAGATTTCTATATATTCTGCGCCATCACTCGCATTATCATACATTATTTCATTGAAAAGAAGCATGCCTCTCACATCTTCCGGTAATTCGGGTGTGTTCGGATTATCCGGTATATCTGTTCCGGGTTCTTCAGGTGTTCCGTCGGGCGTGGTGGTCGTTTCTGCATCATTAGACAATCGTATGTGGTGAAATGTGAATCCTTTACAACGGGTTTTGGTATAGATGCAGTATATACCGCAGCAGAAGGAAGCTGGTATCTCTATATTTTTCACTTGCTTCTCTTTTACATATTCATTCTCGGATTCGAGACGTGTCCAAAAGGTCCAGTAACCGTTATTGTCACATTCTACTTTGACAGATAGCTTCGGTGAATTATTACCTTTCATCAGTTCTCTGCCTGAAGCCAGTAATTTGGAACCGTCTTCATTTTGGCGGTAAAGAGCTACATTATCTTTGGAGCCTCCTATCTGAATATAATAACCGTTTAGTTTACCGGAAAGCACATTGGAGGAAGAGGTTAGATAAAACCGTGCATAATTGTTGGCGGAAGGATTGAAGGTGAGGTGAACTCCAAATTCCCAACGGGTATTCTTCACCGAAGTGGATGGTATAGTGACATAAGCTGTTCCGGCATCTTCTTGTGGATCATTCAGATGAACTCCTTCTTTAGAATTGATGGTGAACTTATCAGTTTCTCCTTCCCAGGGAAGTTCGGAAGTAGCTGTGTCTTCTCCTTCTGAATCTCCTTTTTCTTCGTCATCAGCAGGAAGTGAACAATGATAGAATAACATCATAAAGAGACTAAGGAAAGCAAATGCTTTGTAAACTTTCATACGGTTTTTATTTTGGACTTTTATTTTACCGTATTTGTTTGTGTATAATGCAGAAGCAATTGCGGTCTGAATATTTGAATGAGTGGGCAAAGATAAACCTTCTTGCCGGAAAAAGCCTATATTTACAGAAGAAAAGATTGTAATTCTTTTTGTTTTCTATAAATGCATGGGGAGAAAACAGTAAGGGACTACCCAAAGTCATATTTAATAGATTGACTTTTGATAGTCCCTTGCAACTGTTACATTCAATATGGGAATACTATTCGAAACGTGGCATTACATATTTATCAGTATAAGATGTGAAAGTAATACCAGGTATGGAATGAGTAGACGATGCGTTCTCTAATTTTTTAATCAATGAATAATCGTCGGCATTCAATGCGTAATAATTATCAGAGGTCGGAGTAGTCACACGTACCGTCCAATCGAACATATTACCGATGATGGTTAATGCATCCGTTTCGGGATTGAATACAGGAATTCCTGTTTTCACAACTTCGTATGTCCGGTTCTGCAGTACGTAGAAAGCATTGTTGACATCGGTCATGAACGCAAGTGTTTTCTTATTTCTGAACTCTGTCAGATACAGATGTTCCAGTGTCAGTCCTTCAGGCAAGGTGATGGCACGAACATACGGACGCCCTTTCACCTGTTTCAGATGAAACAGACGGCGGTCGGCATCCAATAGAAGATAACCTTCGTCATACTCCTTTTTCACCGTAGGATTTCCTACGATCTCCGTTGCCGGGAAATGAAACTCCTTTTTAGTCATAGCTTCGGTAAACTGAAGACTCTTGTCTTCCTTTACGCTGTTGGTGGCCATGTCGATAAATTCGATTCCTTTGGAGGTGATACGGAATACGTCATCCGGCATTTTCAGGTCTACACGTCCTGACATGGATTCCATCAGAGGATAAAGTCCGATAGAAGGCGCATTGATATCCGAAGGAACACTACGGAAGTTGAAGTTCTCCGTCTGTACCATTTTAGGAGTTACTGCTATCCCTTTAATGGTATCCGGAAAACGCTCATCAGACATCAACTGACGAAAATAAAACATAGGCAGGATACTGTCGAAAGCTGCTTCCGAATAAATATTACCTGCCAGGTCGCGACGCACACTTCCTTTTCCCTCTTCCTGTCCCATCTGTGCGAAATCGCCAATTACGAAACTGTACAGGGTAAAGGGAGTCTTCTCCGGCTTTACGACAAAGAAATTGTAACACCAGGGCAACTGCCAAAGAAGCAGAAAAGCGATGGTTACATATAATAATATAGTACTGAAACGTCTCATTACTCAATCTTTTAATTTTTAGTCTTTAATTTTTAATTGTTCCTAGTCCTGCTTTCCGGCCTTGAATCGTACGATAGAAAGCCACGAGAAAGAAGCTGTCAACAAAGTATAAACCACTAAATAAGGGAGGAACTTGTTATATGCTTCCGGTGTGGGCGACAGAAAGAAGATTCGGAGTAATAATACTGCGATAATGAGATTCAGAATACGACGTTTCCATGCCGGTTCGAGGCAGATCCATGCCACAAGCAGGTAGCCGGAAATCCCGGCAAGATACCACGTTAAAGCGGTGAGCAATATGTGGTTCTTCAGTTCATGGGCAAGTATTCCATTCAGGTATACTTCCATCAACAGGAAATTGGAAGCGAAGCAGACAAGTAGCAACACTAATCCCGAAAGTAGCATATTACCTGTCATCTTCAACTCCGGATAAGGCAGATGGAGAGTCAGTTTCAGACATTTGCGCTGCATTTCGGGAACAAATTGCACAATAGCCATCAAAATTCCCGCAATCAGGGGGATATATTGCAACATATCAATGAAGATGACATCTCGTTGCAGCATCACTTCCCACACATGAGCAGCCCCTTTCATTTCTACCACCCGGTTGATGCGAAGCATACAATAGCCTGTAAAACCGAGTGTGGCGAGCACGGCAAGCAGAAAATACCACCGTGTCTTTATCCATTCTTTATAAAATATAGCGTACATTTTTGAGGATTTATGATTTATGAATTATGATTTGTGGGTTACGAGTAGCCAATTTTTATTCTTAATTTAATCAGTATTTGCCTGTCAGGCCGATAAATGCATCCTCCAAATTTACCTGTTCACTATGAAAATTAGTGTAAGGCACTGACATTGATTTCAGTTTTGCTTCTGTCTCTGCCGGTTGCAGGAAGGAGAAAGTCTCCAACTGGTTTCGCATGACAGAAGGATGATAGAAATCATCAGACGCAGGAAGTTCATAACCTTCGGGAATAGTGAAAGTGTAGCGACGTCCTTTTTCCAGTAATTCGACGATTGGTTTCTGAATCAGTATCTTTCCGTAGTCCATGATAATACAGTCATCAACGAGTCGTTCCATATCCTGAATGATATGTGAGGTCAGGAAGACGGTTTTCCCTTCCGAGCGGGCATAGTCACGGAGATAGTCGACAAACAAGCGGCGGTAACCGGGATCGAGTCCGAGTGAGAAGTCGTCCAATACTAGAAGTTCCGGGTTTTGTGCAAGGATAAGTCCGAGGGCAACTTGTGAGCGCTGTCCGCATGACATACGTGAGATACGTTGTCCGGGAGCGACTTTCAACTTATTCATCAGTTCATAGTACGCTTCCTTTTTCCATTGACCGGGGTAGAAAGCTGCGTAGAATTTCTCTATCTCGGTGATGGTCATGAATTGGTATTGCACATGACCTTCGATGAGTAGTCCGATATTGCGACGCAGAGCCGGTGCCATTGTCTGTATCTCCTGTCCGAAGATGCGACATTCTCCCGAACGGGGTTTCAGGTAACCGCTCAAGATATTGATAGTGGTGGTCTTGCCCGTACCGTTCTTTCCCAACAGTCCCAGGATGCGTCCTTTGGGTACTGTGAAACTAAGATTTTCGTAAATCAACCGTTTGCCGTAATAGTGCGTCAGGTTGTTACATTCGATAATATGTTCCATTTGATTTTATCTGTTATTTTATTCAAAAGAAGAAAAGGAAAAGAATGGGAATCAAGATTCCGACAATTAGTTCGATTCCTCCTCTGCCGATAATACCCTTATTCCCTTTCAGCATGATGATGCCGGAGAGAGTAATGATAATAAGAGCGATGGCGAAAATATCAGCAAAGTAAGTCCACCATTGTCCCGGATTGTAATGTAAGCGGGACATTGCTCCGATAAGTGGACGGCGGGTGACGGATTCATACACCGCTTCCCCTGTCTTCACATCTACCAGGAGGTTGGAGCCGCCTTTCAGGAATACTTTCATTACGTCCGTTTTCGGGAAGTAATGTTTGGTATAGTTGCCGCTTTCTCCTAATGGCTCCAGGAGGGTGAGCACTTTCTCCTTATTCATTCCTACTTTATCCGGTAGCTTTTCTGCTATCTTATACTCTTTCCGTGTGATGGAGAAGTTCGGGTTAATCGTGTCACGGTGATTCATTACAATTCCGGAAATGGCATATATCAATACCATTCCGGAAAAGAAAAATGATAAGTCACGGTGTATGAGTCGACTCCACTTACGGATGTTACTACTCCACTTCATATGAGTTAGCTTCCATGAAATAGAAAGATAAATACTCTTTTCCTGTTTCTGCCTTGCGGTCGGCTATTTTGGCACGGAAATCTGCAATGCGGGCTTCGGGGCTGTTGGCTGTTTCGCCACGTGCTTTCTTTTCAGAGTCGCATCCGGCTTCACCGGTTCCGTGTTTCTCGGCAGCCTGTGCTTTGAGTTGTGCTTCCCAGTTCTGGAGGTAGGCTTCATCAATGCGTTGTTCTTTCAGTGTTCCGGTAACACGGACGATAGAGTTCACACATTTAGGATCGAAGGCTCCC
>OGPC01001087.1_pt1 | contig 19818 bp, 16 predicted proteins | sample 1552911 | NCBI WGS metagenome assembly OGPC01 (sample SAMEA2580248, study PRJEB22360) | human gut metagenome | biome: human gut; feature: human-associated habitat; material: faeces | place: Denmark | collected 2008/2010 | reverse complement strand
CAGTACTGATGGCGATCGGCGTAGCAGCATCCTGTGCATTCGCAACTCCGGTAGGAACTCCTCCCTGTACGTTGGTGCTGGGACCTGGCGGTTACAAGTTTATGGACTATGTAAAAGTCGGCGTGCCTTTAGTTATCCTCTGCTTCATCGTTTCCATCATCGTTATTCCGATGGTATGGCCTTTCTTTCCCGGTTAATTGGGACTAGCTGCGGAAGAATGTACATAGAGTTCTCCTTTTAAAAGTAGAAATGCTTTTTGGGTGGTATTTCTGCTAGTTGACCTGGGATTTAAGAGGGAAAGAAGGTGTGACTGGTATGGGAGCAGAAGTTATTGCTGGTGGTCTTATTGCAATTATTTTCGCTACTTGCTGGTGGCTCGTTAGAAGTTGATTCTAAAAAACAAAATTCGTGTATGTCAGTCTTTCCGGTCAAGTAAGATGATCCGAGAGAGATAGCACATAAAGTTCTCCTTCGCTGAAGCGGAAGTACTAATTGGTACTTCCGCTTTTTTATTGTTCTAAAGGAGTGATGAGCAGGTATTTTTTGTGCTTGTAATGTATTTTATTGCAGTTTATATAATAATAATTAATTTTGAAGTGAAAATAAATTATAAAAATATTCATGAAATATGATTTTTGCTTCAGCAACAAATATTGCAGAGCCAGGTGCAGAGCGAAGAATAATATGCTGTTGCAATAGCAACAAATAATTGGATGTTTATTTAAATAAATTAAAAGATTTAAGATAATAAAGTTCGTTATTTTAACTGTTTTCTAACTGGAGTGCATAAAAATAAAATTTCTATACTTAACCTGTGATTGCTTAAAGCAATCAACATAAAAGTGGAGGTGAATTTCATATATTTGCTGTTTTACAAAATTATTTGAAACTGAGGTGAAGGTATGTCGTCGGCAGTAAAATGTTTAATTGTTTTGGCAATAGTGGCTTTATTATTTATTACTGAACTTATTCCTCTGGCTATTACTGCAATGGGAGGAGCTATAGCCTGCGGGCTTTTGGGATTTATTCCGGCTCAACAGGTTTTTTCAGGCCTTTCGGATTCAACGGTAGTGCTTTTTGCAGGTATGTTCGTTGTGGGTACGGCGTTGTTTCATACCGGCCTGGCACAAAAAATTGGTATAGGTATTGTTAAAATTTCCGGAACTAAAGAAAGCAGTTTAATGTTTGGTATTATGGTGGTCAGTGCAGCATTGTCCTCCTGTTTATCTAACACTGGCACAGCAGCATGTCTGATGCCCGTTGTTTTGGGTATTTGTGCTGCAGCTAAGATTCCTGCTTCCCGCCAGCTGATGCCTTTAGCTTATGCGGCCGGCATCGGCGGTGTTATTACGATGGTTGGCACACCGCCTAATATTATTGTATCCGGTGTTCTTACTTCCTTTGGATATGAATCCTTTTCTTTCTTCGAGTTTGCCTGGATAGGTATTCCTTTGACCTTTGTGGTTATCGCTTACATGATGTTTATCGGTAAGTATTTGCTTCCGAAAGCAGAATTGGACGCTGACCAGGAAATTGAACAGGAAATTGAGGCTACTGTGACTGACAGTAAAAAACAAATTGTTTCTGGTTTGATTTTAGCAGTGTGCATTATTGTTATGGCACTTGACCTTAAAGCTATTTCTTTGGAAATGACCGCTATTGTTGGTGCACTGGTTTGTGTATTAACTGGCTGTTTGACTGAAAAGCAGGCTTATTCAGCTATTGACTGGGTAACTATTTTCCTGTTCGCAGGTATGATGCCTGTTTCGGCTGCTATGGATAAAACAGGTGCCGGCAAATTGATCGCTGAATGGGCAGTAAGCCTGATGGGTGGATCTCCTACCCCGATCATTATGACCTCGGTACTATTTATTATCTCCTGCACTTTGACGCAGTTTATGTCCAATACAGCAGCCTGCGCCTTGCTGGCTCCGGTAGGCGTAGCGATTTCTCAGCAGCTGGGTGCTTCTCCGAAAGCGGTACTGATGGCGATCGGCGTAGCTGCTTCCTGTGCATTCGCAACTCCGGTCGGAACTCCGCCATGTACTTTAGTACTTGGACCTGGCGGTTATAAGTTTATGGACTATGTAAAAGTCGGTGTGCCTCTGGTAGTACTCTGTTTTATCGTTTCCATTATAGTTATCCCAATGGTATGGCCTTTCTTCCCCGGTTAATTGGGACAGCTGCGGAAGAATAGTACATAAAGCTCTCCTTTTTAGAACGGAAGCACATGTCGGTGCTTCCGTTTTTTTGTGGGCAATTAATGAGTCTGTCAGGAAAATGATAAAAGAGCCTGTTCTTTTTAGAACAGGCTCTTTTATTTCTTAAATATTTAAAGCTTTATTCAAAACAAATTAGTCAGCAATGGCAGTAGAAGTGGCGCTAAAATAGAAGTAGCAATACCGGTAAGACCAATTGCTACACCGCCGATGGCGAGTTGCAATGCGCTTTTATTGACGCAGGCACTGGTTCCGAGACCGTGACTTGAGGCACCAATAGCCAGACCGATAGCGATATCATTTTTAAAGCCCAGCCAGGATAAAATTTTATGATTGAAGGTAGAACCAAACATACCTGTAAAAATAACACAGGCAGCGGTTAAGGATGGTATACCGCCAATGACACTGGAAATATCCATGGCAATAGGCGTTGTTACTGATTTGGGAATCAGAGAAAGCAGAACCTGTTCGCTGGCGCCAAACAGCTTGCCGCAGACGAAGATGGAAACAATGCCGATGACTGTAGCGACAACAACTCCGCTGACGATGACGGCAAGATTGTTTTTAAGGGTCTGACGGTTACGGTATAAAGGGAGTGCCAAAGCTACTGTAGCCGGTCCTAAAAGGAAGTTTATGAAGTTTGCTCCGGCAGCGTATTGTTCATAAGTTATATGAGGTGACTGAAAATAAATGATGCCCATAATAATAGGGCAGGCCAGTACGAAAGGTGGAATAATGTTAAGCTCAAAACGATTGACGATCAGTTCGCAGAAGACGTAAACGATAATGGTCAGTCCAATGCCGAACATGGGTGAATTTAATAAGGCTTCGGGAAAGAACATCAATGTTTTCCTCCTTTGCTGTGTTTGGAAACCAGCTCGACAAAAGCTGTAGTAGTAATAAGAATAATCAGACTGCTGACGATGATTGTGATGAAAATTGCGATGCTTTCAGCTTTAATAATATCGAGATAAAGCAGCATACTGATACCGGCTGGTAAAAACAGCATGCCCATCTTTTCGATCAGGATAGTACAGGCGTCTTCGACGCTTTCCTCACGGATGACACCTGTCAAAAGCAAAACAGCCAACAGGATCATACCAAGCAGTGCCGGTGGAAAAGCAATGTGCAGGGCCTGCAAAAATAAAACACTGACCCATTGCAGAGCCAGCAGAATAGCGATACCACGTAAAATAGAACCAGCTGTCATAAATTTTCCCCTCAATTTGTATAGAATAACTATTATTGTACTCTTGCATATATGTTTGTCAAGATTTTGATGAATTAAAATAATAATAAAAATATTTGACTTTTTGACTTTTGGCGTTTATAATAAAAATTAAGGAAGCCGGCGATGCCAGCTTCCTTGCGAATTATCCTACTTAAAAGCTATATAAAGATTAGTTAAAAGAATCAAACCTAAAAGGCCCATGGCAAACAGTCCCAGTAGTTCGAAGCGGTACATGGATACTTCTTCATTGAGCAGTGTATAACTGCGCTGGATAACGTGGATTTTATTTTCAATATTGTCTTTCCAGACAGAAGCGCGCAGCAATGACAGATATCGAGTGTAGATACGTGCATAGAAAATATCTTCTGTTACCTGCAGGGCATTGTTGATATTGCTGGTGAGACTGCTGACATCGGCCATCAGTTCCATCAGGTTACCGCGGATCTGGCGATAGCTTTCGAGCCGCGTTGCTTTACTGGTCATATTGGCTTCTTCAAGTTCATCATAGGTTTTATCAATGGCATTGTTGAGAGCGTTATCATAATAGCGCAGCTCTAAAAACTGTGCATTGGCAAATTCAAGCAGATCAGGAACGTCAAGGCTTCCACTTTGGTCGTAAACTACGGCTGAATCCCAGGCCAGATAAGTAATGTCGTCGGCATAGGAGAAGCGATTTTCCAGTGTTTCCCTGCGAGTTTGTTCACTGACAGGGGTTCTATCTTTAAGTAGCAGCGGGACCAGATCCCAGTCAGGGATATTCTCTTTGAAGTAATAAACAACAAAGTCTTCGTCGAAATCCGAAACACGCTCGTTTGAGCAGGCGGGACGAATCGTTTCCAGAACGGCGTCCAGATAATGATGGATCTCGTCTTCCGGCATATTTTCGCTGACGATAGCCATATCGAGATATTCGTCGTAAGTTACATCGTCTTCAAATGGGATTCTGATAATCAGGCTGATAACTCCCAAATCAAAAATACGGGCCTTGATTTCAGCCAGATAGGTTTTGCCGCCAAGTTCCATTTCGTGTGAACCAAGTTCTACCAAAACAGGCGGGTCTTTAAAGGTAATGGATTTTGTCGAGATCCTGTCCAGACGCAGACGTGAAGCTATTTTATTGCGGCTGGTCCACAGGGCCTGTACAAGGTCCAGGTTGATTTCGTCGGCGACGTCAAACAATCTGTAAACGATCATGGATGTATTCATACTTGCCTCCATATTATATTACTTTGATGATTTGCTGGTTGATATTGAATGATACAGGTCAGCAACAAGTGCAGAAGCCCATTGGCGTAGAGAGATATTATCTCGTTTACTATGCAAAAGCAGCTTACTTAATTGGTTTATTCGCCGCAGAGTTTAGTTTCCCTGCGTGACGATAAAAATTTTCTGTAAAAATAAGTTAATAAATTCTAAATTAGATTATAGTCAGGAGGTGTAGCGATATGCAGGAACGCTACAGTGAAGAAGTAAAAAGTATTTTGGAAGCAGCGCAGCAGCAGGCTGTAATGAATTATCAGCAGGAGCTGTCATGTGCGCATATTTTAGTGGCCTTAAGCAGCAGTGAAGGTTTTTTCAGATTTTTACTCGCTAATGTCAAGGCAGATGAAAGAAACTTTGCACAGGAGGCTAAAGCGTTGATGCAGCGCATTCCTTCTGTAAAGGGACAGGATCGTCGGCTGGTGATGAGCACAGCTTTAGCCAGAGTATTAGGGCTGGCAGCGCAGGCCGCCGGTCAAGGTGAAGTGAATGTTGGCAATTTGGTTGCAGCTTTAGCCGGTGACGGTGACAGCGAGACTGTTTCTCTGCTTAAAAAGTATGGTATTGATAAGAAAAAGGTTGAGGGCTTGTATATGGCTTATACTAATGGGCAAGCTGATGAAGAAAGCAAACAGACACTTGAAAAATATGGACAGGATCTTACTGCTAAAGCGATGGAAGGCAAGTTGGATCCAGTTATTGGCCGTGATGAGGAAATTCGCCGTGTAATTGAAATTTTATCGCGTCGTAAGAAAAATAATCCGGTGCTGATAGGTGAGCCTGGCGTTGGTAAAACGGCAATCGCTGAAGGTTTGGCAAGACGTATCGTAGCAGGTGATGTACCTGAAAATCTGAAAAACAAGACTTTATACGCTTTAGACCTGGCAGCTTTGGTTGCCGGTGCTAAATATCGCGGAGAGTTTGAAGAACGTTTGAAAAAGGTTTTGAAGGTTATTTCCGATTCTGCAGGACAGATCATCATGTTTATTGATGAGCTGCATACCGTGGTTGGTGCTGGTGCAGCCGAAGGAGCCATGGATGCGGGTAACATACTGAAACCGATGCTGGCCCGCGGTGAATTGCGTTGTATCGGCGCGACTACATTAAATGAGTACCGCAAGTATATTGAAAAAGACAGCGCTTTAGAGCGTCGTTTCCAGCCGGTAATGGTCAAACAGCCAGGCGTTGAGGATACGATTTCGATTCTGCGTGGATTGAAAGAACGTTATGAGGTGCATCACGGTGTAAGGATTAAGGATGCGGCTTTAGTTGCGGCTGCTGTAATGAGTAACCGTTATATCAACGATCGTTTTTTGCCTGATAAGGCGATTGATCTGGTCGATGAGGCGGCAGCACGATTGAGGACCGAGATCGATTCGCTTCCGGCAGCGCTTGACGAAAGTAAGCGGCGGATACTGCAGCTGGAGATCGAGGCTCAGGCCCTTGGCAAAGAACAGGATGAGCAGTCTAAAGAACGGCTGGTGAAAATTGAAGAAGAGCTGTCTGAGCTGAGAAAGGAAAATGAAGAGCTCGTTAAACGCTGGGACGGCGAAAAAGCTTCTATTGCCCGTGTGCGCGAAGTGAAAAAAGAGATCGATGCCGTTAAACAGGAAATGGAAGGCGCTGAGCGCAGCTATGATCTGAATAAACTGGCAGAACTTAAGTATGGACGGCTGCCGGCTTTGGAGAAGGAACTTGCAGAAGTCGAAGCAAACAATAAAAATGATAAAGAGAATGTGCTGCTGAAAGAAGAAGTAGATGAAGAAGATATCGCTAAGGTGGTCAGTACTTGGACAGGGATCCCTGTTTCGCGTCTTAGCGGCGGCGAACGCGAAAAGCTCGTACATCTTGAAGATATCCTGCATCAGCGCGTTGTCGGTCAGGACGATGCGGTTAAGGCTGTCAGCGAAGCTGTCGTTCGTGCCCGTGCCGGCATAAAAGATCCTGATCGTCCGATCGGCTCATTTATTTTCCTTGGTCCTACCGGCGTTGGCAAAACAGAGCTGGCTAAGGCTTTAGCCGAGATATTGTTTGACGACGAACGCAATATGATTCGTATCGATATGAGTGAATATATGGAAAAACATACTGTTTCCCGTCTTATCGGTGCACCTCCAGGCTATGTAGGCTATGATGAAGGCGGACAGCTGACTGAAGCAGTGCGTCGCCATCCTTATTCTGTAATTTTACTGGATGAAATCGAGAAAGCACATGCTGATGTGTTTAATGTACTGCTGCAGGTACTGGATGATGGCCGGTTGACCGACGGACAGGGACGCAATGTTGATTTCAAAAACACGTTGATTATTATGACGAGTAATCTTGGTTCGGCCGAGATCATGAAAAAGCAGGGACAAATTTCCAGAGAAGATATCCAGAGTATGCTGATGCAGTTCTTCAGACCGGAATTTTTGAATCGTGTGGATGATATCGTGGTCTTTAAGGCCTTGGAAAAAGAGCAGATTAATGATATCGTGAAAATGATTCTGAAAGAGCTTGGTGAAAGACTGGAAAAACAGCTTGATCTGACGCTGGTATGCAGTGATGAAGCTGTGGCATATCTGGCAGATACAGGGTTTGACCCCGCTTTTGGTGCCCGTCCTTTAAAACGCTTGATCGTACATACTGTTGAAAATCTGCTGGGAAGAAAAATTGTCAGCGGAGAGATCAAGAGCGGTGAAACTGTAAGAGTAGTCCTGAAGAATGGTGTAATTGATATTGAGCAGGTTTCCTAAGTATTAAAAAAGTAAAGATTTCTGTAAAACAAGGCTGTGTTCGTTGAACACAGCCTTGTTTACGTATATAATGAGTATATAAGGAATTTTTTTATTGGAAGGAGCGATCAGAATGGCTAAAAAGGTAGTGATTATTGGCGGTGTTGCTGCTGGAATGAAAACAGCTTCACGCCTGCGCCGCAGAGATAAGGACGCAGAAATCACAGTAGTGGAACGTGGACAGCAGGTAAGTTATGGAGCCTGCGGTTTTCCTTATTACATTGGCGGAGATGTAAAGGATTTTTCCAGTTTTACTCATACACCGCAGGGGTTTGCACGTGATGCGGAATTTTTTAAAAATGTTAAAGGCTTTGATGTTGTTACCGGGCATGAAGCTCAAAAAATAGACCGCGCGAATAAAACGGTAACCGTAATGGATAAAGAAACTGGGGCAATACAGGAAATGTCATACGACGTATTAGTGTTAGGGACTGGGGCTACGCCTGTAAAGCTGTCTTTACCTGGAGCTGAACTGGGAGGGATACATAATTTCTGGTTCCCCTGGGAGACACTAAAGGTTAAGGAAGAGATGGAAGCCTATAAAGTCACCGATGTCGTTATCGTTGGGGCGGGCTTGATAGGCATGGAACTGGCGGAGGCTTTTCATAAGCAGGGGCTGACTGTAAATATTGTAGAGATGCAGGATCGTATTCTGCCGCAGATGCTGGATCTGGAAATGGCTGATTTAGTTAAGAAACCATTAGAAAAAGCCGGTATCAGGTTATATCTGGAAGAAAAGACGCTGGGTTTTGAAGGCGAAAATGGACGAGTTACAGCAGTAAAGACTGATAAACGTACGATTCCGGCTCAGTTGGTTATTGTGGCGGTAGGTGTACGCCCGAATACAGAGTTGGCAAGTGCTGCCGGACTGGAGCTAGGTACAAGCGGGGCGATTGCTGTTAATGAATATTTGCAGACCAGTGATCCTGATATTTATGCCGGCGGTGACTGTGCAGAAAATATGAATCTTATCAGCAAGAAAAGAATATTTGCACCAATGGGTTCCACTGCGAATAAACATGGACGTGTTATTGCGGACAATATTTGTGGTGACATGATAAAATATCCCGGTGTTTTAGGAACAGGGATCTGTCAGATATTGAACTGGCAAGCCGGAAGTACGGGTTTGAACGAAAAAACGGCCAAAGCCGCAGGGATTGAGTTTGAGTCTGTGGTCGTACCTGGATTTGACAGATTAGGTTATATGCCCGGCGCGCAGCGTTTGGTGCTGAAGCTGCTGGCGGAAATTAAGACTCAGAAGGTTATAGGGGCTCAGGTTGTAGGAACCGGCGGCGTTGATAAACGTGTAGATGCTTTGGCTGCTGCCATGAGCTTCGGAGCGACATTAGAAGATTTGAGCAATATTGATTTCGCATATGCGCCGCCTTTTAACGGGCCAATAGATAATATTGCGACAGCCGCCAATGTTTTGATGAATAAAATAGAAGGACGCCTGCGCAGTATTAATCCGAAAGATTTTAAAGAATTGCGTAAAAGCGGTGAATATACTTTGGTAGATGTGCGCACTCCGGGAGAATATAAAAGTAACCGTATCGCTGGCTGTGCTAATATCATCAATTTACCTTTGGGCAAGGTGCGCAGTGAAGCCGAGAATGTGCTGGCTGATAAAGACGCTAAACTTGTTTGTTCCTGTCAGATCAATCTGCGTGGTTATGAAGCTGAAACTATGCTGCGGGCCTTAGGTTATAAAAATGTCCAAAGCCTGGAAGGAAGCATGAGCAGCTGGCCTTATGAAACTGAAAGCGGCGAAAAGAAAGAATAGTTATATTTGAAATATTTTAACTGAATAGTGACATCAAAATTTGTAATAGGCAATTTCTATATTCAATATAGAAATTGCCTATTTTTCATTTAATGAGGCTTAGAATATAATGAATTTAAGGAAATTATACAATTTGGAGCGCTGATATTATGAAAGTGTTAGTGATAAACTGCGGTAGTTCCTCTATTAAATTTCAACTGCTGGAAATGGAAAACGAAATGTTATTGGCTAAAGGGCAAGTAGAACGCATAGGAATGGATGGAAGCCTTTTAAAATTTCTTGGAAAGCACGAATATGTCATTGAAATCAAAAGGACCATACCTGATCATAAAACTGGGATCCAGTTGATTTTAGAAAGTATCGTACAGGAAAATTACGGGGTTATTGCGTCGTTGGAAGAGATAGAATGTATTGGACATAGAGTGGTACATGGCGGGGAAAGGTTTAAAGAGTCGGTTGTTATAAATGACGAAGTACTGAAAACAATCAGTTCCTGCATAACCATAGCTCCTTTGCATAATCCTGTAAATCTGGAAGGAATAAAAATTTGTCAGGATTTGTTTCCTGGTGTTATGCAGGTTGCAGTTTTTGATACAGCATTTCATCAGACTATTCCGGAAACAGCTTATCTTTACGGGCTGCCTTATGAATTGTATATAAAATATGGTATCAGGCGGTATGGATTTCATGGAATTTCTCATCAGTATGTTGCGGACACATTAGCGCAGAAAATAGGCCGTGCCCTTAAGAAAATGAAAATAATTACTTGCCATTTGGGAAATGGAGCCAGTGTTGCTGCTGTTAAAGATGGGAGATCAATTGATACCAGCATGGGCTTTACTCCTTTGGAGGGTTTGATTATGGGAACAAGGTCCGGAGAGATTGATCCGGCTATTATTCCCTTTATTATGGAACAGGAGGATATGACTGGTAAGCAGGTATATAGATATTTGAACAATAAATCAGGGATACTTGGATTGTCAGGATTATCCAGTGATTTTAGAGATCTGGAAAGTGCAGCTAAGATAGGAGACCAGAGAGCACAGATGGCAATAGATGTCTTTGCCTATCAGGTAAGAAAATACATCGGAAGTTATGTGGTTGCAATGGGAGGTCTGGATGCAATAGTTTTTACTGCTGGGCTTGGTGAAAATTCACCGTACATGCGCGCTAAAATATGCAGTGGGCTGGAAGTTGTTGGAGCACATCTGGATCTGAAGAAAAATGAAGTGCGCGGAGAGGATGCGGATTTAAGCAAGTTTGATTCTGACGTTGCTATTTGGACGATCTTAACTAATGAAGAACTTATGATTGCCAGAGAAACGAAAAAATTATTTGCTGTTAAGCAGTAAATTAAAGGAGGGTAAAATGATGAAGAAAAATATTCTTATCAAAAATGGTGTTGTTGTAGATCCAATATTTAAAACCCAGGAACAGCGTGATGTTTATATCCAAAGCGGAAGAATAGCCAGTGCTAAAAATTTTACGGGCGCTGATATTGTTATCGATGCTTCAGGAAATTTGGTTGTTCCCGGGTTGATCGATTTCCACAGTCATGTTTTTGCGGACGGGACAGAGATAGGAATAGAACCTGATTTAAGTTTTATACCGCAAGGTGTTACAACTGCTGTTGATGCAGGTAGTACTGGTATTGCAAATTTTGAATGCTTTAAAAAAGATGTTATCCAACGCTCTAAAATGCGTATCAAAGCTTTTGTGAATCTCTGCCCTGCAGGGCTTGCTACGATGAAATATCATGAAAATGTTGAGCCGTCAGGTTGGGATGTTGGAAGATTAAGGGATGTTTTGACAGAGCACCATGATATTTTGCTGGGATTAAAAATAAGGATCAGTAAAGAAATAGTTGGCGATTTGGGGATCAATGTTTTAAAACAGGCAGTTAATGTTGCTGAAAAGCTGGGAACCAGACTGGCAGTACATGTGACAAATCCTCCTGAGGCAATGGAAACAGTTGTTAAGCTTTTGCGTCCTGACGATGTTTTGGCGCATTGTTATCATGGTACAGGATATACGATTTTGGATAATAATGGCAAAGTGCTCCCAGCGGTTCGTGAGGCGCAAAAACGCGGCGTTATTATTGATGCGGCTAATGGAGGCAATCATTGGTCATTTAAAGTAGCGGAGAAAGCTATAGCTGAAGGCTTTTATCCGGATATCATCTCTACTGATTTGACAGTAAAAACTTTGTTTAAAGATCCGGTGTTTTCAATGCCGTATCTGATGTCAAAGTATTTGTTCTTAAAAATGCCACTGCCGGAAATTATTGCGCGTTGTACCAGCATTCCGGCAAAGATTATGGGGATGGAAAGCGAAATCGGACAACTGCAGGAAGGATTTCTTGCGGATGTGGCAATTTTAAAACGTTGTGATAAATATATCTGCTTCAGTGATACACAGAAGGAAACAAGAATAGGCAGAGAAGTGCTTGTACCGCAGCTGACTATTACCGGTGGAGAAATTGTGTATCGCAGTATTTCTTTATGAGAGGAGTATTAGTATGAAATTATTGGAAGGTATCAGGGTTTTAGATATTTCAACAGTAATAGCTGCACCATTTGCCGCTGGATTGATGGCTGATTTTGGCGCTGAAGTTATTAAGGTGGAGATGCCGGACGGAGGAGATCCTTTTCGCAGACTGGGACCATATCATGAAGGGCAGGCTATGCGTTTTGCCTGTATGGGCAGAAATAAAAAATCAATTACTTTAGATCTGCGTACGGAAAAGGGTAAAGAAATATTTTTACAGCTGGTAGAAAAAAGTGATGTTGTAATTGAAAATTTTAGAACTGGGACATTAGATAAGTGGGGCATTGGTTATGAGGCGATGAAATTAAGGAAACAGGATATAATCCTCAGCCATGTGACAGGTTATGGTCAAACAGGTCCTTACAAAAATATTCCTGGTTTTGGAACACCGGCGACTGCTTTTTCAGGAATGACATATATTACGGGATACCCAGACAGGCCTCCGGTCAGCCCGTCTTTTTCGCTTACAGATTATATTGCAGGGTTATATACAGCTATGGGTACTATGATGGCTTTATATCACCGGGATGCCCTTCATGGCAAAGGACAGGAAATAGATGTAAGCTTATATGAAGGTATTTTTAGGTTTATGGAAATATTGTGCGCTGATTATGATAAGAACGGTATTATAAGGGAGAGAAAACCAAAATTGAATGGGACTTCCAGTCCTGGAGGTACGTATAAAACTAAAGACGGTAAGTGGGTAGTTTTGGTCTGCAGTACTGACAGAACTTGGGAATATTTGGCTGGAGCAATGCACAGAGAAGACTTGATGACAAATCCGCTCTATGAAACGATGAGGGCAAGAGTAACCAACGACAATTCTCTGGATAAAATAGTTAGTGATTGGATAGGCAGTAAAGAGTATATTGAGCTGAAAGAGATTGTAGATAAAGCTGGGGTGCCTGTAAATTTAGTTTACAGTATCGAAGATATCTTTTCTGATCCGCATTATGCCGCAAGAAATGATATTGTTGAGATGTCTCACCCAGTATTGGGAACAATAAAAATGCCGGGAATAACACCTGTATTCAGTGAAACCCCAGGCGAAATTAAATGGGTAGGGCCACAGCTTGGTGAGCATAATGATGCAATATATGAAGGGCTGTTGGGATTTTCTCAGTCGGTATGTGCAGAGCTGCACGCAGAAAGAGTGATTTAAGATGAAAAGTTTACCTGATTTTATTAAAATTTGTGAAGTTGGGCCGAGGGATGGTCTGCAGAATGAAAAAGTATTTCTGACGATCGAACAAAAGCTGGAACTGATTGAAACAGCAGCTGAAGCAGGTATAAAAGTTATTGAAATCGGATCTTTTGTCAATCCTAAAGCAGTACCGCAGATGGCTGATACAGATCAGATCGCTGCAAGACTGCACAGAAAAGCGGGCGTTGAGTACAGAGGGCTGATTTTCAATATGCAGGGATTGAAAAGGGCGGAAGCTGCTGGTATCAGTAAAGCTAAAATAACTGTTTCGGCCAGTAGATCACATTGCTTGAGAAATATGAATAAAACTCCGGAGGAAGCTGTAAAGTCATTTGCTGAACTGGCTGAATATGCTGAACAGAAAAAAATAGTGCTGTCTGGCGCTATATCAACATCTTTTGGCTGTTCTATAGATGGAATTGTACCATTAGAACAAGTGGTCAATATTATTTTTCAGCTGAGAAAATTAGGAATTCAGGAAATATCATTGTCAGATACGACGGGGATGGCTAATCCTCTGCAAGTTTATGAGTATGGAGTTCATATAAAAAAATTATTTCCTGATATCGAATGGGTACTGCATTTTCATAATACACGTGGTATGGGATTAGCTAATGTTTTAGCAGGATTAATGGCAGGAATTACAAATTATGACGCTTGTTTTGCAGGCTTGGGCGGTTGTCCGTTTGCTCCCGGAGCTTCAGGAAATATTGCCACTGAAGACTTGATAAATATGTGTGAGGAAATGGGAATTATGACAGGAACGGATTTAGCGAAATATCTAGAACTTGGATATAGAGTAGAGCGGTATATAGGTGGGAGCCGTTCCAGCGCTTTGTTAAGAGCCGGGCGTAATTGTGATATTAAAAGTAAATAAAAGAATTATAGTTGCTTATTTTATATGAATATATGGGTACGGACATGATATAATTAACGAAAGTTACGGTTGTATATTAGGCGGTGCATTATGGAAGAACGGGACTGGCAGATCATCAAAACACTGTATGAACAAAAAAATATAACAAAAACGGCAAGAGTTTTGTATATGTCTCAGCCGACATTGACTGCCCGGATTAAACAAATTGAAGAGTCTTTAGGAACGAAATTATTATATCGCGGCAACAAAGGTATAACTTTTACTGAAACCGGAGAATATACGGTAAAATTTGCTGAACATATACTTGGCGAAATGCAGGAGCTGAGAGAAACTATTACCAATATGCAGGAAGATGTTGCAGGAACCCTGCGTATTGCTGCTCCAAGTATCCTTGCCAGATATTTTTTGCCAAAGCTGCTGGGTAGATTCCAGGATATGTATCCCAAAACGAAATTTGATGTACAGATTGCACAAAGCAGTGATGTTATAAGCCTTGCCAGTTCCTTGGGAATTCATTTCGGTTTTGTAAGAAATGATTTTGACTGGCGGGAGGACGAACGCGTACTTTTAACTACGAATCATGTGTGTGCCGTAGCTGCTCAGCCGTTTAAACTGGAGGATCTTCCCCATATGGTCCGTGTAGATTATGATACAGACCAATATTATCAAAATTTACTTGATGGCTGGTGGCATGAAACTTTTGAGGATTCTCCTATTATTGGTACGCGGGTCAGTAATTTGGATCTTTGTAAAGAAATGGTTTTCAACGGATTGGGGTATGGAATTTTGCCATCAATTTTAATTGAAGAATATCCTCAACTATATTCTATTCCTTTAGTGCATAAGAACGGTTCTAAGCTGGAAAGAAAAACATGGCTGATTTATAAAAAAGAGCTGCTCGATTTAAGATTACCAAAAGTCTTTTTAGAATTTGTAATTGATTCTGATTTTGACAGTTTTCAGAGAAATCATTAATATTTACAGGAGCTTTTGAGATAGGCATTTTTGATGATTAACATCGAAAATGCCTATTTTTCATATATCTGGAAAGTATATATAATTGAATTAGGATAAAACATAAAAAGGCGGTGTGAATATGGTGTTCAGAGGTCATGAAATAACTACGGGAACAGCTAATAAAGGCGACGCTTTAATAACATTGGAAATTACTAAAAGTGACGGTGTAAAAATAGAAATCACCAGTAAAGTTCTAGTTAAATATGGACAGTCTATTGAAAAAAGTGTCAAGGAAATTTTAGCAGCAGCCAATTTGGGAAATGCGCGTGTGCTGATTGAAGATCATGGTGCCCTGGATTTTGTAATAAGAGCCAGACTGGAAACGGCAATACAAAGATTTTTATCAGAAAAGGAGTATTAACATGAATTCTCTTTATAGAACGATGTTTTTTGTGCCAGGCAATGACCCTAAAAAAATTATAGGTGCTGAAATTTATCGTCCTGATTGTATTATTTATGATTTGGAAGACTCAGTATCAATTTTTGAGAAAGACAGTGCCAGAATTTTAGTAAAATATGCTTTGCGGTATAATCGCCCGGATTGCAGGGTTGGGATAAGAATTAATCAAGCGGATTCACCATATTATGAAGATGATGTAAGTAGTATGGTTCCTTTGCAGCCGGATTTTCTTAGATTACCAAAAGCAGAGACTGCGGAAGATATAAAAAAATTAGATGTATTGATTACTGAGATAGAAGAAAAACATGCTATTGAGATTGGGGCTGTTAAAATAGTTGCCAGTATCGAAACTGCGTTGGGGGTAGTAAATTCTTATAAAATAGCCAGCGCTTCCAAACGTATGCTGGCAATCGGATTAGGCGCAGAAGATTTCCGTACAGATATGCGTATGGAACGTTCCGAAGATGCATCTGAGATATTATTTGCAAGGAATTTGATTTCGTTGAACGCACATGCTACGGGAATTATGGCAATGGATTATGTTTATAGTAATATTAAAAATATCGAAGGGTTTAGAGCTGATGTTAAGCTAGGTAAGCAATTAGGTTATACGGGGAAATCAGTAGTGCATCCTAATCAAATTGGCGTGGTACATGAGCTGTACACACCAACTATAAAAGAAATAGAGTCTGCTAAAGAGATTTTAAACGCATATGAAGACGCACTAAAAAATGCTTCAGGGGTTACTTCGCTTAATGGGAAAATGATTGATAAACCAATGGTTACAAGAGCAATGTCCATCCTGTCATATGCTAAAGCTGCAGGAATGGAGGTTTGAAAATGGATAAAGGGATTATGGAGTTGATTAATAAAATACCCGGTTGGGAAAATAAAATGCCATATCAGGGAGCGTTTGCCGTAAAACCTTTTGGGAGAATGGCAGGAAGACCGGTGAAATGTGTTGTGCCCGGTAAAGATAAAGTATTGGAGCTGGATAAGGTTTTAGATGCAGTAGAACTTAAAGACGGGATGACGATTTCCTTTCATCATGCGCTGCGAAATGGCGATTTGGTGATGCAAAAAGTTGTAGCGGCCATTTCCAGAAAAGGTATTAAAGATCTTACATTATCAGCAAGTTCACTGAGTCTTGTTCAGGATGCATTACTTCCATATTTTGAAGATGGGACGATTACGGCTATAGATACTAGTGGGGCAAGAGGCAGGATAGGAGAATTTATTCAAAAAAATAAATTGAAAAAACCTGCTATTTTCCGCACTCATGGCGGTCGGGCACGGGCGATTGAAAGCGGCGAGCTGCACATAGATGTAGCGTTTATTGCAGCTCCGACTTGTGATAAATATGGAAATATCAACGGTGTGCAGGGAAAGTCGGCCTGTGGTTCATTAGGATATGCAATGCCGGATGCCGAATATGCGGAACAGGTTGTAGCTGTAACTGACGGATTAGTTTCAGTACCTTTGGAATATGTCAGCATTCCGCAAACCCAGGTTGATTATATAGTTGAAGTGGAAAGTATTGGTGATCCTTCTGGTATAGCTACAGGATCGATCCGAATAAGCAAAAATCCTGCAGAGCTGGTTATTTCTAAATATGTGGCTGAGGTCATAAAGTATGCAGGGCTTCTAAAGGAAGGGATTATTTTTCAGTTTGGCAGCGGTGGAATAGCAATTTCTGCTGCTGGTTTTGTACAGACAGAAATGCAGCGTACTGGTATAAAAGCTGCAGCCGGGATCGGCGGGGCTTCGGGATTCTTGACTGAGATGCTTGCAAATGGCTATATCGGGACGTTTTTTGATCCACAGGACTTTGATACAAAAGCTATTGAATCACTGTATTTTAATAGCAGACATCACGAGATTTCTGCTTCTGCATATGCGAATCCATTCAGTGCCAATCCCTATGTTAATCTGTTGGATGTGGCTGTTTTAAGTGCTACGGAAGTAGATATTAATTTTAATGTTAATGTACTTACTGATTCTTATGGTAAGTTGATTGGTGCACCTGGTGGTCATCCTGATGCAGCTGCTGGAGCTGAGGTGACGATAGTAGCTTTGCCGCTTTTGCGTGGACGGCTGCCGATGCTGCTGGAAAAGGTACAAACAGTAGTCACTCCCGGTGAAACTGTAGATGTTTTAGTAACTGATTACGGGATTGCAATTAATCCGAAACGGCTTGATCTATATGAAATTTTACAAAAAACATCACTGCCGGTAATGACAGTAGAAGAATTACATCAGAAAGCGCAAAAACTGGCTGGAGTTGCTGAAAAAACGATTTTAGGTGATAGAGTTTGTGGTTTAGTAGAATACCGTGATGGTACAATTATTGATGTTGTTTACGATTTGCCGTGATTTTATAAAAAGAGGTGAATAATATGTATAACAGTTGGTATGATGTTTTTCCTGAAATTGTAATGATCAGTGACAAGGAGCTGCAGAAAAAGGTGGTAGAAACATACGAGGAAGCGTTGAAGACAGGCGGATGGCAGCTAAATGATATTGATACAATAACCCTTTACTTTATTGATACCGGATACAGTGATCAGTTACAGGACCCATGTCAGAACGGTTACAAGAATGTCTATGAAAGCTTATGAAGAATGGGAAGTATACGGAGAAAAATTTAAACTTAATAAAGATTATCTGTTGGCAGGAGCACTTTTACATGATGTAGGAAAGTTGATTGAGTATGAAAAGACTGCTGATGGTAAAACACAGAAATCACAGCTGGGAAAAAATCTCCGACATCCATTTTCTGGCTGTGCACTTGCGGTAAAACATAGACTGCCTGTTGAAGTTGCACACATTATCGCTAATCATGCTAAAGAAGGCGATGGAACGCTGAGAAGTCCGGAAGGGGTTATTGTCAACAAATGCGATATGCTGAATTTTGAAGGCTTGAAGGCTTTTGTGGGTATGATTTAAATAAAAGTTATTTGGATAAATAAAGAAAGAAGGCGAGTGTTATGGTAGTACGATGGTTGCTTTTATTATTAGTCCCGGTTTCTATTTTAATGGTACCTGTTCCCAGTGGACTGACACCGCTGGCCTGGAAAATATTTGCTGTTTATATAGCAGCCATCTTAGGACTGATCCTGAGGCCGGCGGGTGAAGCGGTGGTAATGCTCAGTGTGATAGCCTTTGGATCTTTTATCGTTCCAGTCGGTCAACTACTCAGTGGTTATGGTAACGGCACTGTGTGGCTGGTATTTACAGCTTTTCTTATTACGCAGGCTTTTGCTGATACAGGGCTTGGTAGACGTGTTGCTTACTGGATGATCGGAAGATTTGGCAAATCATCCTTGGGGCTGGTGTATGGACAGATGCTGACAGATCTTATTTTAAGCCCTGCGACACCTTCTAATACAGCTCGCTCCGGTGGTATCGTTTATCCGATTTTCAGAAATGTTGCCAGCACTCTGAATTCTGAACCTGAAGATAACCCACGCAGAATCGGTTCGTATATAACGATCAGCGGTTACGCGATCAGTTTGTCTACTTCGGCAGTTTTTCTAACAGCTTGTGCTCCTAATATTCTTACGGTAGGTTTTGCCAGAGATATTTTAAAAGTAGATATCAGCTGGATGGACTGGTTTATCGGTCTTGCTTTTCCTGCGCTTTTGGCCTGTCTGGTAGTTCCGTATTTGATTTACAAAGTGTATCCGCCTGAGCTTAAAGAGATTTCTAATCATAAAGAACTGGCGGCGCAAGGACTTCGAGAGATTGGGCCAATGACAGGAAAAGAGAAATTACTGGTAATATTTTTTGTTCTGGCAATTCTTGGTTGGGCAACAAGCAGCTTTACTAAACTGGACGGCACTGCTGTAGCCTTATTGTTCTTTGCCTGCTGTGCTATATTTAAACTTATTGATTGGAAGAATGTACTTGCGAATAATGGTGCATGGAATACTCTTATCTGGTACGGAGCTATCATGGGGATCTCCGGAATATTGAGTAAAGCAAAATTTTTCGTTTGGCTGGCAAAAGTAGTTGGTGAGCATATGAATTTTGTCGGCGTCAATCAAGCTCTTGTTATGGGGATTTTGCTTGTGATAAGTATTCTGGTCAGATATGTGTTTGCTTCCATGGGTGCATATGTAGGCGCATTTATTCCTGTCTTGTTCACTTTAGGGCTTGTGGCTCAGGTACCACCGCTTCCGTTGGTATTTTTGCTTGGTGCATCTTCAGCATATGGCTGTTTATTGACTCATTACGGTGGTGCAGTAGGTCCGGTTTTGTTTGGGACCGGTTATGTGCCGCAAAAGACATGGTGGAAAATAGGAGCAGTTTTAGTTGCTTTTAACTTTGTCCTTTATATGACGGTCGGTCTGGGATATTGGAAAGTACTGGGCTTGTGGTAATTTTTTTACAATAAAATTTCTTGATACCGGTTTGATAAAAAAATCAAACTGGTATCAAATTTATCAAAGGAAAGAAGGAGGTCGCGATTATGAGTCTGAAGGTCCATACAAATCGCTGCAAAGG
>OGPC01001085.1_pt1 | contig 19843 bp, 13 predicted proteins | sample 1552911 | NCBI WGS metagenome assembly OGPC01 (sample SAMEA2580248, study PRJEB22360) | human gut metagenome | biome: human gut; feature: human-associated habitat; material: faeces | place: Denmark | collected 2008/2010 | reverse complement strand
AAAAACATTTGTTATAGTAATGATCGTAATCATTATAGCACGTTTGTACCCCCCCGCAAGACACTTACTTTGAGCCTGTGTAAAACGTCTGCGAGTCTTGCACGGCGCATTACGCCAGCGGCTTTACAACTATCGGCATCTGCGCAGTTCCTGCCTTGCCTGGCAATATAAATAAAAAGACTGAGCCTAAGCTCAGTCTTTTTATTTATACGTTATTTTTTTATACTATGAAGCAATTTACCTTTCAGCTTCTATCTGTTTGCCTACGTCCCGCAGATAGCTTTGCAGCGTCAGCATGGAATTGGTGAGATAACGCTCACCGCACCACGACAGGTAAATACTGGCTTCACCTATCTTGTCAGCCAGCGGTATGGAACGGATATCACGGTAAGCATCTCTGACGCTCGCCAATCCGAAAGAAACGCCCATACCTTCGCGCATATAGTCCCGCAGCAGCTCTGCATTGCCTTCCAATACAAAGTGCGGCTCAAAGCCGGCTTTTTTGCATAGCGTGTCAACTATTCTCAGCTTGCTTTGATCCTCAGGCAAGGCACAGATTTTTTCATCTCGAATATCCTGCAAATAAATTTTCCGTCGGTTTGCCATGGGGTGGTTAGATCCTATCAGCACTGTATAACGGTCTTTCCACAAAGGTATAGAGATTATTTTAGGGTGGTCGAGCCTGCCCGTAGTCAGCCCAAAATCATAGCGGCCATTCAACAATCCTTCCGTGATCACGCTGTTGGCTGCCAAAAAATACGCCAGACTGATATCATCGTGTTCTTTGAGAAAATCTACCAGCCAGCGCTTGGAAAGCATGATACTGCTGCTGCCCAGCCGGATATATTTTGTGTCGCGCGAGCGCATGTCTGCAATTTCCTTTTTGGCATCTTCCAGATGCTGAAGGGCTTCGTTGGCATGTTGCAAAAGGATCTTGCCATATTCGTTCAGCACTATATTCCGTCCGTCGCGGTCAAAAAGCTGCCCGCCCATTTCTTCTTCCAGCCGGGCAATGAGTGCGCTAAGGTAAGGCTGCGATACCATCAGCAGCTTTGCGGATTTGGTGATATGCTCCTGTTCGGCCACTACTTTAAAGTATTTGAGCTGTAATAGATCCATAAAAGTCACCTTTCATAACAAATCGCTTATGAGTATATACAATAACTAGTATTATACTTATTCTACCCCAAGTTTTACAATAAAGACAAGAAGGAATCTTGCAAGATATTTAAATTTTAATGTTTTTGGGAGGTCATTATGTCTACTAACTCTGCTCTTAGTAAATACAAGTTTCTTGGTCTTTTTCCTCTGGTCATGGCCCAAATAGGTACTTCGGGCGATAACTCGGTACTGACCGTGGCCACAGCTTCCCTGCTTGCCAGCCTTAACGCTACGATGTCTGATATCCAGCTGGCTAATATCGTTTATTCTTTGTGTGCCGGCTGCCTGATGATCGTAGGCGGCATGCTGGGCTTGATCGTCGGCTGGAAAAAAACTTTCCGTATTGGTGCTGCTTTGTGTGCCATCGGCGAACTTGTCGTAGCTTTCTCCGGCAATATTTTTATTTTTACCTGGGGCGGACGCCTACTGGTCGGTATCGGCGCCAGCTTCCTTATCCCTTCTGTTCTTGGACTTATTCCCGGTTTGTATCGAGGCAATGACCGGGCTTTCGCATTTGGAGCTATCGGCGCTGCTACAGGCATAGCTTCCTGCCTTGGCCCAATCGTTTCCGGTTTTTTGATCGATACCTTTGACTGGCGCACAGCCTTTAGCTGCATGGCAGTTTATTTTACCATCGTTTTCATTGGCTCGCTGCTGGTTGGTGATGTGCCGTTGCCTGAACAAAAGGTGCGGTTTGACTTAACAGGCTCATTGGTTGCCGTTGCCGGTCTGTTCCTTTTGATTATCGGTATCAGCAAGATCCCGGTCTGGGGGCTGATCGACCCGATCGCTCCGCCTGTTATCGGCGGCAGTCCGTTAGTTTTGTTCGGTATGTCACCGGCTTTGTTTATCGCACTGTTGGGCCTTATTACTCTGGCGCTTCTGGTACGAATAGAACGTAATGTTGAAAAAACCTACGGCTCCTGCCTTATTCCCTCGTCTTTTTTAACAACTCCACAGGTTCGCAGCGGACTTTATCTTACAGCGATGCTGTTCCTCTGCTTCGGTGGCTCGTTCTTTCTGGTTATCGCTTATCTGCAGCTGGTTGCAGGTTTCAGCGCTATCATGACAGGCGTGGCTATGAGCGCAATGGCAGTACCGATGATCTTTTTCTCGATGGGTATTCCTAAATTTGCCCCCGATGCTTCGCCAAAAAAGGTTTGCCGCTTGGGTATCGTGATGGTTGCTCTTTCAACGATCCCTATGGCCTTGTCTTTAAATCCTTATGGTGTTAACTGGCTGATGTATATAGGTCTGTTTTTCTTTGGTGCCGGGCAGGGTTTTGTAGCTTCTCAGTCTTCCAATATCATCGCCGGAGCAGTTAATGCCCGCGATGCACAGCAGTCCAGCGGTATCCAGACTGCGACCCGTAATGTTGGCCAGGCGATCGGCGTTGCCGTTCTTGGTGTAGTGATGCTGTTTTCCATCACCGGTAACTTTAAGGATGCAGCTTTAAGCAGCAACGATTTAAGTGCGGCTTCTAAAACTGCTATCAACGCTCAGGCTTCCATAGGCTTTATGCCAGATGCAACTTTTGATAAATATATAGCTGATAAAGTTTCTACTAATAACGATATGGCTATTCTTCAAGATATCAACCGCCATACCCGTCAGGATTCTACCAGACTTGGTTTGTATGTCCTGGGTCTTATCTGTGCTTTGTTCTGGCTAAGCACCGGCCCTTTACCTGACGAAAAAATAACGCAGTAAAAATTCTTTCCAACTTTCGAAAAAATATAAATGAGGTGATCTTATGTACATGTCCACAAATTTCCAGGTAGCAGATGATTTTACCAGATTCCAAAATTCCAAGGCACAGATCACGGTTTACCGTGCAAAAAAAATCATTACTATGAACGAGCAAATGCCCTGGGCAGAATGTGTCGCCGTTGCAGACGGCACGATTATCGCAGTAGGTGATTTCCATGATATGGAAGCTTTTTTTCAAAACACACGGCATCACTTACCAGATCAATGACTCTTTTATCAATGATGTTATTTATCCGGGCTTTATTGAAGCACACATGCACGCACAGCTAAGTGGTCTTTATAATATGCACTATGCTTATATCGGCTACTTTGACCGGCATACTGCTGACGGCAAAATTTCCAAAGGCTGCAAAACAACAGATGAAATCATCGCCAAGCTGCGCGATGTACTTGCCAAGAATGCAGACAACTATGATGATGAACATTGGCTGAATACATTTGGTATCGATCCTTTGATTTTGGGTGATGCCAAGCTGGAAAACATCAACAGCAAATGGCTCGATCAGGTTTCCAGTACAATTCCTATCTGCCTGAATCATGCTTCTGGCCATTTGATGACTGTTAATACCCGTGCAATTGAGTTGTCTGGTCTGGAAGCCATCCACGATGATAATGTTGGCCGCTATCCTGACGGAACCTGCAACGGCAATGTTGCCGAACCTGAATTCATGGCCTACGTCACAAATGCTGGCGGCATGCGTATCAACGGTGATGCTTTGAAGGCAGCCAAAGAGGCAACTCGTTATGTGGCCAGACTGGCTAAACACAACGGCTGTACGACTATCGCCGATAAGGCCTTTGGCTTTTTGCTGACGCCTAAGGCTGCTGAAGGATATGCAGCTGCCCTGCAAGAAGGAACCATGCCTGTACGTTTTGTAGTTGAACCTTTTTACAGCAAAGATATGCAGGGTACGTTCAACGGCTGGAAAGGATTGCAGGAGCTGCGGGACAGAATCGAAAGTGATCGTTTTCTTTTCAATCATGCAAAGATTTTGACAGATGGTTCGATCCAGGGATACACTGCCAATCTGCTGAACAAAGAATATTACAGCGGTGCTAAAAACGGTAAATTGATCTATGATGATGATACTTTGTTCAATATGATTAAAGAATGCGAGGAACACGGTTACTCTGTTTCGATACATACTAACGGCAACGGTGCTACCGAGCAGGTGCTGCGGGTAGTAAAACGCCTGCGTGATGAAAATCCCACCAGTATTTACCGTCACACTGTTGAACACGTTCAGCTGGCTACCGAAAATCAGTTGGCCCGCTTAAACGAATTGAATATCGGCGCAAACTTCTTCTCCAACCATTTATACTATTGGGGCGATGTACATGCCGAATACACTGTCGGACCTTATGAAGTCAAACGTATGGAGCCTTTGCGCAGTGCCATCAATCACGGTGTCCGCTTCGGCGTGCATTCCGACGACCCGATCACAGAGGTCAATCCGCTCTTTTCCGCCTGGTGCGCCTGCAACCGCAAATCCGGCATCAGCGGTAAAGTTTATGGTGAAGACCAGTGCCTGACCGCCGATGAAGCAATGCGCTGCATCACCTTAAATGCCGCCTGGCTGCTGCATCTGGAAGACAGGCTCGGTTCGATCGAGACCGGCAAATGGGCAGACTTCACCGTCCTGGCCGAAGAAGTTACTGAAGCCAATAAGGCTACGATGAAGGATATAGAAATCATCGGTACTGTTTCCGGCGGCGTGATCCAATAACGTAAACAGCTTAAATAATGATCAAAGAACGGCAGCAATAGCTGCCGTTCTTTTTTGTGATTGCTGCCCAATAATAACTTATTCCTAAAATCAGTAAATTTCTTCATTTCAACAATGTTTCTAAAAAGTGTTATACTATAAGTAATCATTTATCGCAGAGGAGGAATATTTATGTTCAAGACCCGTAAAGTTGTTATCGTCGGTGCCGGCCACGTTGGTTCACATGTCGCACTGGCACTGATCCAATCCGGTGAAGCCGACGATATCGTCCTGATAGATATCCTGAAAGAAAAAGCTATCGGTCAGGCGCTGGACCTGGATGACTGTGTCAGCGGCTCGCTGTGCGGCAAAGATGTCAGTATCCGCGCCGGCTCCTATGAAGAGCTGCACGATGCCGATATCATGGTCATGGCCTTTGGCCGCAGCCGTCGACCCGGTGAGACCCGGCTGGATATGTTCGACGATTCGATCAAAATGGCCAACGAAGTTGTTTCACATTTAAAACAGGTCGATTTTCGCGGTATCATGATCAGTATTTCCAATCCTGCGGACATCATCTGCGAATACATCCGCCGGCAGATGGACTGGCAGCCTTCCCGCTGCTTCTGTACAGGCACCAGCCTGGAAACCTATCGCCTGCTGCGGGTACTCAGCAAGGCCACCGGCTACAGCCGCCGTTCTATTCCCGGCTTCTGTATGGGTGAGCATGGTAATTCCAGCTTTATCGTCTGGTCACGCATTTTTATCGGAGGCAAGCCCTTTCTGCAGCTGCGCCGGGAACGTCCGGTTTTGGCAGAAATCAGCCTGGAAGATCTGCAAACGCAGGTCAAAAAAGCCGGTGATATTGAAATCGACGGCAAAGGCTGCACCGAATTTGGTATCGCCAATGTGGCCAAAATGCTTATCAGCGCGATCTTCCACGATCAGAAGCTTGTCTGGCCCTGCTCGACCCTGCTGCGCGGCGAATATGGTCAGCACGATGTGGCGGCAGGCGTCCCCTGCGTTATCGGCAAAAACGGTGTGGAAGAAATTTTAGAAGTCGAACTCACTGACGAAGAACAAGCCAAGTTTGCAGCTTCCTGCGATATTCTGCGCGGCTTTTTAGACCGTGCCGCATCCCTGAAATTTTAAAAACAGCGTCTGTATAAAATTAAAGCCCCGGCCAGCGGCCGGGGCTTTATTATTCTTTTTATTGGTCCTTTGTATCTGTCTCTGCAGCTTCCGCTTCCGGCAGTTTTTCGACCAGTATTTTGTCGATGCGGGTGCCGTCCATATCGACGACCTCGAAGCGGTAGCCATTCCACAGGAAGTAGTTGCCGGCAGTCGGGATATGCCCGATATTGGTAACGACGAAACCGGCCACAGTATTGAAACCCGTTTTTTCTTCCAGCGGCAGCTCATCCAGATCAAGGAAGTCTTTAAATTCACTGATCGGCAGTAAGCCGTCTACCAGCCAGCTGCCGTCTTCACGTTCGACTATCTCCTGTTTGAATTCTTCATCATAGGAAGGCAGATCGCCGACCAGATGCTCAATAATATCACGCAGGGTCACCATACCTGCCAGCCCGCCGAATTCATCCATGACCAGCGCCACCTTGATCCGCGTGTCCTTGAACATATCCAGCAGCTTTTGGGTATACATACCTTCAGGCACATACAGCGGCTGCTGCACCGAGCTGCGCATCGAAGCGCCGGTAGCGCCCAGGACATCGGCTAAAAACCGTTTCGTATAGACAACGCCCAGGACGTGTTCCAAATCTTCTTCGGCCACAACATAGCAGGAATACTGTTTTTCCGCAATGACCTCCAAGTGCTTATAAAGCGGATCGTTGACGTCAAGCCAGGTGATCTTGGTCCGCGGCGTCATGATCTCGCTTACGCGCAGGTCATCCAGTTCAAAAACGTTTTCGATCATTTTCTGCTCGCCGACGTTAAATACTCCATGCAGCCGGCCCTGCTCCAGCAGTACGCGCACTTCTTCTTCCGTGACCGGAGGTTCGTCACTGGGCTTAAGCCCCAGCGCCTTCAGTAAAAACCTGGTAGAAACGCTTAAAAAGACAGTCAGCGGTTTAAACGCGGTAATAATGACCTTGATAAAACCGGCAAAGCTCATGGCAACCTTTTCCGGGTTGTTGAGCGCCATTTTTTTTGGTATCAGCTCGCCTAAGATCAAACTGAGATAGGTCACCAGCGCCACGACGAAGGTATACGACACTACGCCGGCATAAGGACGCAGTACGCTGATCTCACGCAGCAGTCCTTCCAAAGGCGCTGCCAGCATGGCGCCGCTGTATACGCCGGTGCCGATGCCGACCAGTGTGATACCGATCTGCACCGTTGATAAAAACTCAGTCGGTTCCTGAGCAAGCTTTAAAATATACGCAGCTTTGCTGCTTCCCTCATCAGCCAGCTGCTCCAGCCGGCTTTTACGCGCCGAGACCAGCGCCATTTCCAGCATGGCCAGCAGGCCGTTCATTAAAATCAAAACAATAACAATAAATACTTCTTTGATAGACCCGAGAGGATCCATACAGTCATCACTCCTATTTTTTATAATCTCTGTTTAGGGGTTGGCTTTTATTTTTTCTCCAGCATTTGGCAAACGCTTTTGCGCAGCAGGTCAACAACGATGATCGACAGACCGAACAAAACAACTACGCTCCATTCGTGCAGGTTCAGCGGTGTCGTACGCAGGATGCGGCCGCCGACATAGGTCAGCAGCACCTGGATCGCCACGATCAGCGCCATTACATTCAGGAAGCCTTTGTTCTTGTCGATGTGCTCCAGCAGGTTAAGACCGGAAACACGCACGTTAAAACCGTTGGCTACCGCCATAAAGATATATGTGCAGAAGAAGCCCGTATATGTGTAGATATGGTCGGGCGCATTGCGGAACAGATGATCGACATAGCTGCTCTTATAAAAGAGGATCGCGATAAAGGTCATATACACGCCGCCCATAGTGATGGTAGACAGCATTTTTTTGCTGACTATCGGTGCGCTGCGGTCTTTTGGCTTTTCACGCAGGTATTTTTCCAGCGCTGGCTCACCGCCGAAGGCCAGTGCCGCCAGAGTATCCATGACCAGGTTAATCCAGAGGATCTGCGTAATGGTGAGCGGTTTATCGATGCCGATAAACGGTGCTATGAAATTTATCGCTACGGCTGAGAAGTTGATCGTCAGCTGGAAGACGATGAATTTACAGATAGAATTATAAATCGTACGTCCGTATAAAATCGCCTGTTTGATACTGAGGAAGTTATCGTCAAGAATTACGATGTCACCGGCTTCTTTGGCAACTTCGGTACCGCTGCCCATCGCAAAGCCTACATCGGCTTTTTTGAGTGCGGGCGAGTCGTTGACGCCGTCACCTGTCATACCTACTACCAGGTTCATCTCCTGTGCCAGGCGCACCAGCCGTGATTTATCCATCGGCAGGGCGCGGGCTACTACGCGCAGCTTATGCAGCTCCAGTTTCACCTGTTCGTCGCTCATTTCCGCAAGCTCGGCCGAGGTCCAGACCAACTCGTTCGGACGCTGCAGCAGGCCTGCGTCTTTAGCGATCGCTACCGCGGTTTCGCGGCGGTCACCGGTGATCATAACGATCTGTACGCCTGCATCCTGAACTTCAGCAATCGCTTCGATCGCTTCGGGACGGACTTCATCGCGAATACCCAGAATACCTACCAGCGTCAGTCCGTCTGCCGGAAGCTCATCGCCTTCGATATCGCTTTCATAGGTGCAGAGTGCCAGCATTCTGATCGCATCTGCTGCCAGTTCCAGCATTCTGTCATCCAGTGTTTTTTTCATTTCTTCGGTCAGCGGCTGGCGGTTGCCTTCCGCATCCCAGTAGTGGCTGGTTTGCAAAATCAGCTTTTCCGGAGCGCCTTTAGCCAGGCAGTAACGCTCGCCGTTACCGCTGACTGCCGCCCAAGAATATTTATTGGCGCTGTTGAAAGGAATAAATTTATCACGGTGCAGCATTTCTTCCATACGGTAGCTGCCTACATAGTTGCTGAGCGCCCGCTCAGTCATATTGCCGCCGACCATAGCGCCGTCAGAAACGGCTGCCGAGGTATTGAGCACAACGTTTTGGTAAGTAAAGGCCTTCAGCTTTGCAGGCAGTACGTCAAACGCAGGGTATTCCTGACGGTCACCGGTAATGAACCGTACGACTTCCAGCTTGCCCTTTGTGATCGTGCCTGTCTTATCGGTAAAAAGCAGGTTCAGACTGCCCGCAGTTTCAATACCGACCAGCTTCCGCACAAGTACGTTATCGCGCAGCATTTTTTTCATATTCAGCGACGAAACGATCGCGATCATCAGCGGCAGCCCTTCCGGCACCGCCATAACGATAATGATGATACCCAGGATAACAGCCTGCACCAGATCAGACAGCAAAAGCGGCGTATTAGCAAAATAAGCGCCGAAATCGCCGTACAGATAGGCTTTATGCAGCATGACTGCCAAAGCGATCAGCACACCGCCGGCATAACCAAACTGGCTGATATGATGCGCCAGTCCCTTAAGTTTTAATTTCAGCGGGCTGTCACGTTCATCATCCTTAAGCTCCTGGGTCAACTGACCGTAGATAGAGCTGTCGCCGATCTTAACGGCCTGCATGATGCCCTGACCTTCGACAACGACGCTGCCGCGGAACAGCTTATGCTCGTCCAGAAAATCGATAGTACCATCGCCCCAGGTAAAATCGGGCGGAGCGATCAGCTTATGGGCTTCCTTGCTTTCGCCGTTCAGGGCCGCCTGGTCAAGCTTCACATCGCCGTCCAGTAAGATACCGTCGACCGGAACTTTATCGCCGGCCTCCAGAATTACCGCATCACCGACGACGATATCATCGATATGCAGCTCAACCGGCTCGCCGTCACGCCAAACCTTGCAGCGGATACGGCTGGCTTCTTCCTGCAGTTTCTGGAAAGCGTTTTCATTGCTGTACTCAGAATAAGTAGAAACAAAAGTCGCCAGAATGATGGCCAGAAAAATACCCATCGTTTCGATCCAGTCACCGTGCCCCATATAAACAAAAACTACGTTGACCAGCAGTGCCAGGATCAGGATCCGGATGATAGGGTCTTTAAAATTCTCCCACAGCTTATCCCAAAAGGTTTCGCGCGGGGGCTGAGTCAGGGCATTATTGCCCTGCTCGGATAATGCTTTGCTCGCTTCTTCAGTAGTCAAGCCGAACTTGTTCACTGTGTTTGCTCCTCCTTACAAAAAAGCTGCGGGACCCAAGGCCTCACAGCTTCATTGCTATTTATGATTATAAATTAATTGCCCCAGACTTTACGCATCAGGACAGGGTATTCTTCTACCAGATGTTTTAAAATAACATCGATCACTGTGTGGATAACAGGCGCTTCAAAGCCTTCGTCAGTCGTAGTGATGCAGCTGTCAAGGCAGATATCCCCGTTGTCGCCTTCATAGTATTTAAAAACCTTGTATTTTTTATTAAGCTCGTTGATATGCATCAAAACGCCTTCGCGGTTGCCGGCATTGACAACGCCAGCGGCAACGCGCACCTGGATCATCGTATAGATGCTGTCGTCCAGCACGATCATCGTCGGCAGATTCTGACTGCTGACTTCCATATGGGCACGATAAACGATGCTGTGCATTTCGTTATCGATTTCTTCCTTTGAAAAACAGTTGATATTATTGGAACTTAAAAATTCATCAAATTTTGCGGCCTTACTCATCTTCATCTCCCCTATCTGCAATATTCATTGCCTTACAGTATTTAATATTACACTATTAAATAAACTTTGTATAGTGCAAAAGCCGCTCTTACTTATTTTTCACAAACATTTCAATATTCTGTCTTTTTACAGTTGCTGACTTGCTGCAAGCTGTTTTTGTTTAATTTTTACAGTATTTTATTCCGCTTGTCAAAGACTTTAAAATATAATGTATACAATTTGCATTTCTTTTTTGCGTATTTTATAATTAAACTTGCAGTTTTGTATATAGATATAATTTGCTTTGAGAGGGGAAAATCACATGTATACTTCATTACCGCCCAAGCAGGGGCTTTATGATCCCTGGTTCGAGCACGACGCCTGCGGTCTGGGTGTAGTCGCCAACATCAAAGGCCGTAAATCCAACAAGATCCTGCGGCAGGCTTTAGTGGTGCTGCGCAATATGGACCACCGCGGCGGACAAGGCGCCGATATGAATTCCGGCGACGGCGCGGGTATCCTCCTTCAGCTGCCGCACACCTTTCTGGTCAAAGAATGTGCCAAGCTCGATATCGAACTGCCGCAGCCCGGCCATTATGCCGTTGGCTTTATGTTCCTGCCGCCTGACGTTGTAGAGAGAGAAAACACCCAGCGTCATTTTGAAAAGCTTGTTACTGCAAACGGACAGGAACTTTTAGGCTGGCGTAACGTACCAGTCGACCCGGAGGTACTGGGTGAAAAATCACGCCAGAGCCAGCCGTTCATGGCGCAGGTCTTTATCAAGGCCAGCCCGCAGGTCATCGACCGGCTGAGCATCGACGATAATGCCTTTGAACGGCAGCTGTACAGCATCCGCCGTCAGGCCGAAAATCATATTCGCTATGGCAGGCTGCGCGGCGGCAGGTATTTTTATATCGCCAGCCTGTCTTCACGGACTATCGTTTATAAAGGGATGCTGACTACGGAGCAGCTGGGTTCTTTTTATTCTGACCTGCAGGACAGTTCTATGGAAACAGCAATGGCTTTAGTCCATTCCCGTTTCAGCACCAACACCTTTCCCAGCTGGGAACGCGCCCATCCTTACCGTTATCTGATGCATAACGGCGAGATCAATACCCTGCGCGGCAACATCAACTGGATGCGCGCCCGCCAAACGATGTGCGGCAACAGCCTCTGGGGCAGCAAGATCAAAGATATCATGCCTATCATCGACGAAACCGGCTCTGATTCGGGAATGTTCGATAACTGTCTGGAATTTCTTGTCATGTCGGGACGCAGCCTGCCGCATGCTGTAATGATGATGATTCCCGAACCGTGGGGCAAAAATCCCCATATCGATCCGGATCTGAAAGCTTTTTTTGAATACCATAATTCTCTGATCGAAGCCTGGGACGGACCTGCCGCCATGGCCTTTACCGACGGACGCACTATCTGCGCCGCTCTGGACCGCAACGGCCTGCGGCCTTCCCGCTATTACATTACTCAGGATGATACGATCGTTCTGGCCTCCGAGGTCGGCGTCGTCGATCTGGATCCGGCGACCATTGTCAAAAAAGACCGTCTGCGGCCGGGCAGGATGCTGGTCATCGATACTGTAGCAGGCCGCATCATCGGCAACGACGAGATCAAACATAAAATAGCTACCGAACAGCCCTATCGCAAATGGCTGGACGAAAACCTTATTAAATTGAATGCGATCAAGCTCACTACCGAGCTGCCGAAGCCCGATCCCAAAACCCTGCTGCGACGGCAACTGGCTTTTGGCTATACGCTGGAAGACCTGACCAAGTTTCTGAAACCAATGGCTACTAAAGGAATAGATCCGCTGGGAGCGATGGGAAACGACGCTCCACTGGCCGTTTTATCCGAAGAACCGCAGCTTTTATACAACTATTTCAAGCAGCTTTTCGCCCAGGTCACCAATCCTCCTATCGACGCTATTCGCGAGGAAGTGTTTACTGATACGACCAGCGGCATCGGCCCGGAGAAAAACCTGATCGACCCGCAGCCTGACAGCTGCCGGCAGATTTCAGCCGAATCACCTGTTTTAAGCAATATCGAGCTGGCCAAGCTCAAAAATATCCAGCAGCCTAAATTCCAGGCGGCGACACTGCCGATGCTTTACCCGGTAGCCGCCGGCGGCACAGGGCTCAAACACGCACTTGACAGTCTGTGTGCACAGGCTGACGCTATGATCGCACAGGATAAATGTATTCTGATTTTATCTGACCGTGAAATGAACGAAGAAATGGCGGCTATTCCTGCCCTTTTGGCCGGCGCCTGCCTGCATCATCATCTGATCAAAAGCGGCAGCCGGCTCAAAGCTTCTATTATTATCGAATCGGCCGAACCGCGCGAAGTGCATCATTTTGCACTGCTGCTTGGCTATGGCGTCAGCGGCATCAATCCCTACCTGGCGTTTGAAACGATCGAAGAAATGTGCTCTAACGGTATGATCACCGGCGTTACAGTAGAGCAGGCCACCGCAAATTATATCGACGCCTGCACCCACGGTATCGCCAAGATCCTTTCCAAAATGGGTATTTCTACAGTGCAGTCTTATCGCGGCGCCCAGATTTTTGAAGCTATCGGCATCAGCAGCTGTGTGATCGAAAAATATTTCACCGGCACACCTTCCCGACTGGAAGGGATCGGCCTGGACGAGATCGCCAAAGAAGTAGAGCTGCGTCATCTGCCGGCCTTCAAAGCTGATGCGTCTGATCTGTGCAGCTATGAATCCGGCAGTGTTTACCAATGGCGCAGCGGCGGCGAACGGCATATGTTCAATCCGCAGACTGTTTTTGCACTGCAGCAGGCCTGCCGCGAAAACGATTACACTATGTTCAAACGCTTTTCCAGCGAACTGAACAGCAGTGCTTTTGCCAATCAGAACCTGCGCAGTATGCTGACCTTCACTCCGCAGCGGCTACCGATACCTATCGAACAGGTAGAATCTGTAGACAGCATCTGTAAACGTTTTAAAACCGGCGCAATGAGCTACGGCTCGCTCAGCCAGGAAGCGCACGAATGTCTGGCGATCGCAATGAACCGTATCGGCGGTAAGTCCAATACGGGCGAGGGCGGCGAACATCCTTCCCGCTTCCGTCCCCAGCCTGACGGCGACAGTAAGCGCAGTTCTATCAAACAGGTGGCCTCAGGCCGCTTTGGCGTTACCAGCAATTATCTGGTCAACGCGGATGAGATCCAGATCAAGATCGCCCAGGGTGCCAAACCAGGTGAAGGCGGTCAGCTGCCCGGAGGTAAAGTCTATCCCTGGATCGCCGAATGCCGCGGGACTACTGCCGGTATCGGCCTTATCTCTCCGCCGCCCCATCACGATATTTATTCGATCGAAGATTTAGCCGAACTGATACACGATTTGAAAAACGCCAATCCCCGTGCCAAAATCAGCGTCAAGCTGGTTTCTGAGGTTGGCGTCGGCACCATTGCCGCAGGCGTCGTTAAAGCCTGTGCCGATGTAGTGCTGATCTCCGGCTACGACGGCGGTACAGGTGCTTCCCCCCGCACCAGTATCAACCACGCCGGACTGCCCTGGGAGCTGGGACTGATGGAGACCCATCAGACGCTGCTGCTCAACAACCTGCGCAACCGTGTGACTCTGGAAACCGACGGTAAGCTGATGACCGGACGCGACGTGATCATCGCCGCCTTGCTGGGTGCCGAAGAGTTCGGCTTTGCCACTGCGCCGCTGATCGCTTTGGGCTGCGTTATGATGCGCGTCTGCAATCTGAATACCTGTCCTATGGGCGTCGCTACCCAGGACCCGAAGCTGCGCCGTAACTTTAAGGGCAAACCGGAGTATGTCGTCAACTTTATGCACTTCATTGCCCAGGAGGTTCGCGAATATATGGCCGAGCTGGGCTTCCGCAGTATCGACGAAATGGTGGGACGTACGGAAGTACTGCTGGCTAAACCGGAGCGTAACTGGAAAAATAAAAATCTTAACTTAGCGCCGCTGCTTTATAAACCGGAGGTAGAACCGGGCACCAGCCAGGTCTGCACCACCGAACAAAACCACCAGCTGGAAAAATCGCTGGACTGCCGCGAGCTTCTGGCAATCTGCAAAACCGCTGTCGCCGGCAAAAAACAGGTCGATATCACGCTGCCTATCAAAAATACCGACCGTGTCGTCGGTACCATCCTCGGCAGTGAAATCACTCGCCTTTACGGTTTGGAAGGCCTGCCGGAAGATACGATCAGACTGCACTTCAAAGGCTCGGCCGGACAAAGCTTTGGAGCCTTTTTACCGCCCGGTATCACCCTGCGTCTCGAAGGCGATGCCAACGACCACGTCGGCAAGAGTCTTTCCGGCGGTAAAATCATCATCCATCCCTTTGCAGAAGCGCCTTTCAATCCTCACGAAAACATCATTATCGGCAACGTTGCCTTCTACGGCGCCACCAGCGGTGAAGCCTATATTTCCGGTATTGCCGGTGAACGTTTCTGCATTCGCAACAGCGGCGTCAATGCCGTTATCGAAGGTGTCGGCGACCACGGCTGCGAATATATGACCGGCGGCACCGTCGTTATTCTGGGTAAGACCGGACGGAACTTTGCTGCCGGCATGAGCGGCGGTATTGCCTATGTTTTAGATGAAGACGGTACCTTTTCGGGCTACTGTAACAAAGAAATCGTACTGCTGGAACAGTTGAAGGAAATCAATGATACCATGCAGCTGCAGAAAATGATCCTGAAACACGCAGAATATACCGGCAGCAGTATTGCCCGCCGGATTCTGGCATACTGGGACAGTTACGTCAAAAAATTTGTCAAGGTCATTCCCAAAGATTATAAGCGCGTTACCGAAAAAGTCGCCCAATACCTGCAAAGCGGTATGAGCGAGCAGGAAGCGACGATCAAAGTATTTGAGGAGGTGCAGGCATAATGGGTAAACCGACCGGATTTATGGATTACAAACGGCAGGAACTTGCGCTGCGCCCGCCTCAGGAGCGCATCAAAGACTGGGAAGAAATCAAAACCAGCAGTCTGCCTCACAAAGAAGAACTGCAAAAACAGGCTGCGCGCTGCATGGACTGCGGTATTCCCTTCTGCCACAGCGGCGTAATGCTGGGCAAAGCCTTATCAGGCTGTCCGCTGCATAATCTGATGCCGGAATTTAACGACTTTGTTTATCAGGGGCTGGATCATTTCGCCTATGCGCGCCTGAATAAAACTAATAATTTCCCGGAATTCACCTCGCACGTCTGTCCGGCTCCCTGTGAAGGAGCCTGCAGTGCCAGCCTGGCAGGCAGTGCAGTCAGTATCCGCAATCTTGAACAATATATCATTGAAACAGCATTTGCAGAAGGCTATGTCAAACCCAACAAGCCGGCTCACAGCAGCGGACAAAAAGTTGCCGTTATCGGCAGCGGCCCAGCCGGCCTGGCCTGTGCTGACCAGCTTAACAAGGCAGGCCACAGCGTCACCGTCTATGAACGTGCCGACCGCGCCGGGGGGCTTTTGATGTATGGTATACCCAATATGAAGCTGGACAAGCATCTGGTAGAACGACGTATCAAGCTTATGGAAGAGGCCGGGGTCACCTTTGAACTGAACAGTGAGATCGGCCACAAAATTTCTTCGGAAACACTGCTGAAACAGTTCGATGCGATCGCCCTTTGTACCGGCAGTACCGTACCGCGTGATCTGACCATCCCCGGCCGCGAGCTGCAGGGCATCCACTTTGCCAAGGATTATCTGCACAGCGTCACTAAAAGCTTTTTAGACAGCAGCCTGCAGGATAAAAAAGCTGTTTCCGCCAAGGGGAAAGACGTTATCGTCATCGGCGGCGGCGATACCGGCACCGACTGTGTAGCGACAGCCATTCGTCAGGGCTGCAGAAGCGTAAAACAGATCGAGATCATGCCCTGCCTGCCCCACTCCCGTACTGCAGATAACCCCTGGCCGGAAATGCCCCGTGTTTTCAAAACTGATTACGGGCAGGAAGAAGCCTTCGAGCTGTACCACCAGGACCCGCGAGACTACTGTATCATGAGCAAGGAATTTATCGGCAAAAATGGGAAAGTCGATAAGCTGCGGCTCTGCCAGATCGACTGGCAGAAGGAAGCCGGGCGTTTAATTCCTGTCGAGATCGCCGGAACAGAACAAATAGTCTCAGCTCAGCTGGTGCTTCTGGCAATGGGTTTTATAGGCACTGAAACACAGTTATTTGACGAATTTAAATTTGCCAGATCAGAGGCCAATACTATTGCGGCCAATGATAATGATTATATGACCTCGATCCCCGGTATTTTTGCGGCTGGCGACGCCCGCCGCGGCCAAAGCCTGGTAGTCTGGGCCATTGCCGAGGGACGCGGAGCCGCAGCCGCCATTGACAAATATCTGACGGCAGTTAAATAAGCGTTCCCCTCTCCTTAACATAGTGAACAGACCCTTACGATCAGTCGGCATAAGCCGCTGCCATAAGGGTCTGTTCCATTTTCGGCTCCTGCAGGCGCAGGCTCCCACGATTATTTATAACAGAAAAAGCACTTGCCTGCTTCATTACGGCAAGTGCTTTTTATACATCATTCAAATTCCAAACATCTGGCGGCACAGCCTGATACCAGACGCCGTTTTAAAAATTCGCCCGCAGGCAGTCTGGATAGCCTCCTTACTCATGCCATCTTCATAAAAATTCACCAAAAAATCAGCTTCCACTAAAATCTGATAATCCATACCATCGATATTGGTATAAGTATGATGATGCCCAATCAAATAGCATACCCGCTCGCAGACGTCAGGAGCAAAACCTAACTTTGCCAGCAGTTCTGCCGCTGCCGACGGTCCCTCCAGCTCCTGCGTTTTACCGCTGCATTTACCGGCGCCGAACTTCGCCTCGCCATTTTTGATACCGATATCGTGAGTCAGCGCCGCAGCTTCTAAAATAAACTGCGTCCTTTCGTTCAGCTGTTCCTGACGTCCGATCAACTGCGCCAGGGCATGTACCTTAATAAAGTGCTGGATCCGCCGGGCGTCGCCGCCCATATAAGCGATCATAGCTTCCAATAACTGCTGCAGCTGCATTATCTTGCCTCCAAATCACAACTTAAACTACCTGGAAAATATAAAATTTCAAATAATACGTCTCCGGGACATTCCATAAAATCGGATGGTCAGGCGACTGCTGCCGAGCCTCGATCTGCCGCAACTGTACATTGGCGTCTGCAGCCGCATCATGCAGCATCTGCACAAACAGCTCTTCCTTCATAAAATGCGAGCAGGAACAAGTCGCCAGATAACCGCCGCGCGGCAGCAGCTTCATAGCCTTTAAATTGATCTCTTTATAGCCGCGGATGGCATTTTTGACCGTACTGCCCGACTTTGTAAACGCCGGTGGGTCTAAAATAATAAAATCATATTCCCGGGACTTATTATTGACCAGCTCTGACAGCAGATCAAAAACATTGGCCTTCAAGCCTTTAACGACTTTATCCAAGCCGTTTTTAGAGGCGTTGGCGTCCGTCATCTGCACTGCCTCGGCCGAAATATCTACAGCTGTTACAGCAGCAGCGCCTCCTGCCGCCGCATTCAGGGCAAACGCACCCGTATGGGTAAAGCAGTCCAGTACATGCTTGCCACGGGCGATCTTAGCAATAGCCTGGCGATTGTACTTCTGATCCAAAAAGAAGCCTGTCTTTTGGCCGTTCTCCACATCTACATTATACCTGATCCCGTTTTCAACGATTTCCGTCAACGGCTCCCCTGGTTCTCCAGCCTCTGCAAACGCAAACCAGCCCTTATTTTCTTCCATACCTTCCAGCAGGCGGATCTTCACATCGTTGCGTTCATACAAGCCCCTGATTTCCTCACCCTGCTCACGTAAAATCTTGTACAACAGGTTAAAAATCAACTCTTTCCGCACTTCTATCCCCAGTGATAAAGTCTGTGCAACCAAAATGTCATTGAACCGGTCTACTGTCAGACCTGGAAAATGATCGGCCTCACCAAAAATCAGGCGGCAGCATTTAAAATCAGCTCCTGGCATTACAGTACGACGATAATCTATCGCATAACGCAACCGTCGTTCCCAGAAATCAGCGTCAAATTTATCATTGGTATTGGTCGAAATCAGGCGCACTCTGATCTTGGAATGGTCATTGACAAAACCTGTCCCTAAATATTTGCCTTTGCCTGTGACCACGTCAACCAGATCACCATTCCGGTACTCGCCCTCAATATTGGTTATTTCCTCTGCATAGACCCATGGATGGCCGCTGCGGGCGGCTCTCTCGCCCTTCGGCGTAATATAAAATTTCGTATAAGCTCTCATAATCTGCTCCGTTCTTTTTCAGCTGTACTGCCCTTATGCTGCCCCCAGCTCTTGAAGCAGGCACAGCGCTAGGATTTTTTATTATAGCATATATCCCAATTTAAAAACAGCAGGGAATCTGCTTTCCCAAACTAAGGCCATCCGGCGTTACGTCACAATCATAAGCCAGCACTTGTACGCCAGCCTGCTGTGCCCGCCGCAGCGCTTCGGCAAAAGCCGCATGTGTGCGGCGATTTGGTGTAAAACTGGTCACACCGCGCATCTGGATCACAAAAATCACCGCGGCGGCATAACCATACCGCACCGCCTGCGCCAGCTCATCTAAATGCTTAATGCCGCGCTCTGTAGGCGCGTCGGGGAACATGGCTATACCATTTTCCTCCAGCGTTACACCCTTTACTTCAATAAATAGCTTCTGCTGTGGCGTTTCTACATAAAAATCAAAACGCGATGTACCATACCTGCATTCAGGCTTCAGCAGCGTAAGACCCGGCAGCAGTTCGCCTGATGCCAGCCATTCGGCCACCACCTTATTCGGTGCCTGCGAATCCATATTGATCAGTAAGCTGCCCTTTCTGACAGCAATCAACGAATATTTTGTCTTACGCCTGGGGTCATGATGGCACTCCACATAAACCACTGCTCTCGGCGTCAGAAGCTCACGACAGCGCCCTGTATTCTTCACGTGGCAAACCTCTACCTGCCCGTCCAGCTCGATATGAGCAATAAAACGATTGGGTCGTGCAATAAAGTAACCCTGTTTTATTTCATTATAATGCATTTTCTGCCTCATTTTCTTTAAAAGATGTTTTCATTATACTACACCTAAGGCAAAGACAAAAGGCAGTTCGTCTTAACTTCAAACATATTTATTTCCCCTGCAATAAAAACCGTTTACTTTCAGCTAAATATAAAATAACCCTTACTGCCTTGAATCTCACATTCAAAATCAGCAAAGGTTATTCCTTAAAATACTTATTGATAATTTTACAACAGCCCGGCCGGTATATACCAGTTTCTGGCATCTATCGGCAGCAAATCATTGGCGAAACAGATCACGCCGCCTGCACCTAATTTCAAGGCCCGTTCTCCCTCTGCCACCGGCCGCAGGATATCAAACTTCTTCGTTTCTTTCACCGGGCTAGAGCTTTTGCGGATCGCCAAAGGATGTATGCTGCCATCAACATTCAGCACAAGCT